>QQTW01003181.1_pt1 | contig 12080 bp, 11 predicted proteins | sample 1904831 | NCBI WGS metagenome assembly QQTW01 (sample SAMN09435610, study PRJNA476489) | Subsurface metagenome, whole genome shotgun sequencing project. | reverse complement strand
ATTCAACCTGCACCTCCAAGCTATTCCCACTCGCTGATCCAACTCCAAGCCATAGCGCAGGTTCACAACACCTATATTCTGGTCGAGCATCCAGCTGGGTTGTGGTTAGTGGAGCAGCACATTGCCCATGAGCGAGTTCTGTATGAGCAACTATGTGAGCAGTGGCAGGTTGTTCCCTTAGAACCCCCAGCGATTCTCAAAGCACTTTCTCCAACTCAGCGATCGCAACTGCAACGGCTCGGTTTAGAAGTAGAGCCCTTTGGCGAGCAACTCTGGGCAGTCCGTACTGCACCAGCGCTTTTGGTTCATCGAGACGACTGCGCCGAAGCACTCTTAGAACTCAGTTGGGGTGGCGACTTACAAGCCGCTCAAGTGGCAACCGCCTGTCGTAGCGCTATTCGTAACGGTACACCCCTTAACCTACAGGAAATGCAAACCCTTGTAGATCAGTGGCGGAACACCCGCAATCCCCGCACCTGTCCGCACGGTCGCCCGATTTATTTACCTTTAGAAGAGTCAGATCTAGCCCGCTTTTTTCGACGTCATTGGGTAATTGGTAAAAGTCACGGCATTTAGAGATCGCTCCTCAGATTATGTTGTTAATTCACGAGATGGTAACGCTTACGACGGTTGGTAGCGGTATAACCAAGCTCATAATTAATTGACAAACACGCTGAGGCGTAGTTTGCTTGGTACGCGATACTACTTGAGAGGAAAATTTAGGATGAAAGCTCAAGACTTGAAAGGAAAAACTATTGCATTTGCTGGCTCCGGCGGGCTTGATAGTTGTACAATAACCCGCTGGCTTACAGATAAAGGGGTAAATGTTATATGTTTTACAGCCGATCTGGGGCAGCCTGACGAAGAGGATACGGAGGCAATCAAAGAGCGAATGCTCTTGGCTGGGGCAGCAGATTTTGTGTTATTACCTGCACGAGACGCCATAGCGGAAGCAGGGCTTAGCGTTATTCAATCTCAAGCCTGCTATGAGGGACGCTACTGGAATACGACAGGAATCGCCAGATGCGTACTGGCGAAAGCCATGATCCAAGAAATGCAAAAAAGGGGGTTGACTACCTTCAGCCACGGAGCCACAGGGCGTGGTAACGACCAAGTCCGTTTTCAACTGATTACGAATATGCTCGCTCCGGATTTTGAGGTGTATGCTCCCTGGCGTGATCAGGAATTTCTAGAGCGTTTTCCTGGTCGCAGTGAAATGATCGACTATTGTCAAGAAAACGGACTTTCCGTCTCTGCTACGAAAGATAAACCTTACTCTACCGATGCTAATCTGCTTGGTCTCACTCATGAATCGGGACTACTTGAAGCTTTGACAACTCCTGCTCATTTTGTGAAGCCGATCATGGGTTGCTACCCTGTCGATGCCCCAGATGAATCAGAAGAGTTCACTGTCAGCTTTAAGGAGGGACGCCCAGTCACGCTCAATGGTGCTCCTGTGAGCCTGGTTGAGGCAATTGTGCAGGCTAATGCCATTGGTGGACGTCACGGCGTTGGGATTGGCACTCATTTAGTAGAAAATCGCTTTGTAGGGATTAAATCACGGGGTGTTTATGAAAGCCCAGGTGTAGAACTGCTTGGTACCTGTTATGCGTTTTTGCTACAACTCATTTTGGATCGGCGTGCTCGTGAGTTTTTTGAACAGCTATCCCTGTTAGTTGCCAAGCAGATCTATCAAGGTTACTGGTTTGATCTAACGACTCAAATGGCACTCCAAGCCATTCAACCCACAGCAGAACTGGCTACGGGAACAATTTCCGTCTCCGTTTACAAAGGCAATATCTCGTTTGTCTCTGCTAGCGATGCGCCTCATTCTATATATTCTGAAGAAGATGCCTCTATGGAAGGTGTCGGCAATTATAATCATGCCGACTCGGAGGGATTGCTGCGTGTGCTTGGTGTAAGTGCCCGTGTACTTGCTACTAGTGGTCAGATTAAGGATAACCGGTGACCGCCAAGGTGCCAAGAGCGCCAAGGGAGGAGAGGTTTTAAGAAAGAGGGGGGAGGCGGAGTTGGTTTACGACTTGGTTTAGTCCTACTGAGTGTGAGGCTTTGAAGAGTAGGCGATCGCCTGCTTGGACAAATGTCTTTAATCGCTCGACTAAAGCGGCGTGGGTGGAAAAGCACTCAGTGGGGATACCAGTTGCACCGGTGGCGATCGCTTCTGCATCTGGGCAATCAACCAAAATTAGTAGAGCGTCAACCAACTCGCTTGCGCCTGTCCCCACTTGATGGTGGAATTCTAGCGATCGCTCTCCTAGTTCCTTCATGGAACCTAGAACTGCAATATGTCGCTTTCCTGGGGTTTGAGCCAACAATTGCAACGATGCCAACATTGATTCGAGCCCAGCGTTGTAGGTTTCATCCAAAATTACTACGTCGTTGGCCAACTCGTAGCGTCGCGATCGCCCATCTGGCAGGTTGACGGTTAGATTAGTAGTTAGGGGAGACCAATCTATCTGAAGTACCTTTGCCACCGCTAGGGCTGCCATGAAATTAGACGCGTTGTGACGACCTGATAGAGGTAAAGGTAGCTGCGCTCCTTCCACTTTTAGAGTCTGGTGATCAATCAATTGACCTTGTAGGTCGCCCCCTTCTAGACCATACGTCAAAGTTTCCCCTTGCCAAACGGTGGCAGCTGTTGTGATTAACCGGGGATTGTCGTGGTTGAGAATTGCCACACCCGTGGGTGGCATTTCGGCTAGCAACTCACACTTTGCTTGAGCGATCGCCTCTTCAGAACCTAGCCGCCCAATATGAGCTGTACCGACATTGGTAATTACAGCAATAGTCGGACGAACCAGTTGGGTTAGGAGGGCAATCTCTCCAGAACCACGCATCGCCATTTCAATGACGGCGTAGTCGTGTTCTGGTCCCAATTCCAACAAAGTTTTGGGGACGCCGATTTCATTGTTGTAATTTGCCTGAGTTTTGAGAACGTTGCCTTGAGTCGCCAAAACTGTAGCGATTAGCTCCTTGGTTGTGGTTTTGCCTACAGAGCCAGTTACAGCAATCACTGGGATAGTGAACTGCTCACGCCACCAACTGGCTATCTTTTGGTATGCCTGTAAGGTATCTTCTACCTGCAGTAGGGGCAATACTTGATTTGTAGATTCGGGATCAAATCTCAAATCGACGATGGCGGCTTGTGCTCCTTTTTCTATCGCCATCGCCACAAAGTCATGCCCATCAAACTTCTCGCCCCGCAGAGCAACGAACACTTCACCAGGCTTCAGACTACGAGTATCTGTTTGTATTCCACTGCCCATCGAAGCTAAAGCAGCTGTAGATAAGTTAAGTGGCTTTGCAGCCAAAGTTTCAGCCAACTGAGACAGAATGGCACAACAAGACATACTGCTAGCTCTCAAAATTCCAAGGGATTGGTGCAATTATCCCAAAACTTTCCTCACCTTGGCGCTCTTGGCACCTTGGCGGTATAAACTTGGCACCTTGGCGGTTTAAAATAGTCGTGAAGCAACAAGTGGAGACAAAACAACGGTTTACGCACGTCCTTTAGCACGTTTAATTGAGCAACTACAGCGTTTGCCGGGAGTTGGTCCTAAAACTGCCCAGCGACTAGCTTTGCATATTTTGAAGCGACCAGAAGCCGATGTACAAGCTCTGGCACAAGCCCTGATCGATGCAAAACAGCAGGTGGGCTTGTGTTCGGTCTGCTTTCATCTATCGTCTGAACCAGTTTGTGAAATCTGCCGCAGTGTCAACCGCGACGATAACACCCTCTGTGTGGTTGCTGACTCCCGTGATGTAATCGCATTGGAAAAAACCAGAGAGTATCACGGCAAGTATCACGTCTTGGGCGGGGTGATTTCACCAATGGATGGAATTGGCCCAGAACAACTGAACGTTCAGCCTTTGGTGCGACGCGTAAGTGACCAAAAACCGAAAGAAGTCATTCTGGCGATTAGTCCGAGTGTAGAAGGGGAGACGACAACGCTATATGTGGGGCAACTGCTGAAGCCGTTTACACGGGTAACGCGAATTGCCTTTGGTTTGCCGGTAGGTGGTGACTTGGAGTACGCCGACGAGGTGACTCTAGCAAGGGCATTGGAAGGGCGACGGGAGCTTTGATTCAGCTGGGATTATTTGTGCGTTGTGCCATCGGGCATTGTAGCGCCTGTTAACTTTGCACCCTTCAGGTTTGCTGCAGTTAAGTTGGCTTCCTTTAGGTTTGCTTCGGTCAGGTTAGCTTGACTCAAATTAGCCTGATCCAGGTTTGCGGTTGACAGGTCCGCACTATCCAGGTTTGCTTCGCTTAGGTTGGCCCGATTCAAGGTCGAGTCCTGCATGTTTGTCCTTCTCAGGTCGGCACCTCGCAGGTTAGCCCCTTCCAGGTCTATCTCCTCAAGGTTTGCCTTACTCAGGTTAGCCCCCTGCAAGTTTGCCCCCTCCAAATCTGCGTCACTCAACTCTGCCCCCCGCAGATCAGCGTCTCTCAGATCTACCCCCGACAGGTCGCACTTGGGGCATTCGTTAGTTTCTAGTAAACGCTTTACCGTAGACGATGGTGGCTGAGTTTTGGAGGTTGCCGTTGTGGATACAGATGTCGTTGACGGTTTAGGTGCAGCTTGGGGCTGGTTATTAGGAGAACATCCATATGCAAGTGCTATTAGAGACATTGCAGCCCAGGAAATGAATCTTATGGAAATTAGCATTTTGTAATTTGTTTAAGTATATATACTTAATGTAACTAGGAATGTTTTACATATATAGCAGTCCTAAATGACTTGTGAAGTTTCTTCTTTAGCGATCTTGGTGCTCTAGGCGGCTCGTTAAAAAAGTAATTTTTACAACTCAGATAGGACTGTTATGGTGAGCAGTTATCCTTACAGTTCAATAGATTACCTGCTTTTGTTTCCAAAAACTTCTAGCTGAAGAATGAGTGTAATGTTAAGTTAATCTGTATTTGTAAATACAAAAAAGCAAAGTGTAGGGTTCCCTACTCCCCCTACACCTCTATTCACAGCACCCCACACTGACCTTGATGCCGTAACAGGTGATCGCACAGCACCAGAGCAACCATTGCCTCCACCATCGGTACCGCTCTGGGTAAAACGCAGGGATCATGTCGTCCCTTTGCTGCTAGTAGTGTTTCTTCCCCGCTGCGGTTCACTGTGCGCTGCTCTTTACGAATCGTAGCCGTTGGCTTAAATGCCACCCGCAGAATGATGTTTTCACCATTAGAAATTCCACCTTGAACCCCGCCAGAGCGATTGGTTACGGTGCGGACTTCACCCAAATCGTCGGTGTAGAACTCATCGTTATGCTCACTCCCAGTCAGTAGCGTCCCTGCGAAGCCAGAACCAATTTCAAATCCTTTAGTAGCAGGCAAAGACATCACGCCCTTGGCTATATCCGCTTCTAATCTGTCGAATACTGGGGAACCCAAGCCTTTTGGTACGTTACGGACGACGCACTCTACCACGCCACCGATCGAATCTCCTTGCTGCCCCACCTGCTCGATCCGTTCAATCATGCGCTCAGCACACTCTGAATCGGGACAACGGACAATGTTACTTTCGACTTGCTCTAAGGTGACAGTGTTGGGATCAACTACGCCTTCTAGATCTTTGATGCGCTTGACGTAACCAACAATTTCTACACCAGCAACAGACAAGAGGATTTTTTTAGCGATCGCACCCGCTGCCACTCGTCCGATTGTCTCGCGCGCCGATGAGCGTCCCCCACCCTGCCAGTTGCGAATGCCATATTTTGCATCATAAGTAGCATCAGCGTGGGAGGGGCGATACGTCTGCGCCATCTCGTCATAGTCTTGTGGCCGGGTGTCTTTGTTCCGTACTAAAATCCCGATCGGTGTCCCTAGCGTTTTACCCTCAAACACCCCAGAAAGGATTTCGCAGGTATCAGCTTCTTTTCGAGGCGTAGTGATTTTACTTTGCCCCGGACGCCGGCGGTCTAGTTCCCACTGAATTTCTGCGGCAGAAATCTCCAGTCGCGGTGGACAACCATCAATCACCACCCCAACGCCGCCGCCGTGAGATTCACCAAAAGTCGTGACACGAAACAGATGTCCAAAAGTGTTGCCCATGATGCTTGGGAAAGAGAGACTGATGTTTTTTTAACACAAACACACAGAGAAGGGGCGTCACCTCCAGGGTAAAAAAGCATTTTCAGTGATAATCTACTTTTTTAACTATTACTTCAACAATTGTGAACAGCTTTGGTGCTATCATTCTTCTAGCTTGCGTACAGCAGAAAGCTTTTTTTGAGACCGACCAATAATCGCCTCATCTTGCTGCTATTGATAAGTTAGGATGACTAACATTCCATCAGTGTCTCCCTCAGAATTGATTCAACGTCGTCAAGTGTTACGTCGTCATAGACACCTTAAAATACTACAGGATGTTTGGCGAACATTAGCTATTAGTGGTTTGTTGGGCGGTTTGATCTGGGCGATAACCCAACCGATTTGGGTACTGCGTGCATCCAACCAAATTACTATTGAGGGCAATCAACTGCTCTCCAAACAGGTAATTCAGGCGCTCCTACCGCTTTCCTATCCGCAGTCGTTGCTGCGAATCCAACCCGAAGCGATCGCGCGTTCTTTGGAGTCGCAGCCTACAATTGCTGACGCCACTGTCACCCGTCAACTCTTTCCGCCCGGAATAATCGTCCAAGTTAAGGAACGAGTACCCGTGGCGTTAGCTCTGATCAAATCACAGCCAGGTATCACTCCAGCCCCGAAAGCATCAGTGGGGTTGCTAGATCAATATGGAGTATGGATACCAATACAAAGTTACGCCCCTGCTAGTAAGCTAAAAGTACCGAACCTGAGAGTGATTGGTCTGCCAGAGCAGTATCGTCCCTACTGGACTCAACTTTATCAAACGGTGACTCACAGTCCTGTGAGAGTCATGGAAATTGATTGCCAATATCCAGCCAATTTAATTTTAAAAACTGAATTAGGAATTGTACATTTTGGTCCTTACAGTCCTCGGTTGACTGCTCAACTCAAAAAACTTGATAAAATGCGGCAACTGCCTGCAAAACTAAAGCTCAGCCAAATTGCCTACATTGATCTCAAAAACCCCGAAATTCCTCTAGTACGGATGAACCAGTCTCAGGAATTAGTTAAGCCTGATACGCCATAGGTTTAGCTTTAGTGTAATTTTAAAAAGTAGCTGATTCTAAAAACCTACTTTTAAACAACTTTGAACTGTTTTTTTAGCAGGTGTGGCAAATTCTCAAATTACTTAGGGAATTTCCTGCAACAATATCCTCAAGGGGATCTTTCAAAGTTACCGGCAGTAGGTTAAAACTTTAGACTTGAATTCCGGAGCATGCCACGATAACTTTGAGTATATAGAAAGGAGACGCTGACCACAAGAAAGTCGTGGAAGCGCCAACCTATAGTAGACTTTTAGCCAAATCGTAATTAAGAAGTAGTTTATATACCTTCCTCCAATGGCGCTTATCATTAACCGAAAGCTTGCTTATAAAAGCTCCCAATCTCCACTACAGCCGCAGAGTCCACTGGCAGTATCCACCAAACCTTTTAATTCCGGGCTGCATTTTGGTCAAAATCATGAGAGCAAAGGGTTTCTTGAGGAAGATAACCGAATGGATAGCATTGTGCCCGGTCGGGTGGCTACTATCAAAGTGATTGGTGTGGGCGGTGGTGGCGGTAATGCCGTCAATCGGATGATTGCTAGTGATGTGGCTGGGGTTGAGTTTTGGTCAATCAACACCGATGCTCAAGCCTTAGCTCATACAGCGGCCTCTAGACGATTACAAATTGGTCAGAAGCTAACACGAGGTTTGGGAGCGGGTGGTAATCCTGCCATTGGTCAAAAGGCTGCTGAGGAATCGCGCGACGAGATTGCTGCAGCTCTAGAGAATGCTGATCTCGTTTTTATCACCTCTGGCATGGGAGGTGGCACTGGCACAGGTGCAGCACCGATTGTAGCGGAAATAGCCAAAGAAATCGGGGCGCTCACTGTTGGTGTAGTGACACGTCCATTTATCTTCGAAGGACGACGTCGTACCGGTCAAGCAGAACAAGGCGTTGAGGCACTGCAAAGCCGAGTCGATACGCTCATCGTGATCCCGAACGATAAACTACTGGCGGTAATCTCTGAACAAACACCAGTGCAAGAAGCTTTTCGATTTGCCGACGACATTCTGCGTCAGGGTGTGCAAGGAATCACCGATATTATTACGATCCCAGGTTTGGTTAACGTTGACTTTGCCGATGTCCGAGCTGTTATGGCAGATGCTGGGTCGGCTTTGATGGGGATTGGAGTTGGCTCTGGCAAGTCGCGAGCCAGAGAAGCCGCGAATGCCGCTATTTCTTCGCCCTTACTAGAGTCCTCAATTGAAGGAGCCAGAGGAGTCGTCTTTAACATTACTGGTGGTCATGATCTCACTCTGCACGAAGTGAATACAGCGGCAGAAACAATTTATGAAGTGGTTGATCCCAACGCCAATATTATTTTTGGTGCAGTGATTGATGAGAGGCTCCAGGGTGAGGTGAGGATTACAGTCATCGCTACCGGATTTACAGCTGAAGCCCAAGCCGCTCCCCCCCCTATCGCACGGGTAGTGAATAAGACAGTACGCCCAACAGCACCAACACAAACACCACCTCCCCCTCCACCGGCTGTTGAACCCAGAGAAAAACCTCCGGGATTGGATATTCCTGACTTTCTCCAACGGCGACGCCCGCCGCGCTCTTAAGGGTTGCTAGCGCGTCCTCTCTCTAGTTCTACCCACCGAATCACCTGTTCACCCAAGCGGGTATCCTCTAACCGGTCTATTTCCCGAATTCCGGTGGGGCTAGTCACGTTGATCTCAGTCAGGTAACCACCAATAACGTCAATACCGACAAAAACTAAACCATCCTGTCGTAGCTTTTCCGCTATCTCGGTACAAATCACATGCTCTTGCTCGGTAATTTCGGTCTTAGCGACAGTACCGCCAGCTGCCATGTTGTTGCGAAATTCACTGCCTGTAGAAACTCGATTGACAGCACCAATCGGTTTGCCATTCAGTAGAATAATTCGCTTGTCTCCCTGCTTGGCAGCGGTTAGGTACGTTTGAATCATGACTGGCATCCGACCTTGGAGCGTACTGAGTTCAACTATAGAGTTGAAATTGCGATCGCTCGGTTCTAGATAAAGAATTCCTTCTCCAGCCTTATTACCTAGTGGCTTCAGAATCGCTGCCCCTTTTTCCTCCATAAATTGTCGGATCACCTGTTTATCAGCAGTGACAATGGTTTCTGGGATCACCTTGATAAATTGGAGGGCATACATTTTTTCGTTTGCCGCTCTCAGCCCCTGGGGATCATTGATAACCAAGGTTTTGGCTGGATTGACGTAGTCTAGAATGTAGGTGGCATAGAGGTAAAGAGTTGTAACTGGTGGATCTGTCCGCATAAATACGGCATCCATAGCTTCTAGAGGGCTAAAGGTGCGACTACTCAACTGATACCAAGGAGACTCTGCCACCCAGCGCCCCTCTACTAGCTGTACCGGTTTTAGCTGTAGTCGTTCTACCACCGCCCAAGCCTTACCCTCTACCACACTCAACAAGCTAGCCTGAGTTATCCAAACTTCATGACCCAGTGCTTGCGCCGCTTCCATAAGGGCTACGCTGGTATCGTGACCGGGATCGAGCTGATAGATGGGATCAATAATAAAAGCAAGTTTCACGGCAGTGGCTCTTTAGCATGGGAAGTGCAACTTTGTTATATTAAACCGCTCTTGCTCCTAAAGGGTAATAAACGCCACTTCTACACTCCTTTAGCTGCAGACAGAAGTTGATCGAGCTTGCCCTGCGAGTCTAGGTAATACATATCATCGCAGCCACCAATATGTTGGTCGTCGATGAAAATTTGAGGCACAGAGCGTCTTCCATTCGCACGTTTAGCCATCTGCGATCGCGCAGATTCGTCTCCATCAATTCTGTATTCGATGAACTCAACGTTTTTCTGTTCTAGCAATTCTTTGGCACTGATACAATACGGGCAAGTTCTCCAAGTGTAAACTTCAACTTTGGGAGCCATAACGTCTTCAACCTTAAGTAATATTTCTTAATCTTAACCCTGGTGGTTGGTTAACTCAGATCTTGCACCACTATCGAATCAAGGCAGAGCCTTATTACTCTCGTTCCCAGGCTGAGCCTTCTTACGAAGTTCCGAGCGGAGGTTTCCTCCGCTCGGACTTCGCGCTGGGAACCAGGACTTCTTGACTCTTCTTACTTGGCGCTCTTGGCAACTTGGCGGTATCACGATTCTTCAGCGTCTTGATACAATTGCTGAAGCTCTTGCTGCTGAGCGCGCCGGGAAAGCCGGCGATATTTTTTGGATTCCAGCTTGGGTTCGTATTGACTATGACCTTTACCTTTTGTTTTCAACTTCATGTTGGATTCTGGATCGGCTTGTTGATGCAAATGCTCTTGGCGAGCGATCGCCTCTTCCAGAAAGTCCAAGTAATGTTCATAGCGTTCCCAATCACCTCGCACAGCACAGTTCGGCTCGTCTCGATGTATACAATCGCTGAACTGACAGCTAGCATTGGCTAACCGCTGCCGTGCCTCCGGGAAATAAGACACTAGCTCCTCTGGAGTATTGTTGAAGTCGGGCTGGTTAAAACCAGGAGTATCTGCTAGTAGTCCGCCGCTTGGCAATTCAAAGAGTTCAACATGACGAGTAGTGTGGCGACCTCGACCCAGTTTACCGGAAACCGCACTTACCCGTAGGTTGGCGGTGGGGATCAGCACATTGATCAAACTGGATTTGCCTACTCCTGAAGGTCCAGCAATGATAGTAATCTTCTGGTTCAGATGGCGACTTATTTCTTGGATGCCTATGTTGTTTCGGACACTGATGAACACGGGTTGATAACCCCAGTTCTCCAGGCGAGTAAGCCACTGATTCAGCTGCTGGGAGGTCAGCAAATCGCTTTTACTTAGGCATAAGCAAACATTCAATCCAGTAGACTCAGCCTTGACTAGAAAGCGACTCATCTGGAGTGGGTCTAGGGTAGGCTCAGACATGGCAAAAACCAGGAGAATTTGCTGGGCGTTGGCAACTGGGGAACGATCCAGTTCAGTTTGACGAGGCAAGACATCTGCGATCGCACCTCTTCCACCAGCCCAGTCAGGTTCGACAATTTCCACGCGATCGCCAACCATCACCTGTTGACCGATTTTTTTCAGCCGCGAACGGCGGGTGCAAAGGAGGAAGGCAACTGGGGGAGTTAATACTTGTGACTTCTGAACATGTAGTCGCACTTGATAGTAGTTTGCTTGTATTGCTACTACTGTACCGAGTAAGGGTAGCACCAAAGGTTGCACGTCCTGAGAAGCATCTGCATAACTCATGCCACTAGAGGACGCCGGACCAGGAGGGCAAAATAACCAGCACAGTCTTCAATTTGCTCAACTTTGTAACCTGTCATTGTCAGGCTATCGGGAACCTGTTCAATTGGCTCTCCTGGATCTAGCCACACCTCTAGTAAGGCTCCCGGTGCCATCTGTCCTAAACGCAGTTTAGTCCGCACAAAATTAATTGGACAGGGGGTGCCGCGTAGATCTAGGTGAGCATCAGGAGTCAATAGGGTAGAACTGTTCATCGCTGGAATAGATTTCCTAAGAATCCTTCTATACCGCCTTTACCAGTGCGTTCGCCTTTAATTTTAGCCAACTTTTCTAGTAGTTCCCTTTCCTCAGGAGTAAGCCGGTTGGGGATATCAATTGCAATCGTGAGCAGATGATCGCCGCGACTGACTGGGTTTCCTAATCGTGGCACGCCGTGCTTTTCCAAAGTCATTACTGTATTGGGCTGAGTTCCGGCGGGAATCAGATGTTCCACTGGACCATCTACAGTATTAACCTCTAACCGACACCCTAAGATAGCCTGTAGATAACTGATTTTGATTTCTGATAAGACGTTAATGCCATCTCGCTGAAATTCTGCGTCTTCGTTGATGAACAAGTATACATACAAATCCCCAGGGGAGCCACTGCGTTGACCTGCGTCTCCCTCTCCAGAAATTCGCAAACGCGTGCCGTTGTCTACC
>QQTW01003180.1_pt1 | contig 12082 bp, 8 predicted proteins | sample 1904831 | NCBI WGS metagenome assembly QQTW01 (sample SAMN09435610, study PRJNA476489) | Subsurface metagenome, whole genome shotgun sequencing project. | reverse complement strand
GTTCAACATAAAGATTTTTTTTGAACCACAAAGGACGCAAAGGACACAAAGAAGAAGCGTATTTTAGTTCCACCTTGACAGCAATATCCTTACCCCTTATCCTTTCGCCATCTCTTTTAACATTACCCTAAGGCTTTGTCGCCAATGCGGTGGGTGAGTTCCTAAAAGTGCAGAAATTTTCTTACAAGCAAGTACAGAGTAAGCTGGACGAATCGCAGGTGTCGGGTACTCGGGTGTGGTAATGGGGATAACGCGCTGAATTTTGAGCGCCCAGTCAAGAATTTGGGCTTCTTCAAAAATTGCGTGAGCAAAATCATACCAGCTGGCTGTACCGCTATTAGTATAGTGATAAATTCCCACAGGGTCTAGGTTTGCACCATTTTGAATTATGGAAGTTATCGATGCGATCGCACTGGCTATATCTTTTGCCGATGTCGGTGTGCCAATTTGGTCGGCAACTACCCGAATCTCTTCCCTTTCTGCCCCTAAGCGCAACATCGTTTTGACAAAGTTACTTTTACCTAAGCTACCGTATACCCAAGCAGTACGAAGAATCAAATAACGAGTACAGATTTCTTGGATTGCTTGCTCTCCTGCTAGTTTAGTTGTACCATACACGCTGACTGGATTCGTGATATCTGCTTCGCTATAAGGACGATTGCTATTACCATCAAAAACGTAATCGGTAGAAATATGGATTAAATATGCACCCAATTGTTCCGCTTGTTGTGCCATAACTGCGGGTGCTTCTGCATTAATCGCATCTGCTAGTTCTGGTTCGCTTTCAGCTTTGTCTACCGCAGTATAAGCCGCTGCATTAATAATAATTTCAGGTTGGCGTTCTTGAATCACCTTACGAAGACTTTCCGGTTCGGCAAGGTCTACATCTTTTCGTGCAACTGGGATAATGTTGCCGTAGGGCGTCAAGACTCTTTCAAGATACGAGCCAACTTGACCGTTACTTCCAATCAGCAGAATTGATTGAGCCATTTTAAGTTAGTTATGAAATCGATTGAAAATAATATTCAATTTAAATGATGGCAGAATTTGCAAAAAATCCGTTTTAGGACTTATGCACTTTACAAATATGCGTTTGTGTGCGGGTATCCCCGAAACAAACAAAGCTCAATTATAACTGTATAAGTTAATTTCACTAAACCCTATTAAAGATTAGAAACTAAGCAAACAAGCTAAAACTTTAAGGAGTAAATTTATGTTTATAAAAGTGTTTTTTACTGGTTCTGATTTTAATCTGACTGTAAAATAAACCTTTATAAATCTATACGTTGAACTTATTTGCCTTATTTGCGTTGACGTAATTCGCCTGAAATAGTTGCTATATGTATACCTACAGATACATGCGGGTATTTAGAAATGCATAAAAAATTTGACAATTACGCAGTATTGTATATACACGGCTACAAATTATATGTATTTATTTTGATAGAATGACTGCGTGTGTTCCCTGTTAACTATTTCTTAATATTCAGCCATAAAAGTTATTTTTTATGGCTGGATGCCTCATGGCATAGGGAATACCAAATTCCGAAAACCTTATCCAGCTAGTCTGGAATCATACCTATGCCCTTAAATTTTGATACAAATAACTCTCAACGTTTTAATTCAGACCTGGCTAGAGGTTTGTTGAACATTCATAGATCGGGCCTTGATGGAGGTTATCAATTATCTCCCTTTGTGGACTTGTCATTAAACGGTGCTAGTGATGGCAATAATCGTGGATTAACCAACCGCGAAGATTTTAACGATTTATCGAAATATAAAGTTACTGAAAGTCGTAAAATGTCAAAATTTTTCGACCTTAATCTTTATGGTGGTAGCAATAGCAATTCGCTTTCTTCAAACAAGCAGGAGTTTGACCAACCGCAAAACAAAGTTGTAGCAGGATGGGAGTCTTCAGCATCGGCAGTTCCTGATTATGCGAATAATACCTACAAAGCAGCGCGAGAAGTTGTTTTAAGTTCGCAGGCATCAGTATTTAATGACTTCGTTGGTGATGGCGACCAGAAAGATTTTTACACTTTCAATGTCGCTTCCAGTACCAATCTTAACCTTGTATTGAGTGGATTGAGTGCGAATGCAGACTTAGAATTGTTCAATAGCAGAGGACGTGTAATTGGCAGTTCCAAGAATGGAGGTAGTGTTAGTGAATCAATAACCCGCAACAACTTAGAAGCTGGTCAGTACTATGTTCGGGTCAGTCAAGGAGTCAGGGGTGAAAATACCAACTACAGTTTGAGTTTTTCGACAAAATTAGTATCGGATGTTTCATCAAATGTTGTGTCTGTTGCAGTTCCACAAGCGTCTACACCAGAGCCAATTCAGAAGCCAATTCAGACATCACCTAGCGTCAATAGTTTTACCCAACAAGTTTTGGATTTGACTAACACAGAACGTACTAAAGCCGGTTTAAAACCACTCCGTTTGAATGAGAAATTGAATCAATCTGCTCAAGCTCACAGCCAAGATATGGCTCTAGGAGACTACTTCAGTCACACTGGAGCGAATGGTTCAAATGCAGGCGATCGCGCAGCTAGTGCAGGCTATAAGTATTCGTCTCTCGGTGAAAATATCGCCGCAGGCTATATTACACCTCAAGAAGTCGTCCAAGCTTGGATGAAGAGTCCCGGACATCGCGCCAATATTATGAATGCTAGTTACCAAGAGCTTGGAGTTGGCTATTACTATTTGGCGAACGATACTGGCAGCGTCAACTATAACTATTACTGGTCGCAAGAATTCGGTATTGCCGGGTAACAAAGAGGTGAAGGGGTGAAGGGGAGAATGGAGAGAAGGGAGAGAAGGGAGAGAAGGGCATCAGACACATCTTCAATAGCCAGTACAACATCACCAACAGAGTCAGTAAATGTGGTATGTGAAATTGCCTTGAGAAAGATTTCCAAAGCTCCATTGAAATCTCCTAACTCCTACCTCCTAACTCCTAACTCTAGCCCGCGTCTTGGTGAGTAAAAATTGGTCTAAAAGTGCTAATTTTTCTCTTACCTTCGTGCCCTTTGTGCCCTAAGAAAGCGGGAACGCGTTCGCGGAGCGAGTCCTCTTAGAACGAGAGCGCGTATGTGGTTCAACATGAAGATTTTTTTGAACCACATAGACGCGTACCCCTTCGGGGAAGCCGCAGGCTAGCGGCTTGCCGCAGGCTAGGACACAAAGGACACAAAGAAGAAGCATATTTTAGTTCCACCTTGACAAGGCTACTCCTAACTCTTAACTCCTAACTCTTAACTATTTCCACTGGAGAGTAATTCCGTCTAACTCGGCAACTTCGTCGTTACTTAGTCGCCACCCCAAAGCGCCTGCATTCTGTACTACTTGCTCGGCTGTCTTCGCTCCAGCTATAGGAATTACATTACCCTGACAAATTAACCAATTCAGGGCAACTTGTGCGGGTGTTTTACCGTAATTTACGCCAATTCTACGTAATAAAGATATTAGTGGCTCGATTTTCTGCAAGTTCTCTTTACTAAACCTGGGATCTACCTTTCTGGCACCTGTAGGAGTTTCGCTGCTATTCGCTCCATATTTACCTGTCAGCAATCCTTGCGCTAAAGGGCTGTAAGCTAGAAGCGTTACACCTAACTCCGATGCAGTATCGACAATACCCTTACTTTCGACTTGACGAGTTAGTAATGAGTATCGCACTTGGTTTACTGCCAAAGGTACGCCGCGTCGAGCTAAAATTTGATGTGCCTCGCGCATTTGGTCGGCTGTATAATTACTTACACCAACTGCCGCAATTCGACCGCGCTGCACTTCATCGGCAAGGGCATTCATCAGGGTGTGTTGGCTCATCAAAAATGCAAAGCCCCAATGCACTTGGTATAAATCAACTTTTTGCACTTGCAAGCGCTGGAGACTGGCTGTCAAAGCATCACTGACAGCTCGCCCTCGAATGCGCCAAGGCATGGGACCGTATTTCGTGGCAATTTGCACGGGCTTGCTAGCTTTTTGCGTGAATTCGCCTAAAAACTTTTCTGACAATCCCGACCCGTATATTTCTGCTGTATCGAAGAATGTCACCCCAGTTTCTAGCGCTGCATTGAAAGCGTCTTGAAGCTTTTCGGCATCATTGTTGCTGTTGCCGTAATTCCAAAAAAGTTTGTCACCCCAAGCCCAAGTACCAATGCAGAGGGGTGTAACTGCTGGACCATTTTGCCCCAGTCTGATGGTTTCCACGTTTTTTTCTTTTTAAATTTACATTTCGTTACTTATTTATTTTAGCGCCGCAAGGGGGAAGGGAGTAGGGAGTAGGGAGTAGAAAGTAGAGGCATAATTAATAACTCTTAACTCTTGGGGGGAGTAACGCCACATGTAGATAGCGCTTCCGTTTTTAGACTCCTCCCCACTTCCTACACGAATCCAAAGCGATGAGATGGGTATTCTAAGTTAGCAACTTTTGTAATTAAATTTGAAACAAAATTTCAAAGACTGGCTATGCAAAATACTTACCTCAAACGTTCGCGTCGTATTCCTTTACAGTTAGTTTTAATTGTCCCCTTTGTGGTGCAAATAGTTGCAGCAGTTGGGTTAGTTGGCTATCTATCCTACCAAAATGGGCAGAAAGCGGTTAACGATTTGGCAGAACAGTTGACAGATAAAGCTAGTAATTTAGTAGATCAACATTTGGATGATTATCTGTCGCAACCACATAAGTTGAATCAAATTAACGCGGATGCTGTGAAGTTGGGGTTATTGGACTTGCGCGATCGCAAAAAAGCCGGACAATATTTTTGGAAGCAAATGCAGGTGTATAATTTTTCTTACTTAAGTGGCAGCAATACTGATGGAACGGGAGCCGGAGCAGCCCGCTATGACGGTAAAACGGTTACTATTGATGAAATTTTTTCTAAGACGCTTGATACTTATGCTACTGATGCAGAGGGGAATCGCACGCAGTTACTTCAAACAGGAACACCCTATGACTCTTTAAACCAAGCTTGGTATATTAAAACAGTCAAGGCAGGCAAGCCAATTTGGTCGCAAATCAGTGTTTGGGACGATCCAAACTATCCACCATATATCGCAGCCTCAGCAAATCGACCTCTTTATGATGCTAATAATCGATTAATGGGTGTGCTTGCGGTAGATATTCATTTGTTGAAGTTGAGTAATTTTCTCCGCAATCTCAAAGCTAGTCCCGAGGGACATGTATTTATTATGGAACGGGATGGAATGCTGATAGCTAATTCCAGCAAGCAGCAACCCTATGCATTAGTCAATGGTAAAATTCAACGGTTGAAAGCAACAGAAAGTCCCGATTTACTAGTTCGGGGAATGAGTCAAGAAATTCAAAAAAAGCTGGGATTCCAACAAATTACGCAACGTCAAGACTTACAACTAGATTTTCAGGGAGAACGTCAATACGTTCATATTACGCCTTGGCAAGATAAATATGGGTTGGACTGGTTAGTTGTAGTGATGCTGCCAGAACGGGATTTTATGCAGCAAATTAATGCCAATACTCGTACAAGTATAGTACTTTGCTTGGGAGCATTGGGAATTGCGATCGCGCTCGGTATCTATACATCGCGTCTGGTTGCTCAACCTATTTTAAATCTTAATCGTGCCAGTCAAGCGATCGCCGATGGTAATTTGGAGCAAAATTTAGAAGAAGTTGGGATTCGAGAACTTAGCGGTTTGAGTGAATCTTTTAACCGCATGGCAGGACAGTTGCAAGCAGCTTTTGGGGAATTGGAAGATAGAGTTGCTGAACGTACCCAGGAATTAAGTGAGAAAAATAACCAACTCCAAAACACTTTATCAGAATTACACCGCACCCAGTCGCAGATGGTGCAAAGTGAGAAAATGTCAGCTTTGGGACAGATGGTTGCGGGTGTAGCGCACGAAATTAATAATCCTGTCAACTTTATTCACGGCAATTTATCGCATGTGGATACATATACGCAAGAATTATTGAAATTGCTGCAAATTTATCAAGAAAACTATCCTAACCCCCACCCAGATGTTCAAGAATATTTAGATGATATTGAACTGGAATTTGTAACTGAAGACTTAATAAAAATTCTTCAGTCAATGAAAGTGGGTACGCATCGTATTCGGGAGATTGTCCTGTCTCTACGCAATTTTTCTCGTCTTGACGAAGCTGAATTTAAGGAAGTAGATATTCATGAAGGTATCGACAATACAATTGTAATTTTACGCCACCGTCTCAAAGCAAAACCCGAACGTCCAGAAATCGAAATTATTAAAGATTATGGACAGATTCCCTTAGTTGAATGCTATGCAGGGCAACTAAATCAGGTTTTTATGAATTTGCTAAGTAATGCCATTGATGCTTTAGAAGAATCGAATCACGGACGCAGTTTTGATGATATTACTAATAATCCCAACAGTATCTGGATTCATACCGCAATGGTTGATGAGTATCTTCAAATTTGTATTGCCGATAACGCTTCCGGAATCCCAGAGAATATACATAAAAAATTATTTGACCCTTTTTTCACCACTAAACCTATAGGTAAAGGTACGGGTATGGGTTTAGCAATTAGCTATCAAATTATTACTGGAAAACACAAGGGTAAACTATGGTGCGATTCGACACCTGGTAAAGGTGCAAAGTTTACGATCGAAATTCCCGCATGAGAAACGGAAACTTTCATCCCCGACAACGGAAGTGTGAAGTCGGGGAGGAAAGTATGCTCGATTTTTATAACTATAACCGAGGATTGCTATATATAAGTTAAGACAAGCAGGATGCCTATTTAATATTTTTTCCCAAAAGCAGATTGTTTAAGCCAAAATTGAGATTAAGGCTATACATTACGATCGTATAAAAGCCATAACTTATCCTTTTTGAAGAGAAAATAAGATTTATTGTGCAATATTTATATTTCTAATTGCGGTAGCTAAAAAAGATGTTGTATGGTCACTTACTTGCACCGTTTTCTCATCAGTATAAATCCACGACGTAGTTTTAGGTCGCGTCTGGGTTTAGCTGTTGGGACTGTAGCATTAGCACTGTCGCTATTATTAAGTTCGTTAGTTGGATATACCGCAAGCAAGCAGCTTGAGGCAAATACTGGAAAATTTTTGTCTGAGTTGGCTTATCAAATGGCTGATAAACTAGACCGAGGTATGTTCGAGCGATACCGCGATATTCAGATTGCCGCAAGTTTGGAAAAGTTTTACGACCCTAATGCCAATATAGATGACAAGAGGATTTTAATCGAAAAGCTGCAAAGTACATATACTGATTATGCCTGGATTGGTTTAGCGAGTCCTGAAGGAAGAGTCATAATTAGCACCGGCAAAATTTTGGAAGGCAAAAATGTCTCGACTCGACCTTGGTTTATTAACGGACAACAGCAAACTGGGTATGTTGGGGATGTACATGACGCTTTGTTACTAGCTCGCATTTTGCCTAATCCCACAAGAGAACCCTTGCGTTTTGTCGATGTCACCGCACAAGTGAAAGATTCTTTCGGCAACCAAGTGGGAATATTAGGAGCGCATTTGAGTTGGGAATGGGCAAAAAAAGTCCAAGAATCGGTGTTAAGGTCGCTTGCAAGACGTGAAAATGTCGAAATGCTAGTTTTGAGGCAAAATGGTGATGTTTTACTCGCACCATCACAGTTAAATAAATTTTCGGGAAAGAACCTGGGTAGTTTTCAAGCAGCTAGCAATGGTAAAAATAATTATCTTGTGGAAACTTGGCAGGATGGACAGAAGTATCTTACAGGTTTTGCCCCAAGCGTTGGTTATCTCAATTATCCCGGTTTAAACTGGATAATACTGGTGCGGCAGAAAACCAGTACCGCTTTTGCTGGAGCGCAATCGCTGCAACGACAAGTTACGATCTGGGGGATTGCACTGGGACTAATATCGGCAACGCTATCTTGGTTAATTGCAAACCGGATTATTCAACCGATTTTAACAATTTCTGCTGCTGCTGAAAGAATCCGCTTTGGAAGTAATACTAATATTCCACTGGTACGGGGACGGGATGAAATAGCGATTTTATCTGCTTCGTTGAGTAACCTAATTGTGACGCTTGAACTTCAACAATCTAAGTTGAGAATTCTCAACGATGAATTACAGCTTGATATTGTAGCCCGACAGAAAGCCGAAGGGGAAGCATATCGTTTAAATCAAGAATTAGAAATGCGGGTACAGCAGCGAACCAAACAATTGGAAGTAGCAAATAAGGAACTTGAAGCTTTTTCTTACTCAGTTTCCCACGACTTAAGCGCTCCTTTACGTCGCATTGGTAGCTTTAGCAAAATGTTGATGAAAAGTTCTGCTAACCAGTTGGATACAAAAGGCAATCATTATCTAACTCGGATTTATGAATCAATTGAGCAAATGCAACAGTTAATCGAAGATATGTTGCTATTAGCACAAGTTAGTAAGGGTGAAATTAACAATCAAAAAATAGATTTAAGCGAGATGGTACGGTCAATTTCGCAAGATTTAGCTACTGCTGAACAAAAACGTCAAGTAGAGTTTTGTATTGCTGAAGGTGTAACTGCATGTGCTGATGCTCGCTTGATGCGTTGCGTATTAGAAAACTTGATAGGCAATGCTTGGAAGTATACAAGAAAATGCGACTATGCTCGAATTGAGTTTGGGATCGTGGACTACGAATGCGGGGAATCGCTAGCGCGATCGCAAGTCTATTTTATCCGCGATAATGGTGCTGGATTCGATATGAAATATAGCAAAAACTTGTTTCGTCCCTTCCAGCGATTGCATTCGGAAGCAGAATTTGAAGGTACTGGAATTGGACTTGCGACCGTACAGCGAATTATTCACCGTCATGAAGGGGAAATTTGGGCAGAAGCAGAAGTGGAAAAAGGTACAACAATTTATTTTACCGTTGCAGGCTAAAAAAGAAACCCGGAATCTTAAAGATTCCGAGTTTCTGTGTCTTAGGGAGGTTTATCCTTAAAAAAGATAATAAAATTTCAATTAGTTAGTTTATAACCACGATGGCAAGCGGCAATTTATCAGATTCGCATTCAAGTAGTACATCTAGTCTGCCCAAAGTCGATATATTAACGATGTTTCGACTTGGTTTATTTCAGATGGGTTTGGGTATTATGTCGATTCTCACACTTGGGGTGTTGAATCGGATTATGATTGATGAGCTTAAGGTTCCAGCCTTAATTACAGCATTTGCGATCGCAATGTATCAATTCGTCGCACCAATCCGCATCTGGTTTGGACAAGTTTCGGACACCAAACCGCTATTTGGCTATCATCGCACGGGTTATGTGTGGTTGGGTGCGGGACTGTTTGCGATCGCATCCTATTTAGCGGTACAAGTAGTTTGGCAAGTTGGTGCTAGCTTGGAAAATAGTGGTTGGTCAGTTCAAACTACTGCTTGGGTAGCAATACTAGCTTTAATTTTCGCATTGTATGGCATTGCAATTAGCGCTAGTGCCACACCCTTCACTGCACTCCTTGTTGATATTTCCGAGGAAGACAATCGGTCGAAAATCGTCGGTATCGTTTGGTCGATGTTAATGGTCGGTATCATCATCGGTGCTATCGTTAGCAGCGGTTTACTCAACCAAATCCGATTAAACGCACCCCTCGAAGTCATTCAAACCCAAGTAAATCGACTTTTTACAATTGTCCCCGCATTCGCATTTGGGTTATGCGTGTTCTCAGTTTTGGGAGTCGAAAAAAAATACTCGCGCTTCTCTAGCCGTGCTACAGTCGCTAACAGAGAAGACAAAATCACCATTAATCAAGCCTTTAAAATTCTCACAGCTAGCCCCCAAACCGGAATATTTTTTACCTTCTTGCTGATCGTGACCATCAGCTTGTTCATGCAAGATGCGGTGATGGAACCCTACGGGGGTGAAGTATTTAAAATGACCATCTCCGAAACAACCAAATTAAACGCATTCTTTGGCAGCGGTACGCTGATTGGTTTAGTTGTAACCGGACTCGTAATTGCACCGCGTATTGGTAAAAAAAATACTACGAAAATTGGCTGTATTGCTGTTGCCATTTGCTTAACTTTAATCATCTTAGCCGGAACAACCTCAAACCCCAAAGTCCTACAATGGAGCTTAGTATTATTTGGTTTAGCCTCCGGAGTCACTACAACCGGCGCACTCAGTTTAATGTTAGACCTCACCGCCGCCCAAACAGCTGGTACATTTGTAGGAGCGTGGGGATTAGCGCAAGCACTAGCGCGAGGATTAGCAACATTATCCGGTGGTGCAGTTTTGAACTTGGGTAAAAGAATTTTCGATACACCATTTATGTCATATAGCTTAGTCTTTACCGTCCAAGCCATTGGTATGATTATTGCATTATCGTTTTTGAGCAAAGTCAACGTCAGCGAATTTCAACGCAATGCAAAGGATGCGATCGCATCGATTTTAGAAAAAGAATTAGATTAAAAAATATGTTGCCCGTAGGGGTGGGTTCATGAAAAAGACTATTTGCCAAACGACATACTTAATAAACCCACCCCGACCCAATCAAACCACCCCCAACAAAATCAAACCCACCCCAGTCCAATCAAACCACCCCCAACAAAGTCAAACCCACCCCGACCCAATCAAACCCACCCCATAAAATCCCCATTCCCCAAAATTTCCGATGCCAGATTTTTGGACAACAATTCTCGAATTTGCACAGACCACTACCCTCGAAGTGGGAAAACAACTAATCCAAGATTTTGGACAAGTACAAGCAGACAGCAAAGCAGATGGTAGTTTAGTTACAGAATCTGACAAATGGGCAGATAAAACGATTCAAGATGCTCTAATTTCCAGCTTTCCCGGTTATGGTATCCTTACCGAAGAAGCAGATAAAGTATTACCCGATACAGACTGGTGCTGGGTCGTTGACCCCTTAGATGGTACAACCAACTTCACTCGCGGCATTCCCATCTGGACAATTTCACTAGGATTACTGTATCAGGGTACGCCAGTATTTGGTTATGTTTACCTGCCCACATTAAACGAAGCATTTCATGGATATTGGGAAGGCACTTCCGGGTTAGCAGCACCAACGGGTGCATTTCGTAACAATCGTCCCATCCACACCAGCAACGATGCACCTAGCAAAAACCATTTTTTCAACGTTTGTTCTCGCAGCACATCAATAATTCAAAAGGATTTTCCTTGTAAAATTCGCATGTTAGGATCTGCGAGTTACAATTTTCTGACTGTTGCCACAGGTGCAGTTATCGGTAGCATCGAAGCAACACCCAAAATTTGGGATATTGCTGGTGCTTGGGTAATCGTTCGAGCCAGTGGTGGTAGTTGGGTGTCGTTAAAGTCGCAGCCATTTCCTGCAACACCCGGAGTAGATTATAGCGATATATCTTTCCCGACTTTGGTTTTGAGTAGTTCGGAGATGTTAAGTGTCTTTGAGCCATTTTTAGAAAGCGTAGAAATTTAATTTAGCTTGGTATTAGCTATTTGGTTGCGCTAACCTTTAGGTAAAATTGTTGTTAGTAAGCGTTTGCAGGCATAAAAACCAGGTTAAAACCTGCCAAAATCCCAATCGCTAACTGCAAAAAATGCTTTTCGAGATTGGGTTAGGCAACAAAAATTGGATTAAAACCGCTTAAAATCTCTATTAGGGATTAAACAGGTAAACTCCTTCATAGAAGATGAAACAGTCCACCCTAGAAGCCTTTCAAAACGTATATACGCAGTTACAAGTATTATCTGACGAATTGTACGCGAGGAGCGAAAATCGCTTTAGACAATAACGACTTTACGGATGCCAGCTTACTCTTAAGTCAAGCAGATAAAATACTTGAACAAGCCTCGAACTTTGAGTTTTTAATAAACGAATTTGGAGAATCAATGAAAACTGTAGAACAGCTAAAAGCCAGAGCGAAACAGCTAGGTTCGGAAATAACTAGTTATAGTAAGCAAGCTACAGCATTAATCCAAGCTGGACAACGTGAGGAAGGACACGAGCTAATGCGTAAAGCTTACCATACTAGTAAACGCTGCCAGGTTGTAATTGGTGAAATTATCCGCATGGAAAAGCTATTACAAAACCAACAAAATGTGTAGTGTTTTGGTAATCTTAGCTTTCGTTCCTCTGC
>QQTW01003179.1_pt1 | contig 12085 bp, 16 predicted proteins | sample 1904831 | NCBI WGS metagenome assembly QQTW01 (sample SAMN09435610, study PRJNA476489) | Subsurface metagenome, whole genome shotgun sequencing project. | reverse complement strand
TTCGAGGAGTACTGGACAGATCCGCCGGTCACGCCGGAAGCTTACGCAGAGGAGAGAAAAATATATGATCCGTAAGTTCCAGGTATCTTGGAGGTTGCAATGATTCGCAAGCTGATTGTCCATATAGTGAGATTGAATTCCCAATGTAAGTCGGCGCGTCATTACACTGTCCTTGCTTCAGCTGACCACGGAAAGGCGCATGGAGATCGCGATTCAACGCTACAAGCAAAAGCGGAAGTTCCATAGCGAGACTGCAGATGTATTCAACAAATGGCTCAAGTTCGGTGGCATCGACTTTGGCCCCAAACAATTCACGGGAAAGATGGACCAAGAGACGCTGGATCAATACGATGCATCAGAGATTGCTTTGGTCACTGCGACTCATCATGTCGGCGACAAGGACGATCCGAACGTTTGGGCTGTCGATTTCGAAGGCGTTGCCAAATCTTTCCTGTAGGATGTCCTTCATCTGGAATGTTATATGAGAGCAGACATTCATCTTTGAAGATTGAGACTAACTTACTCAGATCCTCACAGTTTCCGATGCACTATTTCGGTTGCGGCGAGAAGGAGGTCAAGCTCTGTGTCGGTATCATGCGTAACTTTTACAACTACATCCTACACCATGACGTGTGTCCCGAATTCGCATCTGATATTTACGCCGCCCGGACCGTCTGCGACATCGCCGAGAAGGAACTGGTCTCGATCGAAGAAGCCAGCAAGTTGTTCCCAGGAGACTTCAATGTCGCCTGCTCGGCGCTCTCGGGCGGTCACCATGCGACAGATTATGCAAAGTTGCGACCATGGACGGAGGGTGCCGTCGCCGAAGACGAAGATCTTCTTCCGCCCGAACACGTATCGGCCGCGGTTCAGGTTGGACTTCGTGCCTATGGCTCAGAACAGATGCTCCGTTCGATAACGAAAGACCTTGAAACGAACAGTCCTGAATCCTCACTCTTCGAAATCGTGAGTGAGGAAAGGCAGGGGCTGGAGGTCACCAAAGTCCAGCCTGCTGATGACACCACGCGGGAGCTTTACGAGAAAGCCAAAAAGCATGGCGGCCCTGCTCGGCCTCTGGGGAAGCTCTGTTGCAAAAGTTGGGAACCGCCCACATTCGCGAGCTATGACCGGCCGCAACAGACAAACGGGCAGGAAACGACGAAACTCCAGCGCGAGTTCGAGTTCTGGGTCGAAGACGATGTGCTGGTTCATTGCTTCCCGGGCATGAAGCTGGAAGCTACGGTCTGCGAGCTCAAGAACGGCCTGAGATACCTTGACGTGGTGCACATGGTGTACTGCTCTTTCTATACCCTGCTGCCAAACGAGCTCATGAGGGACTGGAAAGAGGTCAAGTGGCTGACGTCGGATCGACAGGTGAAGAGTATGCAGAAGGCGGAGGAGGATGTCGGTGCGGATTGAGGGCGGTGCTTGGGCATGCTGGTGATTGAACTTGATATCAAGCATAGGTGGATAAGCTTTTACCAGTCAAGGCATCCATCGGTGTATGGATTGCCCATCTTGACGCATCCACTGACCGGTAACCAGAGGTTGTCGAGTAATATAAAGAGGTACTGAAGAACGTCTATCATTGATCGTGAACGGAGTCCGGCAGCATAGGTACATAGTTACTTCATGCATGCTAGCGCCACCGCGTAATGGGAAACGGGCATCGTCAACTGGTTGGGATGTTTTCCCTTTCCCCACGAAGTTTCACTGTTCCGCAATCTCGCTTCTTGTGAGCTGCCGCGTTCAGGATATCAGGCGGTCCTCCTCTCTTCCCCCCGCTCTTTCCGTAGACATCATCTAGACTTCTGTTCGGGATGCCATTGTGATTACTGCTTGCCTTGCGAGGATTTGATATCCGGTCCACTCTTTCCACACGCGATTCTGCATTCCTTAACTGTCAGCCGGTCTGCCGTCTTTTGCCAGAGCAGACCAGCCTAGTAAGCTCAAAGAGCTCCGGAGTTCTGCTGCTTGCGATTGCGCGTGCTCTTACTCATTCCAATCCGTACCAGTTGCACTACGAAGCCATGTTCGCTGTAGGTCATGCCCCGTGTCGAGACGCGTATTGGAGGCATCCAATGGACTGACCCAATTTCTCCATCCAGAAACTCGCCATCCTCCTCTCCTTGACTGGACTCGCACTCGCAGTCAGGCCGGTCGAGGTACGCGGCCAGAGCTTCGTCGTACCCGCCTCCAACGAACGATTCACGATTATCGGCATCACGTAAGTCTTGAATCACAAGCTAAAGGCTTGTCTGTTGAGGAGACGTAGCTCACGCGCACATCAACAGGTACCAGCCCGGTGGACAGTCAGGATACAAGCCCGAGTCTGAGAGCGACACTCTCACAGATGGCGCAGCCTGTCTCCGGGATGCGGCCGTCATGCAGAGTCTCGGCGTAAGCGCTACTCATACATCGGGCGGACGGCATTCTAATGATGTTCTCTCAGATCAACACGATTCGAGTGTACAACGTGGACCCAAGCCTGAACCATGACGAGTGTGCCAGCATCTTCAACGCCGTGGGCATCCACATGCTCATCGATGTCAACTCTCCGCTCTCTGGCGAGAGCCTTGACCGGTCCGACCCAAGCGGCTCTTACACGCGTGACTACCTCAGCCGGACCTTTGCCGTCGTGGAGGCGTTCAAAGATTACCCCAACACTCTAGGCTTCTTCGCCGCCAACGAAGTCATCAACGACATTGGCACGGCGGAACCGAATCCGCCATATATCAGGGTAGGTTGAGCTCCTCACATCCATTCAGCAAGAACATTTTGAGCCTAGCCCTGACGATTTCATTTGCAGGCAATCCAGCGCGATCTCAAAAACTACATTGCAAGACACTCCAGCCGCCCGATACCGGTTGGCTACTCGGCGGCGGATGTGCGAGAGGTCCTCCAAGACACTTGGGCCTACTTTCAATGTGCCATTGACGGAAACGACGATGACGTCTCACGCTCGGACTTCTTTGGGCTCAACTCGTACTCCTGGTGTGGTGGCGATGCCACCTTCGACACAGCCGGCTACGATGACCTGGTGTCCGCCTTCAGCAACAGCACGATACCCGTCTTCTTCTCCGAGTATGGCTGCAACGACGTGCGGCCTCGCGTGTTCGACGAGGTGCAAGCCCTCTACGGCCCGGAGATGACGGCACTCAGCGGCGGCCTGGTGTACGAGTACAGCCAGGAAACCTCCAACTACGGGCTCGTCGAGATCTCCGACGACGGCACGGTCCGGCTGCTCGCCGATTTCGCCAACTTGCAGGAGCAGTTCAACAAGCTGGACATTGCTCTGATAGAGGCCAGCAACGCAACCGCGACTGCCCTGTCTCCGCCTCCGTGCTCGACCGACCTGATCATCTCGTCGAGCTTCAGCAACGACTTTGACATCCCCGAGCCCCCGGAGGGCGTCGAAGACCTCATCAACGAGGGTCTCTCCGATCCCAACCGCGGCCGCATCGTCGACGTCGAAGAGACCCAAGTCTCGTACACGGTGTACGACGCCGACGGGAACGAAATCAACGGACTGGCAATCCGACCCCTGCCGGAGGATGAGAGCAACACGCCAAGTGGGGACAAGCTCGAAGGCACTCCAACGGACTCAGGAGATGCCCCAGACCCCACTAAGACGGGCGTTGCCGGCCGGGCTGAATTGACTGCTGTGATGGGTGCCATTGTTGCAGCGACTGTGCTACTTTCCCTGTTGTCTTAGACTTGCGATGGCCTCTTTCCTTTCAAATTCTCACTTATACTGCGATAGCATTGGAACCTCTGAAGAGTTGCTCTGGAAGCCGCATGTTATTGAGCGAAGGTTGCCACTGGTTGGTGCTCGATTGTTTCTCACTCAAACGAGTGCATTAATGTCTGAATGATTTCACCTGTTTCAAGTACTGCTGCCAGTATCACCGCATGGGCTGCGATGACCTTGTCAATATGTTGGAGCCTGGTTATCGGTAGAGCTGGTTTAACACAACCGAGATACTCTACTCGAGCTCTCCATGCCTCTCTTAATGTGTGATAAGAGCGAGTGCTCTTAAGGTCTTCCTACTTGGCTGATTCAAGGGGAGAGAGGGAGCAAAAGCGAAGATGTATTGATTTCCAGGTTATGGTCGTCCGTAAAGGCATGATGCGGACACTTGAACGTTCTCACTCTATGCATCGCCATCAATATGGATGGTGTACCAGTTGACGCTCGAGCCTGACCTAATCGGGCTAGCGCAGCTGGATTCATGAACGTCGGCCGAAGGTCCATCTCTACATCCACGGGCATGAGCCCACCATGAAGTCGTCTTTACGACCAGAGAACATATCACTTGAGGACTTCAGGACCTTCTTGGGGCAGTATGAAAGCCTTGTGCCAGCAACCCTCCAGGAACTCGAGAGACTGCGATTAGACGAGATACCGGGTGCGCTGACGCAGCGGAAAGAGCGAGGACCAGCTTTTCTGACAAAGGATGAGCTGACGGCTCTGGTCGAGTGGAAGCTGTAGGCACCATGGAACCTTGGAAACGTTCATCGAGACTTTCAAAAGCCCTTCAAACGTCTAACGCGCAACGCACAGAAAGCATGGGAAATTCCGCCCGAATCTCGCAAAGCTGGCAGCGTCCAACTCGGAGTCTGAAGTGAAGACTGCCTCCTCGACGGCGTTTGCGGCGTTCGATGCGGACCCCTCCGACCTTCCCAAAGCTCTCACAACCCTCGCCAAGCTCAGAGGTATCGGTCCCGCCACGGCCTCGTTGCTACTCTCGTGTTACGATCCCGCCACCGTGCCCTTTTTCGCCGACGAGCTGTTTCTGTACGTGCATTGGGAGGAACGCAAAGGCGTCGGGTGGGATAGGAAGATTGGATACACGATGAAAGAGTATAAAGCGCTTGTGGAGAAGGTAGACATGCTTAGGGACCGGCTCAACAGCGAGAACGGGCATGTCGTCTTGGCTGTGGATATCGAAAAGGTTGCGTATGTTTTGAAGAGGGTAGATGCGACCGGTGACGGCCATGCAGAGACTGTACGTGACGAGGTGGAACTGGAGAGGGCCGGCTCGAAAAGGAAAAAGCCGGAGGCGGCTCCGTCGAAAAGAAAGCGCAGAAAAAGCTGATCACAGCTGCGAGTCCTGCGGCAACGAGTAGGACAGGGTTCAAAAGCTCTTTGCAGCTTCCAAAGTCTGACTTGCTCCCATTTTGAATGATAGCAGTTCCCGTTGCGAAAGTGGTATGAAGAGAACGTGCTTGTCGGTGAGCTTGAAGTAGAGCCATTGAGTTGGCGAATGCGAGGTCAACTGCAGAGTTTGAGCTTAGGCTGCTCATACCTGCGAGGTCAGTTAATTAACGTGGATGACCCAAAACCCCGCCATCGCGACATCCGGATGTGTGTAAGATTACATGTATGCACAATGCTGTAGCCCTCGATCAACCCCCTGAGAAAACATTAAAACCCCAACCCTTGACACCAATTGATGCGATTCACGCCAAGTCGTCTAAAACACGCTCGATTCGTAGTATCATGAGAGATCTGTCTCGGATGACTGCCGAAATGGATCCGGTCCTGATTCTTGGAGAAGGTGTACTATATTGCCGTCGTCGGTTTTCAGACTCCATTCGATCGTCTCGAACTACGTTCACCATAGGTTAGTCACGTCTCCGTAAGTATTGATTCCTGCCTTTCTTCCACATTATGCCATCAAGCCGCAGAAGTCGAGCAAGAGCATCAACTGCGTAAATCAAGTAACCGCAGAACTCACAAAGCCCATCCTCTTCTTCCGCTCGCTCCTGAACCGCATAAGCGCCTGCCTCTTGGTCCCTTTGACCTTGAACGAAATGTCGATCTTCCCATGCATCTGATCCAGCGAGCCCCACACCCACGGAATCTTGCTAGCGAAGTAAATCTCGTCGCCGAGCGTGGCGCGCGCGACGGGATGCGTCCGGAGCGCGTACAGCGACGAAGTCACGACCGACGAGTTGACCTTCTGGTAGTTGAAGATGCCCGCAGTGGCAGCGACCAGGAAGGCCACGAAGAACGGGAGCGTACGCAGGAAGCGGTTCGGCGGGTGCAGAGGCGGCAGCTCCCGGTCTGAACGGCGGGTCATGAGCGGACCCGAGTTGGGCTTCGGCGCTGCGATGAGGGTTCGGCGGTGACATCGGATCAAGAGGTTATGAGGACGAGAGAGCAGTCTCAATCGATGAGGCGACATTTCGAGATGATCACTTAGGAACTACCACCCAGGTCCAGAACCATAATCGGAAATTCAGATGTCGGAAGTCTAATTCCAATCTTCAGGAAGCTCGGGCCACTTGATCGACCGCATGGACTACCGACTTCTCCATACTTAGTATTTCCTACCATGTTCTCTTGGCTCGCGATTCCATCTGCACTATGACTTCGAGGTGAGAGACGTGATCTGATTCGGTAGGACCGTATCGCCAGGTTGGGCTACTCCGACCTGTAGCCCGCAGCCGTGCAAAGCGGTAGATGACGGGACCGGGTGGGCGAGCGTAGGTGGCTACAAGGAGGCCGACCTTTGGAGTCATCTGCTTCCAAGCTTGCTTGCCTGTTACCCGTCACGGTCACAAAGCTCAACAATAAAGCAGCCGGCAACATGGAAGGCGTGCGTCAACTCCCGCCCTCTTCCGTCAATGACCAGGTAAATTCAGGTTACCTACCTATTGTGTAAGAAGGTAGGCAACGCTCCGATTCCCACTGTACTTGTAGGTAAACACGGTTATGATTGCGTCATATATAATTCTCTGACTCTATCTATTGCTTTTGATTCGTTCTCATGCACAGTGGCTTCTCGCGTCTAGTCAAACTGGTGTTACGAGCTGCTTTGGGGTTCAAGTCATTCTCTTTTGATGTCGATTGGAGTATTCAGTTGGGTACAGAATAGTTAGTACGACGCCAGGCACAAATAAGATCTGGAATTCATCTGTAGGAGCAATCAGCTCGTCTGCGTTTGGGAACGGGTAGGGGACTGTGCCTTGTGAGTCAGCTCACCCACGTCATTACCTTTGTTAAGAACTGTCCAGCGTTTACTCCGTCCAGAAAGCAGAGACTGGCTTCACATGCTTTCACCTGGCATCTGGCGAATACTCATAAGGCCATTGACCTTCGTTCTTCTCCTGGACAAGTTCAACTCTCCCAAGATGCAATACCAAGTTCGCATACACAGCCGCTGCGCCAAACGGTCACATTACTTTGCGCTGAATACGCCTGGCATCGTATATATATCAGCATACATGCACCACGCATGCATGCATGCATGGCGCTCCTTACATTCTCTTCTTCCCACTCTTTGGTATTGAGAGCGGGCGTACCATCTGCCTTGACGAAGATCTCTCTTATTCTGCCGGCGAGCATTGACTGCTGTTTCTTACACACACTTGGTGATTATCTATGTCCAGCGTTGCCTTAATATCCTCGCCTGATCAACATATACGGCCTCCTCGAGTTTTTGAACGGCGAAGTGTGAACTTGGCCGAACGTCGCCTTGAAACAGCAAACATGCTTCTCGTGGAGGACATAACCATGCGTGCGGTTGGCATTCTCACGGCCAACTAGCCATCTCCTCCAAGAGGCCAAGGATGCTGCCGCACAGTTCAAGAAAATCATCAAGTTGGCCGTTACATCGGCCGAGAACCCTTGCATCCAGGTTCTCACTCGCCGCAACCCGAAGTTGGTCAAGCTCTTCCCCTGGTTTGTCAGTCGGCCTGTGGTCGCCCCATCGTTCTGGCCGTGGCTGCGAAAAGCCGACAAGGAGATAATGGACTTCTCCCAGCACACGTTTGAGCTGTTCCCAGACTACCTCGAGCGCGCCATGGCAATTCGGAAGAGGGTTGGATTTTGAACAAGGACAAGAAAGGCATACCCAAACCGATCGAAAGTGCTCGGACAGTGCCTGATCCTTTGGCAATGTGGAAATTCGCGGCTGTCCTACGCTTCGCCGATTACAGGGAATACTTCGCTCACGTTCTTGGCGGTCACGCATACGAGCATGCGGACCACCTGGCCAACCTGTTCCGCAATTTCAACGGCACTCACAGTCGCGAGCCCTTTCCCGACGTAGCTGGATCACGCCGGCATTTGGTTCAGTTGAGACTCCGCCCGACGGAACCGGGCAAGTCGGATGCTGCGGCGGCGGCCACGGAGCTCACGGAGCAAGCGCTTCCCGAAGTGAACGAGGCCGTGAAGATCAAGCTCGTCTATGATCAAGCGATCGGAGAAGAGGTAACTGAGCATATCGGTGTGGTATCCATCCTCCAAGCTTCGTTACTGACAAGTAAATTCGGGATTTACACGGAATGACAAATCGCAACGCAGATCCGTTCTAAGAGTGCGCGTGCGATGTCGCCATATTCTCAGAGCGCCCACCAGCTGCCGGGAATCGAGTGCTCTCTCCGAGCATGTACTCGGCAGAGTCCTTCTTCAGTCACCATGGTCAGCCCATCTCTCGCCTGCGCGAGACCATCCTCGAGTACATGGGACGCGATCCTTGGTCCGGAAGAGCAATCTTTGCTTACGACAATTTCAACTTTGGGGGCAATTTCATCGGCGTCAATACGCCGCCCAGGAGGAGGTCAATCGTAGACAGCGCATACAGGGAGCACAATATCAACGAGAAGTAGGCCCAGGCGGTGCGGCAATATTTCACGCACAAGTTGACGATAGTGGTCGGGCCGCCTGGGACTGGAAAGTCCACACTCGTGAAAGTTCTGCTCCGTCTGGAACATCAGTTCGAAAAGAAATTCTGGGTGTGTACCGCCAGCAACGCCGCCTGCAATTCCTTGGCCGAGAAGTTCGTTGAGTCGTAGGGAACGAACCATCCACCGTCCTACTATCGCCTGTACCCGATGTTCAACGAACGGTTGGCTCATGACTCCAAGGCTGGCGACCTCTCCGGATCGTTGGGGACGTTGAGAATTGAGTCTGCAGAGATCGCCCCGAAAGCGCCAGAGATTGAAGCTGCGGTACCCGATGTGCACGAAGCAATCGCGGCTCGCCTTCATGCAGATGAGAGGAAGAACGCCTTGTCGTCGGAACCAGGAAACGTGTGGAAGAGAGGGGTGCGCAACGAGAAGCCACGTTGGAAGACCGACGCCGAAGATCTTCAGCACCTGGTAGAATCACGCAAGGCCGTCAGGCCAGTTCCTTTCGAATCTGATCAACCCAGCTTACTTGATGCCATCAAGCAGCAGGAAGCGGATCTGCGGGACTAAGAATGGCAGTGCTGCAAACGTTTCAAGTGGGCTATGCCAAAGCTGCGAGAGGTACCTTCTCGGCCATTGCCTTTCGAAGCTCAGTTCGCCTTCCAGTGCAAGACCGAGCAGCCGATCTCCGCCCAGGTCCAAGTTTCTCACAGACACAATCAATCCAACGCACAATGACAAAGAAGGGGAAGATCACCGCGAAGACCACCTTCTCCGACACTTTCGTGCCGACATTCTGGGAATTAGGAGACCCGCCAGGTGATACCGTGGCGCACGCAAAAGGTAATCAACGAGCATGTGAAGAAGCCCGCTGGAGAGCTTATGCGGTCGCCACCAAGGTCACACTGGACAACCTACCGGTCCCGAATAAGTTCCAGAGTGAAGATGCGGAAAATGCTCATAAGGAGAAACGTTATAGGTACTTCACTTCGAAGGTATGTACTGTACCCCAACGCCGCAGTTATTGATAATGCCTCTTCGTCGTCCTCCACCACATTAAGGACCGGCAACTTGAGAGAGTGCTCCTGATAGGCGACCACCACCAACTGTCCACGGTGATCAAATCGGACCAAACCGTTTTCGCGCCGACATGCCAATTGTTCATGTTCGAGCGACTAGTCCGAGCGGGGACGCCTTACATCCAGCTCAAGGAACAATTCCGCATGCCCCCGCACATCTCGAGCATCGTCAACTGGCGGTTCCTTACGAATCGGGACGAATATCACCACTCGTCAGGGGTCACCCAGTTCCAGGAGTTTGTGCGAGCTTAATTCAGCACTTCAAGACAAGCTCTCCCGTCAGACACGTCAGTGGTGGTCATCTCTCCACGCAAGGCTGAGAAGTATCACTGCGGCTCTTAACAAGCCATCAAAAGCACATCTCGGTCCAATCTTCAGACTGTCGCCATGGTGTTCAAGCAGGTTCAAAGGGGCAGATTCGCCACCAGCGACATTCTGGTAACCTCGTTATGCTTGTTGCAACTCTCGTCACTGAAAGCTGGATTGGAGAACAACCCACAATTCGCTGAGCTGAGGCTCGCCAGCGTCGACGGACCCCAAGGCAAAGAAGCTACCATCGTTATTGTCGACTGCGTCACCTTGGGCGGCGCCACCGGTGAGTCAATGGGGTTCCTTGGCGGGGAAAAGCGCAGGTTCAACATGGCCATGAGCCGAGCGATGGCAGGCTTGGTCGTCGTATGCCACGAGGACTTTACCAGAGGCCCCACTAATAAGGGCCCATGGGCCACCTTTCTCGAAGTCGCAAGACAGAAATGCCGGATCTTGGGCAACCGGCTGTACCGTGGGGAATGCCCAGCCCGGCCATGGCTCAAAAGCTCGACGACGGGAGCACAGAGTTCAGGAAACGTGCAATGACCGCCGTTTGGAAAATCGAGCCCAAGCCTGCCGCCCCCGCCGAGAAGCCAGGAATGAGCTCCGACAGTGATGCCTATGACATCGAGGCCTTCTTGAACGCAACTGGAGCCAGCTGTGACATAGCCATGGAATATCTCCAGGCACTTCTCAAATATTGCACGTGGCGATCGACAGGTACATGACGGAGAGAGGTGGTGACGAGGCGGGTAAAATCGAAGAGATTGCAAGAGTATAGGTATAACCGAGAGTTGGTGAAGCATGGACGCTTGTCGTCGAAGAAGTCGCAAAAGAGTAGGTATATTCGAGAATTGGTATGGCATGGAAGCTTGTCGGTAGATTTTACAGGTAGGATGATATCTTGAGATCTAAATTTTGGCACCATGCCACGGGTTGACCTCTAGCGCGGTTATCAGAGGTGAGGTGGGCCCAGAAAGACTGAAGAGGTCCCATAGATGGGTGAGAAGGGTGTTGACTACCGCATGGTTTCCTCCAAGGCTGGAGCACACCTTGTACTTGCAACATTTAGAGGTCTCCCAGAACTCTGGTGAAAACGTTGGCGAAGAGCTATCTGGTCGGCGAAGAACGGGGATGGCTTCACAGTCACGACGAGAAAGAGCTGATATCAATTGAAAGGCCAAGGAACAAAGCTATCCCATAATAACATCAACGAATTAACGGTTGATTCAACGCCAGGAGATTGACAATACAATGATGCAACCAAACCAAGTCACGGGAAACACAAATCTAGAACTCCGATACTCCCAGCCCTGTCCTGAAAGCCATCGCAGACTCCAACCAACCGAAAGGAACCCATCACCTGAAGAAAGAAAGCAAAGAAGGATCTAGAGTATCCCTTTTGACAAGACGCAACCGGCCAGTGACGGATTTTGTGCCTGTGATCGGCGAAGCAGTGGCGAGAGGGGCATTTTGGTTCATACTGCGATGGAAGTGTCGGTAGTGGGTAATTGACTTCTTGCAATTGCTTGTGAAGCAATGAAGTTGACGTCGGTACTATGAATCATTAGCTTAACGTACAAAAGTAGAAGGAGAAAGAAACTGTCGAGCACATACTTGTATTGAGCCTGTACGCTTCTCTTGATTCGTAGCATCTCTTTGAACGTGTCCTCGTTGCCGTGTTGGACTTCAAACGACTCCCATTTCTGCCAAAACTCCGGACTCGTGCGCGGGTCGCAGAACTGCGAGGCGTGACCGTAGATGGCTCTTGCTCGGTCGATTTCGCCCAGACGCCTCTCCATATCCGCAAACTTGAGGCACATTTCTTTAGCCTCTTTGTCGGGCAGAGCGGCGATGGCCCTCTCGTAGATGGGTCGCGTTGATGTCAGCCCAAAGTTCGAGGTGGACTTGGTGATGTAGAAGTTGAACATTTCCATCCGGTCCTCATCGGCGACGGCCTGAGTGGCCCGATCGTATATGCGCATTGCGTGGCGAGCCAGGCCTCGCTCTTCTTCCAGCGCGCCGTACATCAAGTAGAGAACTTTGGCGAACTTGGG
>QQTW01003178.1_pt1 | contig 12087 bp, 9 predicted proteins | sample 1904831 | NCBI WGS metagenome assembly QQTW01 (sample SAMN09435610, study PRJNA476489) | Subsurface metagenome, whole genome shotgun sequencing project. | reverse complement strand
CTTCTGATGGAGGGTAATCTCTTCATCATCCTTACGACAAAGGTATCTTCATCACGCTTACACGAATGACCTAACCTTCATCACACTGATGATGTTGATATAGCCTCCTTCATAGCATTCATGATGTGGATAACCATCTTTCAGCACACTTATGATGGCCATTCATGATTGCAGACCTCTCTTCATTGGCGGTAACTGCTGAGCTGTTCCATTTATTCTTCAGCCGCGTGCAGGCCCACCCATCATCCCTAATCGCGAAGATGAAGATAGTGACCTTTAACGCAATTGTGGTTATTTTGCCGCACTACAAGTGACCAAGCCTCGCGTTGGACAACGTGAACCCAGCATTGCCTCGAGTCGTCGTCGCAGCGATGGAGATCAAGCCATGGATGTTCCGAGGAGTTTCAGACCATCTTATCTGATCGAATTTCCCGCTGAACATCAAGCGATCTGGTGACCGGGATGGAGGGATCGAAGGGGATCATGCAGCCAGCCGCGCGCGCCTCGTTGTCAGCCGCATGACGCCATCAATCGGAGCACGTTTTCGAATCCGTGGGCATCCAACGGCGATAAGGGACAACTGTGTGTTTGCACCGGCGCACACAGATCCTGGGGCTGACCAGCCCCCTGCCCTGATGGATCCATCCAACACACATAAAGAGCCCGAGGACCTGCGTCGACTCGCTCCTGTGGACTGTGCGATGGTTTTCTACTAGGCTCTTCTAGTAGATTGTTGCCTCTTATCGGTTCACCTCGCTTTGTGATGGACAACTTCGACATAGCGAAGGGGCGAAGGCTCTTTCGTGTTCACACGCACAAAGGGCTTATCTCCAACCAGCTGGATCGGTCGAACCGGATTGGGATCACCTCCACTCCAGTTATGAGCTACTCAGTGACACTCGACACTGGCTGTGGCAAAGCAACCACGTGCTACTACTTTTACTGGTAGTAATACTCCTGGCCGGATTGGAAACTGGACCAGGATATCAATATATCAAGCCACTCACCCAACCAAAACACCCCGGCCTGTTGAGTCAATCGCCTCCTCATCGGATTATTCTCTGCTATAGCAATACTCGGTCACCGAACGCTACCATCTTCCTTGTGGCTGATGGTCACATTTCGCACCAGTTGTTCAACTAGCGGCCTGGCACAACCACACTGGAGAGAGTCATCAACTAGGTGATTCAATCCGGATATTATACTGTGGGCCTCCATTGAGGGATATCTCTTTGTCACGGAATTAGACTCGTCGGTTGCACACCATGCAGTTCAGGTTTCCTCTTGACCGTGGAGCAGGCTGGTTGCAACCGGTTCCAACATCGACATCGTCAGACATGGAGAGCCCGCCTGCCACTCCTATCTCGCCAAACAACCCTCAAGGCCAAGGCGGCAGTATCGATAGGCGTCGGGAGAATGGACACGGAAGCAGTCACGTCTCGCCTTGTGCGGCAGAGAAGGCTCCGGAGAATCATTGCTGGCCAATTCTGTCGACTAGGCCGCCACGTCCATTGACTGGCACCCTGCACCTCGAGCGTGACGGATCGAGCCGGCCTCCGCAGTATGGTTCGGGTGGGTGGAGCGTCGTCTATAAGGCAATGTATTACGAAAATCAGCCATCAGGGACCGGTGACCAAACGTTGGGCTTGCCATCGCCACCACCGTCTCCTCGGAATGTGACTTCCGGGACCGCGGGCGCTCGTGTCGTCGCCGTCAAGGCACCTTTACCCCACCATCTCGAGAACCCCGAGGCGGTCATTTTCCGAGAGGCCCAGATCCTCAACTATATTCAGCCGTCACCTCCTGGCTCGAACACGTCTGGACCGGAAACCGCGCACGTGGTGGCCTTCTTAGGCTACGAGCCATGTCTCCGGGCAGCCGTCATGGAGGCTGTTCCCCTCACGCTGGCCGAGTTCTCCCGGACGCGAGGAGAGACCGCCCGGGCGAGCCTCACCACCGACAACATGGCCGTGCCGGTGGTGGGCGACGAGCAGTGGTTCACGTTCGCCTCAGGGCTGATCGCCGGCCTTGCCTACCTCCGACGGTTGAAAGTGGTGCATGGAGACATCAAACCCGCCAATGTCCTCCTTCGTCCGCGTTCGGGTGAACAAGCGGACGTCTTCGACGCCGTCTACTGCGATTTTTCGTCGTCCCATGTGCTGGAAGACGGTCTCACGCCGCCACCCATCTCGGCCGTCACGCCCGACTACGCGGCCCCGGAGCTGCTGAATGCGTTCCATAAGCGGCCCGGAAGCGGTCCACCCGTGGCGAACTTTGCCTCGGACGTCTTTGCGCTTGGTGCCACACTGCTCGTTCCGGCCGTTGGGCACGACATCTACGCCGGTACGTCGAGTCGGATGCAGAAGCTGACGCTGGCCTTACGCGGCAATCCTCTCGGCCAAGTTCGATGTATGGATCAGGCCTCGCGAGTGCGACCGGGAGGACTCGTGGATAGAGTCGTCCGCGATGCGCTGGTGGGGATTCCGGAGGATCGGCTCGATCCTTGCATCTGGCATAGTTGGATGGTGGAGGAGGGTGAACGGCGGAAAGAAAAGCAGCGTCGAATGGGGAGGCAGGCCTCGAGCTCTCGACCAGAATTGCTGGACGTCATGCTGGCTTTTAAAGATTTGGAATAGCGGAATATTGGTACGAGTACATGGAAGCAACGACAGGCTGGTGGATTATAGAATAGCAGGCAAGGACACCATCGATCCAGTTTTGTTCTGTTGTATGATTTGATCACATTGGCCTTGCTCTACTGCATTGAGCTTACCAGTTTGAATCGTATATTTATTAGCCAGTCTACTGTACGATCGCACGTCCCAACTTCACGCCTGCCTCTGAGCGATGCCCAGGCCGCCTCGAAGATTTGGCGACTAGTTAGAAGCGGCAGTAGGAATTCCTCTTGAAACTATAAAGCTACCTATATCATTGGTTTACTTGCATCAGAGATTCAACGGAAGCCCTTGATACCTGCGTTATGCTACTAGCAATAGGCCTGCGATTGGCAAGATGGATGGAGCAGCTCAACATGAACTGTTTATTCCCGCCTAATGTTTTCAGCACTCTGATGACGGCAATATCTAAACTTCATTGCCTTGATCATGGTGAAGAGCCTCCACCTATATTGCAATGGAAATGCTGATATGCAAAGCTACGGATGAGCATATCCATATATTTTGTCAACCGCGTGACTCCACCCTCCCTTGCGTATTACTTTGGGAATGACACTCCTATATTGAGCGTAGAAGAGATTCATTCATATTCACTCATAGTCAGCTGCCGAGGGCTGCTCTTCTGGGCCCCGCTGTGAACTTCGAGACTTGCGATTGTGAATAGCCATTCGACAACCACTCTGCTACAATGTGCGGATGCCCGATATTGAACCCATACTACCAAGAATTGGGACAGGCTGCCATGAACCGGAAGACGACGTTGATAGCTGGTGATAGCCCAAATTCAGGTTGATTAGGTAATGCATGACTCATCTGCTGCTCGCCGTTCATTGGTTCAATCTCCCCCACGGAAACGGAGAATAAACTTTTGCCGGCAGAAAAAAATCCGTCGTTGCTGGTTGGTTCGTCATTCATGCCTGCCGCTGACCGCAAGATCGAAGAACTCAACGCCTCGACCGACAACGACCACGACCGCTCGTGGACCGCAGTGCACATCAGCTTGGTATTCCCCACCCACTGCGCACTCGATGCAGACGCGCGCCATGAATGCGGTCGCCGCGCGGACTGGCACGGAGCGTGCCGAGTCCGCCTACGTGCTTAGTCGTCGAAGTGGTGAATTGCTGGCGTCCAGCGCGCCGGCGCGAGCCATGTCGTCCTTTACTGCTCCCACGGAGGTACCCGGGACTCAAAGTGAAGACAAGATAAACAATAACAACAGTCACAACCCTAAGTACAACAAGGTCGCTGCTCTGTCAACACCACAAGACTCGGACGCATCACTCGCATCTACTAGCAACGACAACAACATCATCGCACCGAGCGCATCAGACGAGACAGTAGCAACAAGTAACATCGCACCAAACGTTGCAAACAGCAAAGCAGCAAACATGGGGACTAATATGTCAAAAGCCGAAGAGGAGGCTGTGCGGGTGAATGCATTGATTTTTCGAGATCCGAGTTACTCGGGGGGGCATGAAACATCGCAAGAGGCAGGGTCGAGTCATGACAACTCGAAGCTTCCTCAAACATCGCAAAAGTTTGGACCGAGTCATGATACCTCGAAGAAGCGAAGACGAGAATCGCAGGGTGAGTAATCAACTTCGACAGGTCTTGCAAGTCAGTTTGGAGCGATGTATAGCTAACGGATATCTAGCGTTTGGCGAGCGCTCCACCTCGCGTCGGAAACACGAGGGCAGCTTTTTGGAGCAGAACGGCGCAGTAGAAGATGGGGCAGCAGTCGCAATGGATCCATCAAAACCAAACTCAACCCAGTCGACCGTAGAGGGACGTCAGATCCGAGCATTTGCCAAGCTCGAGTTCGATGACGGGCCATTCTACATGAATACCTATGCCGTCGAGCTCGGCCGCGATATGCGAGCGGCGAGAGCAGCGGGGAGGCGCAAAGGGAGCAGTGGGAACCGGGTGAGTGTATCGAAGCGGAGCAGTGCGAGCGTGGGCGACCTCCCACAGCGGTCATCGAAGCGCGTCAAACATGAGACAAGTGGACGGTATAGCATGAGTCTGGTCAGCGAGAGCGGCGGGGTCATGGGCGTGGATGAGCCCGATCCGGAAGACATTCGTCGATGGAAACGACCGTCGAGCGGATTGAGCACGAGACGGAATTCCAGTCACGATACCAAGTGTTCAGCAGAGCCGGAGTCGATCGATACGCAGTGGTTAAAGAAACAAACCCGGGAAGAACCCAAGGTGGATCCGTTCAATTTATTGCCGTCACCCGAAGAGTGTCCGCTGATTCCCATCCACCCGCCGGCCATCTCGACAGAGACGGGTGGATACCGGGGCATCTCACGGAAGCACGTCAAGATCGCGTACAACTTCGATCGACATGTGTTTGAATTGCAGATCATTGGAAAGAATGGCGCGTTTGTGGACGATCGCTGGCACGCGTCGGGCGAGAGCGTCGCGCTCAGGAGTGGTGCTCACGTGCAGGTTGGCGGGGTCAGCATGCGGTTTGTGTTGCCAGAGGTTGAGGAGGTGGTAGACGTCCGGGAGGAAGTGGGGGTTGGCATGGCGGAAGAGAATGGGGATGCAATGGTGGTAGATGATGATGATGCCGATAGAGAGTTGAATTCGGGAAGTGATGCGAGTAGCGAGGCAGAGAGCGATGACGAAGAGATGGTGGAGGTCGATGATGGCCAGGATGCAGAGCAGCAAGACGAAGACGAAGACGAAGACGAAGAGGATGACGACGAAGAGGAGCAGCAGCCGGTGGAAGAGACTCAACCTGAGCTACTAAAGAAAAGAGGACCTGGACGACCACCGAAACATGGTCGATATATGAAGAAACCTACACTGGAAGAGCCAGCAGCCACCAATAATACCCCAGTGGGCAAGCCAGGACGGAAACCCAAACCGGTTCCACCACCACCCACCACGGAGAAGAGAAAAGTGGGACGACCTCGCAAGCACCCGCTGCCAGAGGATTCACCCGCCAAACCCGAGAAGCGGAAATACGTCCGACGCAAAGGCGTTGAGGGATCCGGAGATGGTGGCAATGAAGGCAAAGAATCTGGACCGGCGAAAGAGAAGAAAGAACCGAAACCGAAGCGACCTCCGCGATCGCCCTCGCCGGTATTTGACGAGTCCAAATTGACGGAGCAGGACCTGGCCAAGCCGCAGTCGTCATATGTGGTATTGATCCACGAAGCCTTGATAAACTCCGCGTCGGGTACACTCTCGCTCCCGCAGATTTACCGGGCTATCGAACGGAAATATCCGTACTTCAAGTTACGAGTGACGACGAATGGATGGCAGAGCAGCGTTCGACATAATTTGTCGCAACACGATGCGTTTCAGAAGATTGAGAGAGATGGAAAGGGGTGGGTGTGGGGATTGGTGCCGGGGGTATCGATTGAGAAAGAGAAGAGGAGGAAAGCAGTCTCGCCGCCAGTGTCACAGCAACAGAAGCTTCCCACATCGACAGGGCAGGGGATTGACCCGAACATGAACACTGGGTTGCCATTGCAAGGATTTGCTCAGCCAACGCGGGGCATTCAACCTCATCAGCCGTTGGGTGCTCCTCCAGCGCAGCGTGCCATGCCGGTAGGAGCACCAGGTAATGCTACGAACGGTGGTTACCACCCATCGTACAACACGCCGCATCAGTTCCATCATCCGTCTATCAACAATCAGCTCCACCACCAGCATGGCTCATTCGGCAACAGTCTTGGAACTTCCCTTCCGAACGGTACCAATAACCACATCACCACTCCATCAGGCCATGGAAAAAACCCAGGACAACCAGGACCAGGACCAGTGAAATTCAACGGCATCCAACAACCCTCCCGATCACATCCTTCACCCTCGTCATCAGGACAAATTCTAGCTCCCCCACCACGACCCGGTCGTCCCTCATCCACTCCGGTCCCCGTCCCCGTACCGGTACCCACACCAGCACCCACCACCTCAATTCCCGCTCCCATAATAAAGCCAGTACAAATCACACCCGACCTCCTCAACGCCGTTCAAAGCTTCAAAAGCGCGCTCCTCAAATCGATGCCCAAAACAGCTCATTCGGAGATCGTTGTGCAATCAGCCATCGATCGCGCCTTGGGCATTTCGAATCGCTCGAGATTAGAGGGTGGCGGGCAGGAGGATCCGCAGGAGTTGACGGTCATTAGGGCTTTGAGTGCCATTATTCATGGCTCTTCGAGTTCTGTGTCTCCGGCTGTGAATGCTAATGCGAACGGGACTGCGAATGGGAATGGGACTGGGACTGGGACTGGGACTGGGTTTACGATGGCGACGGCGAATGGGTCCATGAGATAAGATTAGCTGAAGATTTCGATGGAGGATGGGACTACGACTGGAGAACGAGTCTAATACCTGAAACAATGCACAATGGGGTATTCACATTCGAATTGTTCTCTAAGGAATTAGCGGATAGATGAATGGATGGATGGTTCAACGGATGGACGGATGAATGGTTATGGCTCGACTAACGCATTTCATTCCCAACCCGTTCATTCAACCAGCCAGCCGGCCTTACTCCAAGTATGACAACTACCTAACTACCTAACTACTATTGCCCAACCGACCGACCGACTGATGGACGACAACTACGGCTCTGGGTCTGGCTATGACGATGATAAAAACATCCCGCAAGGACTTCAACGAAGAAAGGAGAGGCGGAAGGAATCAAGGATCGGCTAATGCATTCATCTTCGCATTCTTTCCCAACCCGTCGTTCATTCATTCAACCAGCCTTACTTACGTCAAGTATGAAAACTACCTACCACCTAACTACCTAACTCATATTGGCTAACCGACTGATCGATGGACGAATTGCGGCTCTTGCTCTGGCTATGACGATGACATCTCACAAACACTTCAACGAAGAAGGGAACGACTGAAGGAATGAATGGATCAACGAACGAAACCAAGAAGTCTGACTCCGACAATGACGAAGGGAAGCTAAGATTGAAGACTGAAAAAAGCTCCGAACGGACGAGCTCGCTCTGGACGGACGAGTGGGAAGCAAAAGCAGAAGCAAAACCGCAAAGAAAATGCCCATTATACGGGCCCATTACATTGCCATCTCCGCCTGCAATTTGGCCAATTCCGCCTCCTCGTCTAATTCCTCTTGTGCGGGTTGAGCTTGTCTTCTTGCTGGAGTTGGTTTCGTCACTATTCGATATCATCGTCGTTAGCATTCATTTGCATTCGCATTCGCATTTGCATTTGCGTTTCTTCACGTATTCCCATCCCATCCGTCGGGCACTAGCATAGCGTTACATTTCCCCCAGCTCGCTTCTCCCACTTCCTTCTTCAACCCTCCTCTGCTCTTCTCTCTTCTCTTTCATCATTGATACTCCCCCGGTTCGCATCCCTCTCGCGTCGTCCTTCTCTTCCAACACGGGGTAACAATTCCCACAGCAACGAAATAGACACCCCCCCTCCCCTTTATCGACTGATCCCAAAATGTATATAAAACTAGAAGTCCGACGGCGATAACACGATAATAGGAATGAAAGATGGATAGACTTACATTCTCCATTCCCAGCAACAGGTAAATTCGCGACCCGATCATTCACCGGCACCGTCGTGCCCTGACTGAGCATCTTATCATCCAAAGCCTCCTGTTCTAAACTCGCCAATTCCTCGTCGAGTTCATCTTGATCGACCGCTTCGCCGATCGGAGCAGAGGTAATGGCGTTGGCGATTTCTTCTCCGAGAGCGTGTTGATCGCGAAGTTCTTCCCTATATTGCGTCACATTACTTATTAGCCATCGGTTCATCTTTAGCATTTTCGTTCGTCGTCCCATCCATTTAGATCCATGTTCTCGGGTATTGGCGCCTCCATCCGTTACGTCTCCCGCCGTAATAATGCATGAGCACATGGGTATGAGTGCGTGAGTGCAGTCATTGCTTCCCATTCACCACCATCACCCAGAAACAAAGAATAGATAGGTAAAGGAAGGATATTTGAAATAAAACATACATTGTAGCATCCACCTTATCGATAGTCAACCCGCCATGAATCTCCTTCATGGCTTTTCCAGCCTTCTGCATCGCCTTGAGAGTCTCTTGATTGATATTAGCCGCCTCGATGGAATAAATCTGTTGTTCCAACGTGGCGATTTGAGCCGTCGTTTGATCCAGGGAATGTTCATGTTGTTTTTTCCGTTTGAGAGCTGCTCGGGCCGCTGATGTCCACATACCCGTCAGCTCACCTTCGCTGATAAGAGTTGAGTTGGCCCTCGGAGTGAGGCCATGTGGATGCAAATACCATTCTTGTTACTGTTTATGTTCCGCTTCGCTATCGCTTCTTGCTCCGCCATTTGATTCTGTAAATGAAGTTCTCGTTTCTGGAGCATCTCCAGATGTGCTCTCAGCGCGACGATGGCATCTTTGGGGGCTGCTTTGCGCTTTTGGGCCCCGTTGCCGGTGATCCAGGAGAGCATACTTGACATCTTGATCTGATTTCCTTTCGAGACTCCTTCACTTATTTCGTTTCTTGTTTTTCTGACTTCCCTCGAGAGTTGATGGACGCGTAGGTGGGTTGTAGCTGAGATTCGTGGAAAATGTAAGTGATGTTGTGGGGATGGAGTAGAGAGGTCGGCGTAGTCCAGTCGAGGTTGGTTGGCTCACCAGCTGAAGACCAGAAGGGAGCTTCCTGATATGTGAATGAGGTCGACGAGATGAAGGGATGTATGTACTTCAATATGCCCGCCACGGCAATCCGTTCGTCCCACTGGTCATCATCTAGTGGAAGTCGAGGGGTTCGAAAGTCGAAGTCGATAACAAATGTCGCCTGCTCGTACGTTGGGCATGCATGACAAGGACAAGGCAGATGACGAAGTTCCCGAAGCAGCGAGGCTGTCACGTGACATGAATCGTCGCCTTAACTAGCTCTAAACAAAGACACCCCCGTCCTGTTGCCTGGTTCGACAACCACCGCCAAATCAAATCATCGAAGGACGGCACAAAGTGCAGATGTAGCAGCATCATAACATCCCTTGCACGGGATGACTCCCAAGAAATAATCATGAATGGAGAAGGAGAAGATGAGAAAGATGAAGATGTAGCAGCAGAAATCAACATGAATGGAGCAAGACACGATGAAGGTGCTGAGAAGAAACACGTCCACACTCGACAAGAAGCACCAGTATCATCGAGGAGTAATCCCCTCGGCCCCGTTCCCTCACGATTGATCTTCCTCTCAGAACTATCTTCATTTGAAGGTGGTGACAAAGTCCGCTTTCTAGGATGGTATTATATACCCTTTCATCCTTTCATCCATCAATATATCTATTTATCCATCCATCCATCCATCCATCCATCCAAATTCTCACCCTGACTATAAACACCTTATGCCTTCATTAAAATTGATCCAGGCCGCTAACAACACTGGACTTCTCAAAGTGTACACAGATACGATGTCACTTCAGGAACACTCACCCTACGACATGATTATTCCCCTTCGGAATCTTCTTCCTCTTCGTCAAATGTTGTCACTATCGCAGCCGTCGACGTCCGTCTACTTACTGAGACGATGAAGAGCTCGGATACGAATGTAGGGGAGTGGGTCAATGTTATTGGTTACATCTCTTTACCTCCTCTTGAGTCTCTAGATGCATTTCAAGAAGGAATTGCGAGGAGACCCGAGTCTGAGAAAGGAAAACAGGCCAATGGGCAGAAACAAAGACGAATGTTGCAGGAACATTGTAAGGTGGTGCATGTACAAGCTGTTTTGCTCTGGCCTGCGGGTGCAATACGATTGAGCGACTACGAAAAAATTGTTAGAGAACGGAAGGAGATGGAGAAACGATTGATGTCGATATGAAAATCTTATGCGGGTTAGGGCTGTCTAAGTGGGCTATGCATACACGGTTATCTGTTCTTGGGGTAATCATACAATCGTATGCCATATATCATGCTTACTTTAAATATCACTGTTCAGGATGCTACCCGGCGCAAGATCCAAAACGAGTTCAACTAAACTAATACCTCCATGCAGTCCATTACATGCCGTTCACCCACCCAGTCTCATTCCATCATGTCCAAGCATATTGCCCACCTAAAAACCCAAACAAATGCAAATACATGAACACATTCCAATTCAGTATCTTCATTTCGTCATATCAACCACTACTCATTCATCTCTTCAACATCCCTCCGACTAGGAATCACCCGATCACACCATCCACACCAACTCCTCTCGTCGCCTCTGATTTCTCTAGCCAAATAATCGGCATGTTCACGTTCATCCTCATGTTCATCCACCACCGCTCCGACTCGTACTCGTGTCTTGAGTTTCTTCTTGACCACCCCTCCTATCCCCTCCATCTCTTGTCGAAGGTATCCCGTCTCGCTTTTTTCTCGATGATCGTCTCCTTTGACCATCATCATTCCATTTATGTTCATGTTACCATTGACACCAGTGGAGGCATCACTGCCACTTCCACTTCCATCGCTACCATCACTCCCATCGACCAACTGATGACTCTCGACATTGCCCTCTTGATGATCCTTCAGTTGGGTGTTGTTGCTGTTATTATTATAGTTATAACTGTCGTCATCTTCATCTCCATCATTTATTTTCATCTTCCCCATCGCACCAACAATCTCCCCTACATGTGCCGCAAGATCCTGCGCCTCGCAATCCACCTCGACCTCGACCTCTCTCACGGCCAAGCAATTCCTGTCTCGTCCGCATTTGACGCCCTCGTTGCCTTCCCCTATACCTGTCCCTAGGCCGCCGAGATACGTACTATACCTTGTTCGCCACCTCCACACCCTCTGATACGTCGTATCGGTGGTCTGTCGCGACTGTCCGCACGAATGACACAGCCAGACGCTCACCTCGCAACAGCACGGTTCGTGAAGAAAGGCTCGACTCGTAAATCTCCCATCCAGAAGCTCCACCGGGGCATGCATAGGAGGGAGGAGATGCTCGGCCAGTCCCACGCTCAAACACGTCGGACAGAGTCGTCGATGTCGTTCTACGAGACTCTTCGGCGGAGGAGGTTTATGGATGCAGTTCTGATTCGTTCATAAACATTATCATTACCATCATCATAATCACGCATGAATGAAGGAATGAATGAATGATTGAGTGGGATTCAACATTTCAACATGATTGTTTTTTCTTCCGGTCGGGTTGATATCACAAACGGGTTGATGGAAGATAAAGTATATGAGGAGGAGGCGAGGTGGCTCACTCGACAAATAACTCGGCCGCAGCAACGACACTCGCTGACGAGATCTCGTGCGCATCGACCGCCTAACTGACGATTTTGGTGTACGCTGATCATCCCCCTTTCGGTTGTCGTCTCCCGGTGCGCGAGAAGAGTGAACATCCAAGGAAGTTTGTTGAGAGCGAATTTGGCGAGCGGGGTTTCTTCGTGCTCGCATCGTAAAGTCTGCTTGATGAGTTGGCGACGGTAGG
>QQTW01003177.1_pt1 | contig 12089 bp, 7 predicted proteins | sample 1904831 | NCBI WGS metagenome assembly QQTW01 (sample SAMN09435610, study PRJNA476489) | Subsurface metagenome, whole genome shotgun sequencing project. | reverse complement strand
AAATTATTAATATATAAAAATATCTAATATTAAGTATTGTGCTGCAGGCTAATTATTCCAATATTTAGGAATTGTTTAACCCTTAATCCTTACATTCTTTTATGAAAAAAAATTATCGCTCAATAAAGGCAATCGGTACAGGATTGCTTTTAATTTTCACTGCACTTAATGGTTGTAAAACGGACCTTTCACCTGAGCCCCAGGAGGCCAAGCAAACAAGTTCCTCTAATGCTACCAACTACATTCACCCAGGTATTCTGAATACGGCTGAAAGCTTGAATGACATGGTGTATCAGTATAATACCTCGTCCGATCCCGATTATGGATTTAGGCGAGCTGCTTTTTCAAGAGTTACAGGCTGGATTAATAATACTACTAACCATTCACCATCCAGTTTTGTAACGGGTACCGCTCCCATTATCATCTATGTGGCAGCTTCGGCAGCTACTCCGGAAGAAAAAATGGTAAAAAATGACGCTATATTGGCTTATGCTAATGCCTTGGCTTGGGCAACTACTGCCGAAACCAAATATCTTACCGCAGCAAAAGCTATTCTAAATGCTTACGGCAGTCGGTTTAACCGATTTGAAGCGAAGGACGGGGTAACTTCCCAAGCCTACTTAGAGGCTGCATGGGTGGCTCCTACATTTGTAGCTGCTGCCGAAATCATTAAAACCTACAACCGCGGTGGAGCACCAGCGCCTTGGACCAATGCCACAGAAGTATCAAATTTTAGAAATTTTGCCATTAAGCTTCATAATGATTATGTGGCTAATATACCACTCACGAAAAAGGGCAATTGGGGAGTATCCGCCGGTTATGCTAAGATGGCACTGGGCGTGTATTTAGATCAGTACACTTCAGTTTATTTAGACGGTCGCAATCGCTTATTAAATGCCATGCCCGATGAAATTGCTGCCAGCGGGGAAGTGGGAGACTTTTGTGTACACAATGATTGTGAACACGGCCAGTACTCCTTAACGGCTCTTACTTATGGAGCAGAAATAGCGCGTAATCAAGGTGAAACCGGCGTTAATTCTATCTATGATGCGAACTATGGTAGTACAACCAGACGTTTATTGATGGGGTATTACTGGACGGACAAACTTTTTACCTCTGGTACTGTGAGTAATTGTGTGAGTTGTACTAGTTATAGCGATATATATCCAGGAGTAGAAGTGGCCGCCGATTATTACAAACATTCTTCTATTTACAACTTGAGTTCTCAAAATGCCGATAGCAATCCTTACAATAATATTCCTTTGAATGATATTCCTAATTCATTTACTTTTTTAGGATTTACTTCCTTTACACATAGAAATGTTGGTGAAAGAAGTACTATTAATTAAATAGGAAGTTGTGGTATCTCATGGATATACACTCGAAACAACAATAGTGTATTAACATAAAATAAAAAAGGAGGCAAACTGTCTCCTTTTTTATTTTATAGTTGACCCACCAGAAGCCTTAAGAATAAAAGATTACAAGAAGCGCAGCCAGCGAGATTACAGCGTAGGCTTTACCCTACAGGTAGTGGAGCAGGTAGAAAAAGGCAGCTTAAATTATAAACAAGCTCTAAGACAGAAATGTACTAAGCTATTTTACATATTTTAACTTATTGGACCAAGTTGGTCAGGGTAAAAAATAGGGGAGGAGCGTTAATTACTTAGATTACCAAGTGCGAAAACTAGCACACGTAATTATTAATCAGGAATCAAGATTGATAAGGTGTTTTAAATTTTACTTTACCAGATCTGTTCGCCCAATTTCCTAGCTCTTACAGGCATTCTCTTTCATAATGACTTCATATCACCCGCAACCAGGTACAAATTATGATTAAACTGGTGTCCGCCACTTTCAATGGAACGCACCGCTGCATGCGGCAAAAGCTGTTGGTAGCGGGCCAGCTGCTCAAAGGAAACGACTTCGTCATCCCGGCAATGGTAAAGAAAAAGGGGTAGCTTTGGGGGCAGTTTACCGGTAAAGTCTTCTGGAAGTTTTAAGCCCTGCACCCAATTTTCATCCCCGCTCCAAAAAGGAGTGGCCAGGAGAAAAATCCCATTAATGTTTTTACGAACTTGTTTTTCAGACAAGTATTTGAGGAGCATGGAAGCGCCCAGCGAGTGTCCTACCAGAATAATCTGGTTTGGGATAAGCATCATTTCCTGATGGATCTGCTGCAGCCAACCAAAATCTGGTAAGGCTTCATTAGAAGGCATACGTGGATAGTGCACCTGGTAAGTAGCTCCCAATGCTGTTTGTAAGGATGCCACTAACGGGGCGTCTGCTTCATAGCCTTTGTCCCCTCCACCTTGAATAAATAGTACCTGTTGCTTCATCTCGGAAAAGTTTATCAAACGAATAAGTTTTTAAAAAGCTTTTTCAAATTAATTTTGCCCGGGACAAATCTCGGCAACATCAATGAAGTAATGGTGGGGTAGATGCGGCAATCTTAGGGGTAGAATGCGTATCGTCCGGTATTGATAGATAGTTATAAATACAAGGATGAAAGAGTATACGATATAATTTAATCTCCACAAGCGAGCATAAGGAAGGGTGTTTCTTCGGTCTCCTTAGTTGCCCATCAGCTTACCTAATACAAACCTAGATTACAGGTTCGTTGCATTGGACGCTTATGGTTTGATTGGTTTAATAAATTCAAAGTCTTCTTTTTTGGTAAAGTACTCTAATCCAAGAATTAAGATTATGGCACTGCTAAAGGTGATTTTTTGCACGATAGAGAGCCAGGCCCAATTACTGGAACCGTAGAGGTAAAAGGTGTAATAAAAAAGAAGAAGACAGAAAATACATAGCAATTTAAACAGGTATAATCTGGATTTCAGAATAGAAATAGTAACATAAAACAGACTTACCAGAAACAAGGTGCTGGCTACAGGAACCATTAGGTCATGCAATGGGGTCACGATTAAAGAAGTAAAAATCACATTGCTGACGGCTACCTTTTTTATGATTTTAGCCCCCCCTTTGGCTGGTATTTTCTCGGAGAAGTGAACAAAAAACAGCGCGAAACTTACTGCTAGCATAATTAAACCGGCATCTGCCCAAATTCTGGCGGGATTGTTAACACCATTTACCGCCTTGGCACCAAACAGATTGCTGATGAAGTTTTTCGTCCAGTCAAACCCAATAGAATGGTTATCAAACAAAGAGCCTCCTGGGTATACCCTGGTAGCCATTACCATCAATATTATGGCAATGATTATTCCGATTAAAACGGCGTATTTGTTTAGCATTCAGAAATCTCCTTAATCAATTTTCAACGGCGGCCCTATTACCTGAATTTCGTTTGCCGCGAATATTTGGGCTACCTCCTTCGGGGTTGGTTCATGGTCAAGGGCAGCCATGGTTACAAAAAAGTTTTCCAATTTGCCGGCTGGTTGCACAATCACGGTCATTTTTCCTTTTTCTGACACTTGTGTCCAGGCATGGGGAACTTGCCGGGGCAAAAAAATGCTATCGCCTACCGTGTAACCCTTTATCTTGCTATAATCATTTTCGATTTTACCTGAACCGTCTATTTTGCATAATACCCCCAAAAAGGCATGCCGTCTTCCCATTTATCATGGGTGAGTTGAATGGGAGGTTGCTTGCTGCCAATTTTTTTGATAAAAACTTCGCCGTACGGCTGAGGATTAAAGCCGCAAAGTGGCCACTCGTCGTACATGAAGGCCCGGTTTGAAACAAACACAATCCATTTCCCATCGGGGGAAAAACGCGGATGCATATCATATTGGTCCATAACGGCATCCAGCGGCACACCTTTATCAGTCGGATTGTTAATTTCCTGTACATAGATATTCATGGAATGGATTAGCGGATTCTGCCGAACGTAAGCAATCCATTTACCATCCGGGGAGATGGCGGGCATGGTTTCCGTTTCGGGGGTATGGGTCATTTGTCTGACATTCTCTCCTTCACTATCCATCAAAAAGATTTCTTTATTATCCTTCCCGTTTTCGTTCCTAACGCCCCGAAAAACAATCCATTTACCATCATAAGAAACATCCGGAAAAGCATTATTACCTGGAATGCTGCCCGTTAAGTTAACCGGTGCTGTGCCATCATATTTTACCTTCCAGATATCAACTTTTTGCTCGGCACCGGCAAACCGGGCTCCGGACGCGAAAATGATCCATTTTTTATCCCGGGTTATCACCGGGGTCCAGGCAAAACCGTTCTTCGAATTAAATAAGGGGCGATAATTTTTGCCATTTACATCGCAGGTAACTATGGGGGACGACCCCAGTGACTTCTCATAAGGCGTAAACTCATTGATCCATTCGGCCGAGATAATTTCTTTGCCGTCGGCGGTTAGCGTAGGCGTGTATCCCCTGACCCCGCCAATCAAGAGTTTTTCATTATCTACGGTTACTTCCCGGATGGTTTCCGGCCGAGCAAAGGTTTCGCCATTCGATTTTTTATTCATTCGCTCGATGGGTCCATTTCCGTGCAGCAGAATCTGGCTTTGGGCGTTTATTTTGGGATGGTAATAATTGATGTTAGCCGTTTTTAAGATAATCTTTTTAGTCCCTTTGGCATCGGTTTTGGCCAGGTAAAAATACTGGTTGATTCTTCTATGTGACCTTGTCGTTAAGCTATCATCCCGCTGCACATAGACTACTTCATTCCCCGAATTTATGGCGGGGCTAAAGGCATGGCTCAGGGTATCGGTCACAAAAGTGGCTTTCTGGCGGGCCAGATCCATCACCATTATGCCGCCAATTTTGCCGCTGACATCGCTCCGGTCCTTGTAGTAATAAAGATTGGTTCCGTTCTGATTCCAGCAGGGCGAACCATAGATGGCTTTAGTATCGGTTAACTGCCGGATATTTTTCCCGTTTTTATCGGCCACATAAATATCTGTCCAATCAGGCCATACTTGGTCAACCGCTGCTTTATACTTGAACCGCTGGGTAGCCGCTTGATTCGAAGAAAAAGCAAGCTGCTCTCCATCGGGGGAAAAGACGGGGTTAAATTCGCCATACTGTTTTGTTTCGGTAAGTGGCTTGGCTTCCAGTTCCGTTTTTGAGGAGGGAGATGCGGCATGGAAGGGCATTATCCAAATAGAGGCATTGCCACTGCGGGTACTCATAAAAACAATTTGCTTGCCATCAGGAGAAAAACTGGCCTGGTCATCGGCCCCTTTATCGGTTGTCAGGCGGATACTTTTCTCATCTGTTTCGCCATTTTCTAGCGCAAATAAATCCGTATTACCATTGTGTTCCGAAGTATAAACAAGCCATTTATTGTCGGGTGAAAAACTGGCATTGTAATCCATCCCCTGGTGGTTGGTTATTCTTTTTGGAAGGGTACTATTTTCTTCTAATACAAAAATATCATATTGCTCGGGTTGGAGCGTGGTGTATACAATTGCCTGCTGGCGGGTGGGTAGTTTATGAGAACTGCCAACCAGCAAAATCAAAATAATATAGCCTAAATAGGGTAGAAGTCTCATGATGCATAAGTTTAAAAATCATATACAATGGTTTATGTCTGGCCACCGTAAAGGCGGATATATGCTTCCTGGTTCCCCTAGTTGTTTGGCCAAAGTCCAATTCTGGAGTAAACGAAATGGCGTTAGTATTTATAAATGTATACAAATTATATTATAGGTAAGCAATTCATTATGAATATTTTAGCAGTAAATGAAAGAAAAATAAGTATCAAGCTGCCATTTGGTAAAACGGAATACAAAGCTTTCACTCCTTAAAAGCAAATTGCTTCCAAGGCATCCATGTTTGTAGCAGGCTTACTAAATAAGGTAAGAGCTTATTAGAAGAAAGACAAGCCTAGTTAAAATCTACGTCTCGTGAAATGACTGTTTTTCTGAGATTGTATGTAAGTAACTTTACATAACGGTACTTATAAGACTGTTAATGGATTGCTACTGGAGCATCATTTACTGCCATCTAAGCGGGGCAAACGAGCAAAAACGAGCAACCTTTTTACAAGTATGTCAATCTAGTAAAAGAACTGCCGGCTAGCCTTCCTAATTAGTTAGGGGTAAGTGCTATTACCTATATTAGAACCGGCCGTGACTTTAATTTGATAACCGATACGTCTTCGCACCGGATTATGGGTTGAACCTTACAGACGAAAGGACCATTGGTGGTCCTACAGATGACGATTAGTACTAATTTAAAGGTCGGACTTTTCTCTCCTTTGATTGGGCAAGGCTGGCTATTACTAAGACCATTCCCGCCAATAATCAGTTCCGTCCCCATGCTTCCTGTGATTACTTGACTCCTCAACAAGTACACTAACGGGAAGGTCCCCTTAAAAAGCACTGGCAAAAACAGAAAAGAAGAAATTCTAGCCCGGCCAATCAGGTAATACCTACAATAATTAGTAACCTATAAAGCTATTTCAGGAACTTACCATTCATTGGTGAAAGGTCTCCTGCTTTTGCTTTTCTAGAGTATGTCTCTTTCCTGCCTACCATTGCTACTGCCTTTTAAGAGCATTTGTATCTTAAATTCAAAACTACTATATTGACCTGATTGAATAATATACGGCAATTGCTTCCATCTAGCTTTTTTCTTATTTAAACATTGCTTATTACTAATCAGGTTACATTTCACCCCATGAAAAAACACTTTACGCGTATGCACCGGCTTCCAGCAATGCCGGTGACTAACTATTGGTGGCGTTGCTTCGGCGCTATTCTATTTATTAGCATTACTTTTTCCCTTACCGCCTCTGCCCAGAAAAAAGTCTGGGATAAAACCATTGGCGCAAGTGAGGATGATAGATTAACTTCTTTGCAGCAAACCAGCGATGGAGGTTATTTGTTAGCTGGCTATTCTAATTCCGACATCAACGGCGATAAAACCAGTGATGGCAAGAATATTTATAAATTCAACGATGATTACTGGCTGGTAAAATTGAATGCCGACGGCACCAAGGCTTGGGACAGAGTTTACGGAGGCAATGGCGACGACGAATTAATTGAAGTGTTACGCACCAAGGATGGGGGCTATATGCTGGGTGGACATTCCAATTCAAAGAAGAATGGCGATAAAACCGAAGCCAAAAGAGGCAGCGATGATTATTGGGTAATTAAAATAAATGCCGACGGTACGAAAGCCTGGGATAAAACCATTGGCGGCAGTGGCGCCGATAATTTAACTTCTGTGCAGCAGACCAGCGATGGCGGCTATATTCTGGGCGGCACTACTTCTTACGGGAACATCAGCGGTGATAAAACCGAAGCCGATAAAGGCGGGTTTGATTACTGGGTAGTAAAACTGAACGCCAATGGCAGTAAAGCCTGGGATAAAACCTTGGGCGGTAGCGGGGAAGACAGGTTAAATTCGGTGCAGCAGACTAGTGACGGCAGTTATATTCTGGGCGGTTATTCTTCTTCCGGAAAAAATGGCGATAAAACCCAAGATAGTTATAAATACGAGTGGGGTACAAATTCAGACGACTACTGGGTGGTAAAGCTTAAGCCTGACGGCAGTAAAGCCTGGGATAAAACCATTGGCGCAAGTGGGAGTGATTATCTCACTTCTTTGCAATTAACCAGTGACGGCGGTTATATTCTGGGTGGCCATTCTAATTCCGACATTGGCGGCGATAAAAGCGAAGCCAATAAAGGACCAAAAGATAAATACGGCCGGTTGCATATGGATTATTGGGTAGTAAAACTAAATGCCGACGGTTCGAAAGCTTGGGATAAAACCATTGGCACGGCGAAAGAAGAATATTTAGCCAGCCTGCGACTAACCAAAGATGGCGGTTATATTTTGGGTGGTACCACTGAAACCGTCTATGTCGTGGATGAATCCGAAAAAGTAAAGGGCCTATTAGAAGGACCAGACTACTGGGTAGTAAAACTGAACGCCGATGGCAGTAAAGTTTGGGATAAAACCGTTGGCGGAAGTGGGGACGACTATTTATCGGCCTTGTTGGTGACAGCGGGGGGCGATTATCTGCTGGGAGGTAATTCTTATTCTGACATCAGCGGCGACAAATCGGAAGCGAATAGAGGTAGAATTGATTACTGGGTGATTAAACTAGCGGAAAAAACTACTCAAACCATTACTTTCGAACCTATTGCAGATAAAACTTTCGGCGCAGCACCATTTACCCTTTCGGCTAAAGCCAGCTCCGGCTTGCCAGTTACTTTTAGTGTGGTTTCCGGTCCGGCAACTATCAAAGGCAATACTATTACCCTTACCGGTATCGGTAAAGTTATGGTTAAGGTCTCGCAAGCTGGCAATGAAACCTATGCCCCGGCAACGGCTACCCAAACTTTTATGGTACTAATTCCTTCTACGATTACTTGGGATAAAACTATTGGTGGCAATGATAATGATTTTTTTAGAAAGGTGCTGCAGACCAAGGATGGGGGCTATATTCTGGGGGGTTCTTCTCATTCCGACATAAGTGGGGATAAATCCGAAAACAGGCGGGATTATGATGAAGTTTGGGAAGGGGACTTTTGGGTAGTGAAACTAAAGGCCGATGGCACCAAAGAATGGGACAAAACCTTTGGGGGTAATTATTATGATTTTATAACTTCTATACAGCAGACCAGTGACGGGGGGTATATCCTGGGAGGAAGTTCTGGTTCCGGAATATATGGTGATAAAACCGAATCAAATAGAGGAGGCTTCGATGAATACGGTAAGCATACTTCCGATTACTGGGTAGTAAAGATTGATGCCAAGGGCAACAAAGTATGGGATAAAACCATTGGGGGAGAGGATAGTGACTTTTTAACGTCCATCCAGCAAACGAGTGATGGCGGCTATATTCTGGGTGGAGCTTCCGACTCCGGCATTAGTGGGGATAAATCCGAAGCGAACAAAGGACAAAAAGATGAACATGGTCAACCCACCCCGGATTACTGGATAGTAAAGCTGGATGCCAAAGGCAAGAAGCTCTGGGATAAAACTATTGGCGGCAGTGCAATTGATGAATTAAATTCTATCCAGCAGACCAGCGATGGCGGTTTTATTTTAGGTGGCAGTTCTACCTCTGACAAAGGAGGTGATAAATCCGAAGCCAGTAAAGGCGCTGCCGATTATTGGATTGTAAAGGTAAGTGCTAACGGAAACAAACAATGGGATAAAACCATTGGCGGCAGCCAAAATGATGGATTAGCCACTGTGCAGCAAACTTCCGATGGCGGCTATATTCTGGGCGGGGCTTCTGACTCCGGCATTAGTGGGGATAAATCCGAAGCGAACAAAGGACAAAAAGATGAACATGGTAAACCTACCCCGGATTACTGGATAGTAAAACTAAGCGCTGAGGGCACCAAAATATGGGATAATACTATCGGCGGCAATAAATCCGATAGCTTTACCTCTCTGCAGCAAACGAAAGATGAAGGCTATATTGTAGCTGGCTTCTCTGATTCCGGCCTTAGCGGCGATAAATCCCAAGCCTCAAAAGGAGGATACGATTACTGGATAGTGAAACTAAAGGCGGATGGCAGCAAACAATGGGACAAAACTTTAGGAGGCAGTGGTAATGATCAATTATATGATGTGCAGCAAACGAGTGATGACAATTATATCCTGGGTGGCACTTCTTATTCTTACCGTGTAAGTGGCGATAAATCCGAGCCCACCAAAGGTTCAAGTGATTTCTGGGTCGTAAAATTACAAGTAGATGAAACCCCAGAAGTTGCAGCCTGGGACATGCGCTACGGCGGCGCGGGTTTAGATAACTTTACCGATGCGATTAAAACATCTGATGGCGGCTACTTAGCCGGCGGTTACACCAACTCCGGCAACAGCGGTGACAAAACCCAAAGCAGCCGGGGCCAGAACGACTACTGGATCGTGAAAAGCGATAAAAACGGCAAAAAGCTCTGGGATAAACGCTACGGCGGCTCCGGCGATGATTTCCTCAACCGCCTCATCCAGACTTCCGACGGTGGTTACCTGTTAGCCGGTTCTTCCCGCTCCGGGGCAGAGGGCGACAAGAGCCAACAGCTTCAGGGAAATCGCGATTACTGGGTGGTGAAAGTAGATGCGCAAGGAAACAAACAATGGGATAAAAGCTTCGGTGGCAACGGCTACGACGAACTCAAGAAAGTTATCCAGCTTTCTTCCGGCGAGTACGTGCTGGGCGGCTACAGCGATTCACCCGCCAGCGGCGATAAAAGCCAAGGCTACCAGGGTACTAATCGAAATAACGATTACTGGCTGGTGAAAATAAGTGCGACGGGTACTAAAATCTGGGATAAGCGTTACGGCGGGGACCAGGATGATAACTTGAGCAGCTTCACGATTACTCCCGAGGGCGGCTTCTTGCTGGTGGGTACTTCTTACTCGGGCGCCACCGGGGATAAAACCCGGGCCAAACGCGGTCAAACGGACTATTGGGTGATTCGCACCGACAAAGACGGCCTCTTACTCTGGGATAAAGCTTATGGGGGCAGCAAAGAAGAGTACGCTTCTTCGGTGGTGCAGAGCAATGGGGATACTTACTTCATCTCGGGGAGCAGTGACTCACCGGCTGATGGCAATAAAAGCCAACCAAGCTATAAAGATGAGAATGGTGATAAAACCCAGGATTATTGGGTAATTAAGATCAATGGGATGGGTAAAAAGCTTTGGGATAAAACTTTGGGCGGTAAAGGCTTCGAATTTCTGCAAGCCAGCACGGCTACCCCCGATGGCGGCCTGGTAGTAGCTGGTAATTCCATCTTCTCGGGCGTGAGTGGCGATAAGAGTGAAGCCGACCGGGGCGATTATGATTACTGGGTAGTAAAATTAGATGAGAATGGTGCGAAACAGTGGGATAAAACTTTGGGCGGCAGCGGCAAAGATGACCTGCGCACCGTTACCCAGACCCGCGATGGCGGTTTATTACTCGGCGGTCGCTCCGCCTCGGGAGTAAGTGGGGATAGAAGCCAGCCCAGCCAGGGCGGCAATGATTACTGGCTGGTGAAACTTGCCCCGGAAACCAGCTCGATGCTAGCTACCCGGGAAGTTGCGCCGGTAGAAGTAGCTATTGCGGTAGAGAGATTAAACCTGCAAGCTTATCCGAATCCGTTTACCGAAAGAGCTACCATCCGGTTTACCTTACCCGAGACACAAGCTGCAACTGTTAAAGTATACGACAGCCAGGGCCGGGAAATAACAACGCTTTTCCAAGGAGAAGCCTTAGCCAACCAAACTTACCAGGTAGAATGGCAGGCCGGTAAGAAAGCGGGCGGCATGTACTTGCTGCAATTGCAAACGCCCACTACCCGCCAGCAGCAAAAATTACTTCTGGTTAAGTAAAACAAGTATTTATTAAGGAAGAAAGCCGGATAGAATAAGTTCTATCCGGCTTTCTGCTTTTTGGAAGGATTAATTTCATCTCGTAAAACGACCTAATAAAGGGATAGATAAAGGCCTAGATTTCTTAGGTTTTTTCTGGGGAATAATCGTCTTATAAAGCCATCTCAGAAATTAAGAGTAGTTTTTGATTCTTGAGACGACTTTAGCAAGCTATCATCAAGGGCAAGGGTTCAGAAGCAGAGGGGCGGCGCATCTTACAGTCAACGGATGCTGATTTATGCCGTAAAAGTAGGTATTTTGCTTCTAAATCATTTACTTAGCTAAGGTTATTTTACCGGTGCCGTTGTTGTTCCTGGAGCCGGCGAATCAAGTTAGCTTTAAAATTGAAAAAAGGATGAATCTTTCAAAATCAGACCGTAATTGGATGCTCACCATTTTGTTTCAAACCCTGGCGGTGGTGTTTGCGCATCGTATTTTCGGCTATCAGGAGAGGGAGTGGTGGGTTGTCCTTACCTCGGCATTGTTTTGCTTGGCGCTGAACTATTGGTTGTATCACAAGAACTTTTCTTGGTATAAGCCGAAACAAAAAGAGGCCGGCCAACTGCGTACGGCCGGCAATGAAGGGAAAAATCAAAACCAAGCATCTTAACCTAGATTATCGGTCGATTGCCATGGCCTTCATCGGAGCTAGTAAGCTAGTCACATAATCGCGATTATGTTAAACAGAAATGCTGTTTAAGTTTCAAGATTAATAGAATAGTAGAACTTTTATCCCGAGTAATCGTAGAAGGAATTAGTACCATAAAAGTTTGGGTAGCCGTT
>QQTW01003176.1_pt1 | contig 12089 bp, 8 predicted proteins | sample 1904831 | NCBI WGS metagenome assembly QQTW01 (sample SAMN09435610, study PRJNA476489) | Subsurface metagenome, whole genome shotgun sequencing project. | reverse complement strand
GTAAAAATGGCACATCCGAATCGCAATTAACTGAATCTGGAGAAGCAAAATCAACCTTAAACAAATTTGAAAAAATTAAAGCGGAAAAAGATGGTATAGCCCTTAAACAAGAATTAGATCGTTTAGCAAGCATTGGCTGGGAAGCAATGGACGAAGCCGATCGCGATTACCGCTTGCGCGACTTGGGATTGTTTTATCGTACCGTTACTCCCGGTAAATTCATGCTACGGATGCGCCTAGCAAACGGCATAATTACTTCTAGTCAAATGCGGGTATTAGCAGAAATCGTCCAACAATACGGCGACGAAGGTAACGCAGACATTACCACTAGGCAAAATATTCAGTTGCGCGGCGTTCGGATTGAAGATGTACCCGATATATTTAAGAAGTTGTATCAACACGGCATGACTTCGGTGCAGTCAGGTGTAGACAACGTGCGTAACATTACAGGTTCGCCGTTAGCTGGTATCGATCCTGACGAACTAATCGATACGCGGGGATTGTGCCGCATGGTGCAGGATATGATTACCAATAATGGTGAAGGTAATCCAGCAATGGTAAATTTACCGCGCAAATTTAATATTGCGATCGCTGGATGCAGAGATAATTCCGTCCACGCCGAACTCAACGACCTTGCCTTTATCCCCGCTTATAAAAACAACATCATCGGCTTTAATATCATTGTCGGCGGGATGTTTTCACCCAAACGTTACGAAGCCTCTATACCTCTCAATGCTTGGGTAAGTCCCGAACAAGTAGTTGCTGTTAGCGAAGCTGTTTTACTGACTTATCGAAATCATGGGTTACGAGCAAATCGGCAAAAATCGCGCCTTATGTACCTGATTGATAAGTGGGGAATTGAGAAATTTCGCGCCGAAATAGAAAATCAACTCGGTTATTCTCTAGAACCTGCGGCGGAAAAAGACGAATTTATGTGGGATAAGTACGACCATATTGGCGCGTCTAAACAAAAGCAACCAGGCTTAAACTTTGTCGGCTTACATATTCCCATCGGGCGCTTGTATGCTCAAGATATGTTCGATTTAGCGCGGATGGCAGAGGTTTACGGTAGTGGTGAAATTCGCTTTACTGTCGAGCAAAATTTGATTATTCCCAATATTCCCGATTCTAGATTAGAACCATTTTTACAAGAACCACTTCTAGAGCGTTTTTCTCTCGACCCCGAAAACCTATCGCGGCGATTGGTTTCTTGTACTGGTAGTCAATTTTGCGGATTTGCCCTAATTGAAACCAAAAATCGCGCTTTAGCAATGATTAAAGCTGTGGAAGCCGAACTTGAAGTATCTCAACCTGTACGCATTCATTGGACGGGTTGCCCAAATTCCTGCGGACAGCCGCAAGTTGCCGATATTGGCTTGATGGGAACAAAAGGACGGAAAAATGGGCAAGTTGTAGAAGCTGTAGATATTTGGATGGGTGGAAAAGTTGGCTTTGAAGCGGAATTAGGCAGCCGGATAATGAAACAAATTCCTTGCGACGACCTTAAACCAATTCTAAAAGACTTGTTAATTGAGCATTTTGGCGCAAAACCCAAGCAGTCAGCAGAACACTTTGTACCTCCGGTGTTAGCGGGCAAAAGTGAGGGATAGAGGAGGGGACAAGGGAAAAAACAACTTAATTTTTTCTGCTTTTTCTGTACTCGGTTTTCTGAAGTCCTCAACTACTCCAGAATTAGGCGACTTCGCATCTTTGTGAAGGCTAAAAAAAGACAATATACGCAAATAAAATCCTTTTCTATACACTCGCTACCCCTGCCCCTATCTAATGTCTCTAATTACTTCAGAACAATCAAGTAGCTTTGCATCTCCATTAGGCAGTAGCGAAAGCGAACTTAGTTACCAGCAAATTATCCTCTGTGCTGCCGCGATTGGCATTGCTGGAGGATTAGTTGCAACTATTTATTACTACACTCTAGAAGCTTGCTTGCATTTTGTTTGGCACACAGTCCCAGAGTTTTTAGGGCTTTACCTGTCGCCAGCGATCGCGGTTACTAATTATGTATGGATTGCTACTACTATTGGCGGCTTTTTAGTTGGTTTAACACTGCATTTTATGGGGCTTCCTGGTGAAGTTGCTTTTGTTGTCGATAAAGTCCACCAACCAGGGCGCATTTCTCAGCAACAAACTCCGGCGATGATTGTGGCTTCGCTGTTGTCTATTTCTTTTGGTGGTAGCGCAGGCCCTGAAGCGCCTTTAGTACAAGTCAATGGCAGCATTGGCGGTTGGTTAGGGCAGAAGTTACAGCTTACGGCAGCTACAATCCGCGTCCTGACGTTTTGCGGCATGAGTGCTGCTTTAGGAGCATTTTTTGGCGCGCCGCTTGGTGGGGCGCTATTTGCTTTAGAAATACCTCACCGTCGCGGTATAGAATACTACGAGGCGCTTGTACCTGCCGTTTTGAGTGCTATTTTGAGTTTTTGCGTATTTCGTCTTAATACAGGCTTGACAATTGGCGGGATGTACCACTTTGCTGCTATTCCTCCCTTGACGCTGTGGAATTTACTTCAAGGTGCGCTCTTAGGTGTAGCGGGGGCATTGGTTGCAGTGATTTTTGTTGTTGTTTTTCGTAGCGTTGGTTATTTGTGCAAGTTTATCGAACACTACACAATTTTACTTGCTACTTTGGGCGGCTTATCAATTGGACTGATTGCTTATATATTTCCCCAAACGCTATTTTTTGGAGAAAAAGAAATTTCTACTATTGTCGAAACTGGTGCTACCTTTGGGCTTGTTACCTTAGTTGCGATCGCTTTAGCTAAAATGCTGGCAGTTAGTTGTACTTTACATTCTGGTTTTCGGGGTGGCTTTATATTTCCCTTATTTTATATTGGTGCTGCGGTGGGTTTGGCGATCGCTCTTGGTATTCCCCAAATTCACCCTACAATTGCGATGGTTTGTATGATGGCGGCGGTAAATGTAGCTATTACTAAAACCCCAATTAGTACCACTATCATTCTCAGCGTCCTTTCAGATACGGCAATGGTTCCAGTTATTGCGATCGCGAGTTTTACAAGTTTTCTACTTACTACTCCTGTTTGCTTAATTCAAACTCAGCGATCGCGTTCTAGCATTCCACAAGAACCTTTACTCTGTTCTATCTTAAATCCAAGGTAAAGAATTTGACTGTTGATACATTCTCATGTTTGCGCTGTTATAAACTAAAAGCAACGGAAGTCTGAATTACAGATTTGGCGATCGCTCTAAAAAGTCTAGATTAGGTCATGAAATCAGCATATTTTCACGAACAACTGTACGCGGCGATCGCTCTTATTTGCAAAACTGGCGGCTGGGATTATGGCGAGGCTTGGATTCCCGTAAAGGAAGGAGTTTTAGAACTTAGCCCCCTGTGGTACAGCCGCCTGGATAATGAAGCAATTGAGAAATTTCGCCTTTGTAGCGAAGATTTTATTATCCCGCCCAATCAAGGCTTACCCGGCAGAGTTTGGGTAAAAGGACAACCTGAATGGATTGTAGATGTCTCTGCTAAGTCGGAAATGTATTTTTTACGCAACCAAATTGCGGCTGCTTGCGGTGTCAAAGCTGGTTTTGGAATTCCGATTAAAGAAAATCTCCAAGTTGTAGCCGTGCTAGTCTTTTTCTTGCGTCAAGCTCAAGCAATCGACCAACAGGCAGTTGACTTTATTACCGCCGTAGCTGCCGAATTAGAACAATCTTTGAGCTTGAGCATTGCTTTACATTAGCGTCTTTATGGGGGGCTTTGTAGCGGATAGGAGATCGGGGTGACAACAGAGCTAACGTTGGAGGGGGAGTAATGACCAATTACCCACAGAGGCAAAGTTAGAGTTATTAAAGCGATCGCTGTTCCTAAAATGTCTGCCAACCGATGAGAAGATCGGGGAGGATTGGCAGACGGTGTACTACTAGAGTCCATAAAAAATTTGAAAACCTATTAACTCAACCCAGCACAAAAACAAAAGTTTTGTAGGCGTGCTGCTTCTACTATTTTAACGAGTTATTTTTAGGAAACTGTCTATTAGCAAACAATCTCAATGGAATTAGGAAAAAAATAGCCAGCTTAGACCAAACACCTCGTTTTGAGCTTAAGAACGCTTTATACTTAAAGCCAAAACTCTGTTTGGGAGTTGATTTAATGCTCGCAGATATCAAAACTCAACTTTTGCAGCAGGCACAAGCGGCGCAAGAAGTAGGTAACTGGACAGGAGTTATTCAATGCTTGCAACAACTGGCACTGGTAGACATTGAACCAGAAATAAGCCAAGTATTAGATTTAGCTCTAGCTGTTTTGGATGAAGGCGATTTTCAACAGCGTTGGGATATGGCGAAGGTTTATCCCCGCTTGGGTACAAACATCGACTTCTTGATTGCTCCAATTATAGAAATTGTTACTAGCGAGGAAGACGAAGAATTACGCTGGTACGCGGCGCGGATTTTAGGGGAATTTAATCAGCCAAAAGCGATCGCAGCTTTAGTTGATTTGCTTAAGTCTGCGGATAATGACGAATTAACTTCAATGGCTGCTAGTGCTTTAGGACAAATTGGCAACCCGGCGGTAGCCGCACTAAGCGAATTACTAATAGAGGAAGATACAAGACTTGTAGCTGTAAAATCCCTCGCTTACATCCGGCGATCGGAAATAATTGCCCCATTATTAACTGTCGTCAAAGATCCCGATCCAGAAGTTAGAGCGACGGCTATTGAAGCTTTGGGGAGTTTTCATAACCTAGAGATTCCGCCAGTTTTGATCGCAGCTTTAGATGATATTGCCGCACCTGTTAGAAAAGAAGCCGTTACAGGGTTGGGTTTTCGCGCTGACATCCAAGCGGAATTAGACTTAGTTAATAAGTTAATCCCTCGGTTGTATGACTTTAATATAGATGTTTGCTGCACTGCGGCAATGGCTTTAGGTAGATTGGGAAGCGAAGAAGCTGCCCAGGGATTAAATGCAGTGTTAAAGTCGCCTCCTACACCGCTAAACTTGCAATTAGAATGTATCCGAGCTTTGGGTAGGATTGAAACGCCTCTTTGCTTGCAATACTTGCGCTCTTGCCTAAACGAACATTCCTCACCCGCTTTGCAGCAAGAAACTGTCAAAGTTTTAGGACAAGTACAACAACTGAAAGGAATTGCTGGGGATACTTTGATTGCAGCCTTGCATTTATCCAACAATATTAAAAGCGCGATCGCTTTATCCTTAGGACGATTGAGCGAAACTAAAGCTATAGAACCCTTAATCGACTTACTAGCAACCCCCGATCCACAAGTGAGATTGCACGCGATCGCCTCTTTGCAACAATTAGCTCCAACCCAAGCATACCAACAGTTGCAGCAACTAAGTAAAGATTTAGCCATTACCCCCGAACTCCAACAAGGAATAGAATTTGCTCTAAGTGAATGGCAACAACTATAAGTTACAGGATACTTGTAACAATTTTTACCAAAAACTAATGCAAGATCGAGTAATTTAGATCGGGATACAAATGTAATTCAGGCTACAAACAAAATGCGGCTAGAACAGTTGCAGGCTTTTTTGGCGATCGCGGAGACGGGTAGTTTTCAACAAGCAGCACGAAAATGCGGGGTGACGCAATCAACGATTAGCCGCCAAATTCAGGCACTAGAAGTCGATTTGGGTTTGCTATTATTTCATCGCAACGCAGCTACTAGCTTAACTTTAGGCGGCGATCGCTTTTTGCCCCGCGCTCGTAAAATTTGCCAAGAGTGGCACACCGCAACCGAGGAATTAGCCGATTTAATAGCCGGAAAACAGCCAGAATTATGTATTGCGGTGATTCATTCTATTTGTTCTCACTACTTGCCGCCCATTTTGCAACAATTTTGTCGTGACTATCCAGACGTACAGTTGCGCGTGACATCGTTGGGAAGCGATCGCGCGTTAAAAGTGCTTAAAGATGGCATGGTAGACTTAGCGATCGTCATGAATAATCGCTTTTTAACCGCTAGTGCCGAGATGGTAGTACGAGTGCTATACGATGAACCGATTGAGGTGCTAATGGGCGCAAATCACCCGCTTACAGCCTATGAATGGATACCCTGGGCGGAGTTAACTTGCTATCCGCAAGTAGTATTTAAAGATGGTTATGGAATGCAACGCTTAGTACAAGATCGATTTGAGCGCGAAGGGGCAATACTCCAGGCAGTTTTAGAGGTAAATACTCTTGATGCTTTTCGGGGGGTAGTACGTCAAGGGGATATGGTGGCTTTGCTGCCGCAATCGGCATTGGTAGAAGCCCGCAACGATCCTACTCTTGCCGTGCGATCGCTAGGCAATGAAAGCTCCGATTTGACACGCCGAGTTGTGATGGTGACTACTCAAGATCGGCTAAAAATTCCCCCGATTCGCCGATTTTGGGACTTGGTACAAGCTTCTATCCCCGTGCCGGAAACCATAGAAACCAGCGCTTAAGCAATTAAATTATATAGATATGAGTACGGCATTTAGAGAATTTTTAAAAAAAGTAGGTAGTGGCGTTCATACGGGCGAGGATTTGACTCGCGCCGAATCAATGACGGCAACAAAAATGATGCTGCTGGCAGAAGCAACCCCCGCCCAAATTGGCGCATTTTTAATCGCTCACCGAATTAAGCGCCCGACAGGAGAAGAATTAGCCGGAATGCTTGATGCTTACGCCGAATTAGGGGCAAAACTGCAACCAATTAATTCTTCGCGATCGCCGATTGTTTTGGGGATACCTTATGATGGGCGATCGCGTACTGCACCTATTAGTCCAATTACGGCTTTAATATTAGTAGCGGCAAACCAGCCTGTAATTATGCACGGAAGCGATCGCTCTCCCACTAAGTATGGAGTACCGTTAATTGAGCTTTGGCAAGGTTTGGGAGTCGATTTTAACAAACTATCACTCGCGCAAACTCAACAAGTATTTGAGGAGACGGGATTAGGATTTGTCTACTTACCGCAACACTTTAGTCAAGCGCAAGTTATTTTTGAATATCGCGATCAAATCGGCAAACGTCCGCCCTTTGCCACAATGGAATTAGTCTGGTGTCCCTACGTTGGGGATGCTCATATTATTGCTGGATTCGTACACCCGCCCACCGAAGGAATGTTTCAAGGCGCTTTAAGTCTGCGGGGAACGAGCAGTTTTACAACAGTTAAGGGGTTAGAAGGTAGTTGCGACTTGCCGCGCGATCGCACGGCAATTATTGGCATATTTACTGGTAATGCTCTAGTAGAACACTTGCACCTCTCCGCCCGCGACTACGGTTTTAGTAACAAAAATGTCCCTCTAACTTCTACGCCAGAATTAGTTGCAGGTATGGAAACCGTGTTGCAAGGTAAACCTTCAGAATTAATGGATACTGCGTTGTGGAATGGCGGTTTTTATCTGTGGCGTAGCGGTATTTGCTCCGATATGCGATCGGGTATAGCTAAAGCCGAAGAATTATTAATTAGCGGTGAAGTTGCCCAAAAATTAGCAGAACTTAGTGCTGTTGTCAAAGAGATTTGAGGATAAACAATCTGTAGCGATCGCCTTGGGCAATACTTATCTTTTATTCTTTGATTTTATGACAGACGTAAATAAGCGATTGTATACAACCGTAGGGGCGCAAAGCATTGCGCCCCTAAAATATTCGCAATTAATTTAATATTTCTATATTTACGGTAAAGATTATTCTCTATGAGGAAATTGCTTATATTTTATTTCGCGATCGCAGTTTGTGCGTAAACGATCGCGCCCACTCGTTTAAAAGCTGGCGTACCCGATCGCTTATCAATCCTGGCTTTAAAAATAGCATTAGCTTCGGGGTAAAACATCAATGCCGCACCTTGCTTAACGCTACCGTAAATCACCTCTACATTCTCTAATTTGCCTGCGTCTCCTTGGACTGTAACAAGGGCGCGATCGCGTAGTTTTGCTTTCTCTGCGTCTTTGTGATTCATTAAAATACAATTGCGGTGAGGTATTCCTCGATATTTGTCATCGAGCTTGTACACAACTGTATTGTGCTGAGAATAGCTACGCCCGGTAATTAAAGCGATAACTACATTTGGTACAGATTCAGCAACCCCAAAATCTTGTGGTGTTGGCAATGTCAAGTTGGGTAAAGGAGTCACAAACATTGTTGCTTTTCCCGAAGGTGTGGGAAACTTGGGCTGCGTAAAAATCCGTCCTGAAATTGTAAATTCTTCCCCAGTGGCATCGATTTGAGCCATTTTTTCGTAACCGGGAATTGTTTTAGCGATTAGTTGACGCACATATTGCGGATTTTGCAGTTTTTGCCAGTCAATCGGCGTTTTACCATGCAATCGATGGGCAAGTTGCGTCAAAAATTCCACCTCAGAAATCAAGTCTGCGTTTTTTAAGTGGGTTGTACCTTCATCGCTTAAACGGACAAAATTATTACCCGATTCGCTAGTTGTTTTGTAGGGATTCTCAAATCGAGCAAATACAGGAATAATTATCGTGTTTTTCTTTCCTAACCCGTGAAAGTGTCCGAGATTTGGCTTAGTAGCAAGATAGATAACGGTGTCAATTTTAGCTAAAGCTCGTTTTGCTTGGGTAGAATCGGGATTAGCTGCAAATAAATTTCCACCCAAACAAAGCAAAGTATCGACTTTTCCTGAATCCGCCGCCTCAATCAGCTTGCGCGTATCGTATCCTGAAGCTAATTCAAGACTCCGCCCCAATAGTTTTTCTAAAGCGGTTTTAATCTCTTTTTTAAGATGGATAGTCACACCCATCGATCCGAAGCCTTGAACGTTAGAATGTCCGCGTATGGGCATTGTTCCCGCGCCGGGTTTCCCAGCATTGCCTGTAATTAAAGCAGTATTAGCTATACTAAAAACGTTATCTACACCGTTTGCTTGATGAGTAACACCCATTGCCCAGGCAAAAACTACAGATTGAGAACTTGCAATTAGTTTAGCGGCGGCTTCTATCTCGCTTTTTGCCACGCCGCAAGTATTCGTAATAGTTTCCCAACTGGTAGAAGTAGCGCTTTCAATTACTGTTTCCCAGCCTTCGGTATGTGCTTGCAGGTAATCAGTTTTAACTAAACCTTGCTCGATAATATATTTTTGGATGCCCACAAACAAAGCCACATCGCTACCGGGAAGTGGTTGTAAGTAATAATTTGCTATATCCGAACCTGTAAGCAAAGACTTTGCAGGAAAAGCAGGCGAACCAAACTTAACTAAACCAATTTCCACAATGGGATTAATGACAATTACTTTACCACCGCGATCGCGCAATTTAATTAGTTCGTTCATCAAACGCGGATGGTTGTAGGCGGGGTTAGCACCAATTAATACTACACAATCGGACTTTTGTAAGTTTTCCAAGCTCACCATTGAAGTACCAGAGCCAAACATCTGTTTAAGTCCGGTTGTTGATGGGGCGTGGCATAAGTCCGAACAATCTGCCAAATTATTAGAACCAAGCACCCGCATCATTAATTGCAACAGGTACGCCGCTTCATTAGAAGATCGTCCCGAACTATAGGATGCTACTCTTTGGGGTGGCTTTTGAAAAGCATTGGTAGCAATAGTATAGATTTCTTGCCAAGAAATGCGATCGTAATGCGCTTGTCCCTCCCTTAAAATCATCGGAAAGCTAAGTCTTCCCAATCTATCAGCTTCGTAAGAAGTCAGCTTTTGCAACTGTTCGATAGTATTATCCGTAAAAACAGAAGCAGGGACGGGTGGTTTAATTTCTGCCGAAATTGCCTCTACGCTTTTCATACAGCGCTGGAGTTTTTCACCTTCTTCGTTAGTAAAGCCGCCTTTTTGTCCGCCAGTTCCCCACGCACAAGACAAGCAGGCACTTTTATGGAGTAAGGTTTGCCATAGTTTTGCTCCTTCTGGTGACAGCGTATGCTTTGCCCAATACTCAATTATTGGTAAACCGCCGCCAATATCAGGTGTTGCATCATTTTTATCTTCTAAGATTGGGTTGGTTTTCTCTGCATCCATACTGCTTTTTCCAGATGACCGATTGGTATCGTGGGAACTACTAATATTTTAGGCGAAGTCCCAAGGTAATGAATATTGCTTTAATCGATCGCAACCGCTTCATTCTGCTCAAAGAGCTTGGTGAAAATTGCTTATTATATAAGTAAGCGCTTGCTTATGTTGTATATTGATTATAAGTAAGTGCTTGCTTATATGATTTGAAAAAAGGAGTATTGCTATGAGCAATAGTTTTAACGTTGGGACTTTAATAACTCTAGGCGAGGCAATTCAAAAGTTGCGTGCAGCAGAACTGGAAGATGACATGACAGACAAAATATCGATAGAAATAAGGCAATTATTAGAGCAGCACGATGCAGTACACGTCTTGTTTAATTGCGGCACTTCTGTTGAGGATGAAATTGCTGCACATATATGGATGCTCTTTGCGACAACAGCAAACATTAGCGAGATGCACCGTGCAGTTGCTAACCTTGAGCATCGCAACGTTTTATCAGGTCTTGGACACCTCAAGTTAGTAAGCACTTGGGTTGCTTCCCTTCCCCGCATTGTCAGCATTATCTTCAAAAGCTTACGCATGAAAAAGAAGTTAGCGATCGCAGAAATTTCTATGCTAAAAGAACAGCCTATAATTAAAATTCGTCGAGAACACGGCATTATTTTGGAGAAAAAAAGCTGTTAATCTGGGGATAATTAATTTTGCCTTTGGCACAAAATTCTCTAGAAAGATGTTTGTGCGATCGCCTGCGAACAATTCTTTTAGTGACTGCAAAATTAATGCCTCGCCCTAAAACTATTACCAATGAAGAAATCCTTACTTATGCGCGAAATCTCTTTCTTAAGGAAGGGGCAAAAGCTTCTACTCGAACTCTCGCTAAAATAGCTGGAATTTCTGAGGCGGTTATTTTCCAAAGATTCAATACTAAAGAAGCTCTGTTTTTTGCAGCAATGGTAATGCCATTAACGCATATTGACGAGATATTTGACTTTGTTCAGCCTGGTCAAAAATCGGTCGCTACCAACCTTGAGTTGCTAAGTTTGCAAATTCTTGATTACTTCCGCGAAGTGATGCCAGTTTTTTTATCCCTCCTTAGCCATCCCGCCACTAACAAGCAAACCTTGCTAGAAAGTCATACCATGCCTGGAATACAGCTTAGTATAAAACTGACCGAATATCTAAATGCTGAAGCAAAACTAGGGCGCATTCGTACAGATGATGTGGCGGCGGTAGCAGGACTTTTGCTTTCATACTTGCACAACTTGGCGTTGTCGGAAAACATTAGTTCGTCTCAATCAACTGGGACAGAAAACGCTATTTCAAAAGCGATCGCAACACTGTGGACAGGTATAGCTCCTTTAGCTTAGTTGCGCGCAACGATCGCAAACTTGGTTTTTGTAAACGTATTTAGCCAAATACTTTATTCTAAAATTGACATCATGAAAAAACTAACGCGCCGCACCTTTATTACTACTGCTACTTTCGCAACAGGTTTTGCTTTAGCCGTACAGCCTATTTCGGCAAAGGTAATTACGACTAATGCCAAAGGATTAGTTGCCGGAATGGTGAAAATTCCCGTCAAAGATGGCGAAATTCCGGCTTATCGAGCAATGCCTAGCACTGGTACAAATTTCCCTGTTGTTTTAGTAATTCAAGAGATTTTTGGCGTACACGAACATATACAAGATGTCTGCCGCCGCTTTGCTAAACTTGGTTATAGTGCGATCGCACCTCAGTTATTTGTCCGTCAAGGCGATGTTTTGCGTTTAAGTAACGTTGACGAAATCCGCAAAGTAGTAGCCAAAGTACCCGACGAGCAAGTTTTATCCGATCTCGATGCAACGGTAAATTGGGCTGTAAAGTCAGCAAAAGGTAATGCTAATAGATTAGGAATTACAGGCTTTTGTTGGGGTGGTCGCATTACTTGGTTGTACGCCGCCCACAATCCCAAAGTTAAAGCTGGTGTGGCATGGTACGGGCGATTGGTGGGGGATAAAACTAATTTGGCTCCAAATCATCCTGTAGATATTGCCTCTAGTTTAAAAGTACCTGTTTTAGGACTCTACGGCGGAAAAGATACAGGTATTCCTTTAGAAACTGTAGAGCAAATGCGCCAAGCCTTGAGTAGTAGTAAGT
>QQTW01003175.1_pt1 | contig 12089 bp, 8 predicted proteins | sample 1904831 | NCBI WGS metagenome assembly QQTW01 (sample SAMN09435610, study PRJNA476489) | Subsurface metagenome, whole genome shotgun sequencing project. | reverse complement strand
AGCGCCGAGTTAACATCCCAGCTACAGTACCCGAAGCATAACCACCAATCCCATTTGTAACCAACCATTCCCGTGATTCCGCCGTATTGAGATTGCCGCAGATTTCGCGCCCAAATTCAATGCACATATCCATTTAGTTTAGAAATTAAAAATTCCAGATTTTGGTTATTACAGCAATTTTCAGGTAATTAAACCACATTGTAGGGGCGCTTATCCCGGATTTCTCACAAAGCCTGAAAAATTATTGGTTTGAGTAAAATTTAGGATGATTTAATTTATACATCTGTAAATTATATTCAAGAATAGAATGTATTTACGTATAAAACGAAAAATAAAAGATAAATAAAATACAATTGATATGGCAAATGCTGAAATGAAAATTCGTTAAGAGGAAAACTGAACGCGCCGTTGCGGAAGCCTAATCCAAAATCTAAAATCCAAAATCTCCAATGAAACTTGGAAGCGAAGAACATAAAGAATTATTCTGCCGCAGCTTTATTGACAGCCCAAGAGGTTGAATTTCGTCAAGGAGTGCAAACGAATACCAACAGCCAAAGAGCGGTCTGTTGGAGAAATCAACTGTAGGCTTATTTTCCCATCAGGAAATCAATTGGGTGCGGCTATACGAGAAACGACAGGGTGTTTTCCCCAGGCTGGCTCTCTTGGAACTACATTTTTGCAACGAGATTAAAGGGTTTGAGGCGATCTTTGTGACAAAAGAGTCGGTTTTAATATTTATCTTCGTCGTCCTTCATTGCCGCACCCATTGGAATTACTCTTAGAAACGTAGTATCCAAGGCAACTCTTCTATCACAGATCGCACAGAACCAATATTTTCTCTTCTAGTTATTGCCTTAAGCGTCTCTCGAAACTGGCCTCTTTTGGCAGATTGATAGGCATCATGAACCGATACAGCGATGTTTTGCATCAGGCTTGAATCGCGGTAGCAGTTAATCATACATTTGGTACAGCCATCCCGCACAAGCTTAGTGCTGTTAAACTCATAAATCGAACACATCGGCTCGTACCAATAGTGACAGCGCCACATTTGCAAATTCCAATCAAGAAAAAAGAAGCGATAGCCTCCAAGACAGGGATACATCTGCTCCTCATCCCGGACAAAGCGCTGCATTTCTTCCAGAGATAGAGTCGGATTGACCACCGTAAAGCGTTTCTTTAAGGCTTTGACCTTTTCGTAGGCTTGCCAGAGGCTATCTTCAGTATGGGTTACCAGTCCGCTATCGGAAAAAGAGCGAAAATTAGAATCTAACTTGGTCAGTGGATAGGAAAATACAACAGAATTAAAGCCAAGTTCCCTCAGAAAATCCGGTAGTGCGTCATAATCAACCAGATGGCTCATGGTGACTGATGCGGTTGCCGACATACCAATTTCATCCAAAATACGATTAGCTTCTTGGATTTTGTCGCAGACTCCGGGTAATCCGCGATTTTTTTCATGGATTTCTCGATTGGCGGCATCAACTGAAATAATAAAGCTTGAGAGTCCAACTTCTGCTAGTTCATAGATTTTTCCAGCCGTTAATATTCCTGCGTTAGTCACGACTATACATTTGATCCCGAGGTGGGAGGCGTGTCGCACAAAATCGGTGAGATGGGGATTTAGAGTGGGTTCACCGCCTGTAAAAACCAAGTAACGAATTCCCTCCCTAAAGAGGATGTCAATCGAATCGGTGCCTGCTTGCAAGCCAACAAACTGCCATTCTTCTTTTGGAAAGCGCTCCCTGGCAAAGTTACAGAAACCACAGTTGGCATTGCAGGCGCTATTGATCGCAAATTGGCAAAAGCCGGGTCCTCCTGATTCAAAAACTAGCCTTAGGGTATCGAAGGCTCCCCCCAGACTCGTTTTGCTCTTGCGATTAAGAGAATGGGGAGATTGACCAAGAGAGGGCGTTTCAGTCATCTGTGACAGTTGAGTCATTATGAGTATTCGTACTTACCGCTGGCAAAAAGTAAATAACAGAATTTTAACACTTAACGAGTAGCCGTGTTGTCGCGCCGCACGCTGTCTTGAATTGTGCGTATAAGGTCAATTTCATCACCCAGCGCCTCTAATTGTGCGTCTACATTGTCTAAACGCGCTGTCATATCTTGGGGTTGGTCTGCCGTCATCGTGCCTCCTTATTTATTCTCCTTAACAATTAGAAGCTAACATTTCCAACAATTCCCCCTCACTCAACGTTGCCACACCCAAACTCTCAGCCTTTGTCAACTTAGACCCAGCCTCTTCACCAACCACCAAAAAGTCAGTTTTCTTACTTACCGAATCCGTAACTTTACCGCCTGCCTTCTGAATCAAAGCCTTGGCTTCGTCGCGTTTCAATGTTGGCAAGGTTCCCGTAATCACAAAAATCTTACCTGCCAATTTCCCATCTGTATCACCCGTCGCCTCAACAGTTCCCACAAACTGCAAACCAGCACCCTTCAACCGTTCAATCAATGCTTGATTCGCATTAATCCGGAACCATTGATAAATACTGTCGGCAATTTCCGCACCAATCCCGTAAATACCTTCAATTTGTGCCCGTGATGCCTCTGCCAACTGTTCGACGCTAGGGAATTTTTCAGCTAGCAATTGCGCGGTGACATTCCCGACGTGACGAATTCCCAAACCATATAACACCCGTCCCCAAGGCTGATTCTTCGAGTTCGTAATTGCATCGACGATTTTAATCGCTGACTTTTGCCCCATTCTTTCCAACGCACATAATTGGTCGGGTGTCAACTCATATATGTCCGCAACTGAATGCACTACACCTTTATCAACGAGTTGATGCACCAACTTTTCCCCCATCCCGCGAATATCGAGCGCATCTCGACTTACCCAATGCTCGATAGAACCTTTGAGAATTGCCGCGCAGGACGCATTCACGCACCGCGTTACGGCTTCGTCCTTTTCGCGGACTGCGGGTTGACCGCACACCGGGCAATGGGTGGGCATTACAAAAGCCTCAGTCCCATCCGGACGGAGTTCTTTGAGGACGCGCACGACTTCCGGGATGATTTCGCCCGCTTTGCGAACAATCGCAGTATCGCCGATGCGAATATCGAGTTGAGCGATGCGATCGCCATTATGTAAAGTTGCCCTTTGTACTGTTGTCCCCGCTAGCTGTACGGGACGCATTTCTGCCAAGGGTGTTAATGCTCCGGTGCGTCCAACGTTGACGACGATATTCTCAACTACAGTTGGTGCTTCTTCGGCGGCATACTTCAATGCTACTGCCCACCGGGGGAATTTCTGTGTAAATCCCAATTGTTCTTGCAGCTTGAACGAATTGAGTTTTACCACTACCCCATCGGTCATGTAGGGTAAATGCAGCCGTTCGGTGTCCCAATATTCGTAATATTCGGCAACGTTTTGTATGGATGGGCACAGTTTTTTATTAGGATTTACCTTAAAGCCCATATTTTGCAATAATTCCAGCGCTGCCCACTGAGTATTAGCAATACTGGCATCATCCCTACCGGGGATATGTAAAGTGTAAGCGAAAAAGTCCAATCGACGTTTATCGACAATCCGCGAATCGAGTTGTCGCAATGTTCCCGCAGTAGCGTTACGAGGATTTGCAAACTGCGTTTCACCAGCTTTTTGACGTTCTTCGTTGATTTGTTTGAACACATCCAACGGCAAAAATGCCTCACCCCGAATCTCAATCCGTTCGGGAATCGCACCCGCAAACGCATCCGCATTCAACCGCAAAGGAATCGAACGGATAGTTCGGATATTTTGGGTAACATTTTCCCCCATTACCCCATCACCCCGTGTCGCACCTCGCGTTAAAATCCCATTTTCGTATGTCAGCGCTAAAGCGTTACCATCAATCTTCAATTCACAGACGTATTCGACACTATTTTGTAGCGACATTAGATATGATGGTTCTAAATTTCGTCGCCATCGAACATCCCAATTTTTCAATTCTTCGGTATTGAAAGCATTTTCTAAACTATATAGCGGTACATTATGACGCACCGAATTGAACTGCGTTGCAGGTTTTTCCCCTACCCGTTGCGTGGGACTATCGGATACAACCAATTCGGGATACTCAATTTCCAACTCGTACAGTTCGCGGTATAGCTTATCGTACACCGCATCCTCCATTATTGGCGCATCCAATACGTAGTAAGCATAGCTAGCATTTTGCAAAAGCTGCCGTAGTTCTTGGATTCGTGTTTTAACATCCGGCATAGTTGATTCCATAGAATATCACCTTTATGCGATCGCAGGATATATATAATAGTTTGGGAAAAGGGAAAAGGGAAAAGGGAAAGGACTAATCTAGAAAATATATTTTGACTCTGACTAACCTTAATACACCACCCCGAATCCAAATACCGTTTACTCTTCACCCTTTCCCCTACACCGCTTCTTGGTAATGCATCAAGAAAGATTCTTACTTTGTGTACTTTGTGTCCTAGCCTGCGGCAAACCGCTAGCCTGCGGCTTCCCCGAAGGGGTACGCGTCTATGTAGTTAAAAAACTTATGCATTGAACCACAAAGGACACAAAGGACACGAAGGAAGGAAAAAGACCAGTTTTTACCTACCTTGACAGGGATACCCCTTCCTTTTCAACTATCCCAATCCTCTACTTCATAGAGGAATCGGGTACTACCCATTAATTTCCGATTTGCCGAAGTGCTTTGTACAAAAACTGCGTATTTTATTAGTACAATTATACCATAGAAAAAGAAAAAGGCAAGCATGTTGTATTATTTTGAGGTGATTATTTGACGTGAAGAGTAAAAATACTAACGCTTATGACACCGAGAATTATTGGACATCGCGGTGCTAGTGGATACCGTCCCGAACATACCCTGGCAGCTTATGAATTAGCTATTGATATGGGTGCTGATTATATCGAACCCGATTTAGTTATAACTAAAGATGGTGTATTAATTGCACGACATGAAAATGAGATTTCTGAAACTACAGATGTTACAAATCATCAAGAGTTCGTAAATCGTCAAACCACAAAGTTGATTGATGGTGAATCTAAAAGTGGTTGGTTTTGCGAGGATTTTACGCTAAGAGAAATTAAGCAGTTGCGTGCAAAGGAACGAATTCCGAATATTCGTCCTGGTAATGCTGTTTTTGATGGATTGTATGAGATAGCAACATTACAAGAAATCATTAATTTGGCAAAGCGTAAAAGTTTAGAGACTAAACGTACAATCGGTATTTATCCGGAAACGAAGCATCCAAGTTATTTCGAGTCGATTGGGTTAGCGTTGGAAGAACCTTTGATTACAGCTTTACATACAAATGGTTATGAAGGTAGCAATGCACCAATATTTATTCAATCTTTTGAAGTCAGTAATCTGAAGTCTTTATCTACAAAAACTGATTTACCGCTAGTACAACTAATTAATGATACGGGAAAGCCGTACGATCTTATTGTAAATGGAGATGCACGCACTTTCACAGACTTAATAACAGTGGTAGGATTAAGCCAAATTGCTGACTATGCAAAGGCAATTGGTGTTAATAAAAATTTGTTAATTCCTAGAGATAGTAATAATCAGTTAATGTCTCCAACGACACTAGTAAGTGATGCTCATCAAGTAAATTTACTTGTTCATGCTTGGACTTTTCGGAATGAGAATATATTTTTACCTCTGGATTTACAGGATAATCCATTAAAAGAGTGTGAATTATTTCTAGAATTAGGAATTGATGGTTTATTTACAGATAATTCCGATATTGCGATGGCAGCAGCCACTCACCACCGGAGTATCGCTCAAATTGATGTTCTTAGCGTTAGCGACCCGCTTTAACCAAACATCAAAGCAATAATGTAAAATTCTTCCTTGTTGCTGTATCCTAATGATTATACTCACTAATTTCCACTATTCATAAGATAAATTATGCTTCGCTTATATACTTCATGGCTTCTAGGAATCGTGACTTTAGCTGGTTTTGGGTCGAGCATAGAAACTGCAAAAGCGCAAACTACCTATGCATTTAATACCACCTATGACGGATCGTCGGCGCTATTAAAGTCTATTACTGAAGATATAACAGTGAGAAGCATTTCAGGCTCAAGTAATGATGCACCTTATAATTTAACTAAAGCAAGCGGTTTTGCTTACGTTAAAACAGACTCAAGTACTGGCTCATACCGCTTTAGTACTAATCCAGAAACATTTGGCTTACAAAATCTACCACTTGGTGGAGTCACGTTATCTGGAGAAGGCAACAACAAATTATTTTATCAGGTTGAAAACGGTACAGGAGTTTTTAATATTGAAACGCTGACCACTACTGGCTCTAATACTAATAACATCACTGGTGGAGAAGGTTTGTTTCAAGGTGCAACAGGTACGCTTACTGGTTTTGAAGTTTATCAAGTCGCCAACCTTTTAGTAGACCCAACTAGCGCTAGTAAAGGAAGAGTGACAATAAATGGCACTATCTCTGTATTGACAACCCAAATTCCAGAGCCAAACACTACTGCCGCACTGGCTGGAATAGGTATAATCGGCGCAACTTTTTTATTACGCTCTATACGCAATCAAATTAGTACTTAAATTCTAAATTTTACTAGTGGTTTCAAAATCGGCTTGTTTGCAGTTCCTTACAGCTAAAGAAGTCCACCATGCTATGTAGCCTTAAAGGAAGCGATCGCTTTCCTGAAAATTTGCGTAACATTAGGAACAACGCTACAAGCACCTAGCATCAGTATGCTAAAAGTATAATTCGCTTTGAGTACAGACATCACCTTAGCCTTGAGGAACCAGCAACTAGCTAGTTGTATTAATTATCCTACGTTAGTGACGTTAGCGACGTTAGCTTACTTAGTTGTTCATTGGAATTTGAATAATAAACTCAGTACCTTGTCCTGAAGATGAGAGACATTCTAAGGTTCCACCATGTTTGTCGGTGATAATTTGATAACTAATTGAAAGTCCCAATCCTGTACCTTTGCCTTCGGGTTTAGTCGTGTAAAACGCTTGAAATATCTGATCTCTTATTGATTCTGGTATTCCCATACCATTGTCAGCAATACGAATGGTGAGATTTTCTTTATTAGCTGTAGTACAAATTAGAATTTGCGGTGCTAGATGATTTCCACCACTATGGGGTTGTGGATGCGTGTCAAGTTCATTAGGATGACGCATCGATTCATCGATTGATGCTACATGACAAGTGCTAAATGCTTCATCGAGTGCGTCGATAGCATTTGCAAGTAGATTCATGAATACTTGATTGAGTTGTCCTGGGTAGCATTGAATTGGGGGTAAATTACCGTAATCTTTGATTATTTGAATCGGTAAACGGTTAGTTTGGGGTTTGAGACGGTGTTGCAAAATCATTAAGGTAGTTTCAATACCTTCATGAATATCTACAGCTTTTTTCTCAATCCCATCGGTGCGAGAAAAAGTGCGTAATGATTGCATAATACCGCGAATGCGATCGCTTCCCAATTTCATCGATGAAAGTAATTTTGGTAAATCACCAATGATATGGTCTAAATCGATCGACTCTATCATTTCGTCAATCTCATTACCTGCTTTAGGAAACTTTTGTCGATACAACTTTAATAAATAAATTAAATCTTGAGCGTATTGGTTAGCATGGTATAAATTGGTCGAGATGAAACCGATGGGATTATTAATTTCATGTGCAACTCCGGCAACTAATTGCCCTAATGTCGAAATTTTTTCACTGTGAACTAGTTGGAGTTGCGTTTTCTGTAATTCTTCGACTGTTGCAGATAGTTCTACTGTTCTTTCTTTGACTCTTTGTTCAAGTTTTTGTTTTTGCTGGTCTAATTCTAAGTTCAACTTTCGCAGTTTTAATTGCACTTTAATTCGTGCTATAACCTCATCTTGTTGAAAGGGTTTTGTAATATAATCTACTGCTCCAAGTTGCAACCCTCTGACTTTTTCATTAGTATCAGATAAAGCTGTCATAAAAATAATTGGAATATCTTTTGTCGATGGGTCTGCTTGCAATCGACGGCAGGTTTCAAAACCATCAATTTTTGGCATCATAATATCGAGCAAGATTAAATCGGGTGGATTAGCTTCGACTTGTTCGATACCGCTAATACCATCCATTTCTACCAATACTTCATAACCTGCATCGGCTAAAGTTGTATACAGAACTTCGAGATTGGTCGGACTATCATCAATGACTAAAATAGTCTCGATTGATTTAGCATTTTCAAATATAATTTCCCGATCTAAATTATCGAACATGGCTTAAACAATATTAATAGATGAGCGATTAAATGTTACTTTTGAATAGTTTCTTGGATGAAATTTCGGATTTTCTGAATATTCATATTTTTAGCATATCTATTAAGTTGTTTAACAAAGATATGATATTTTTCATCTATCCGAGCGATTCGATCCAATTCTTGTTTAATTCCTTTAATTTGCCCTTTTCTAACGTACTCCAATAACATAGTTAAGTCTGAAGCTGGTGGAATTACCATTTCATTTGTAGCTACTGTCACTGGTTCTTCAGATGGTTCAATGGGAGGACTTGCATAAATCCAGTTGATTTGCAGACGTTTTGCTAATATGCTGTACAATTCTTCAGCTTGTACGGGTCTGGTTAAGAAGTCATCTGCACCTGCTGCTAAAGTTTTTTGACGGTCGAGTTCGTAAATATTTGGTGAAGTCAAAATTATCAAAGCGTCCTCAAATAATTCCGACCTTCGCATTTTTGATAACATATCCCAACCATCCATAATTGGCATAGCGGTGTCGCAAATAATTAAATCTGGGTAGTGTTGTTTGGCTTTCTCAAATCCTTCTTGACCATTACAAGCTTCAATAACTGTAAAATTTAAAGGTTCTAATAAGCTAATGATTAATGAGCGGTTTTCCCAATAATCATCGACTATCAATATTTTCTTATGACCACCTGAATAGCCAATAATCTTACCCCTACTGGTAATAGTACTGCTTTCAGTCCAATCTTCCGGAACCTGACAATCGATTTCAAATTCAAAGAAACTGCCAACTCCAAACTGACTTTTAGCTTTGATTTGACTACCCATCATTTCAATAATTTTTTGGCTGATTGTTAGTCCTAGTCCCGTTCCTGCAACCTGACTATCGCTATTTACAACTTGTTCAAAGGGTAAAAATATTTTTTCGATTTGTTCGGAGCTCATTCCAACACCCGTATCAGAAACTGAAAAATTAATTTTGATATGAGATGCTGCTAATTGGCTATTACTAACTTTGACTTGTAATTTGACACATCCCGTATCAGTAAATTTAATAGCATTATTGAGTAAGTTAATTAATACTTGTCGCAATCGTTTTTTATCTGTAGTTATACCTGTTGGTAAATTTGGTGGTGGTTCATAAACAAACTCAATGCTTTTTTGTTCGGCTTTAACTCGGCATATTTCGACAACTCCTTGAATGAACGAAGGAAGATGAAAATCTGTAGCTTTTAATTCCAGTTTTTGAGCTTCGATTTTAGAGAGGTCAAGAATATCATTGATTAAGTTAAGTAAATGAAACCCGCATTGATAAATTGTTTTAATGCCATGCTTTTCTGATTCGGTGAGATTTTGCGATCGCGCAAGTATTTGGGCATAACCTAAAATTCCGTTGAGTGGGGTTCGCAGTTCGTGACTCATATTTGCCAAAAATTTGTTTTTGGCTTGATTCGCGTCATCTGCACTGGCTTCTGCGTGCTTTTGAGCTTCGATAAGTGTTTGAAGTTGATGCATCAATTGATTGAGCGAGCTTGCTATTATTGCTAATTCGTCATTATTTATTAGAGGTATTTGGGGTAAATTTGATTTTTCTATTGCTTGTTGAGTCGCTTGAAAAAGTACTGTAATTGGATGCGCGATCGCACGACTTGTATAAAGTGCAAAAAAGTACGCAGCCGCAACACTCAAGCTAACACTGAAAAAAATAATTATTATTCGCAGTATTTCTACTTGCTGTAAAGATGTTTCAGCTTTATCCTCCTGTAGTTCGGCAGCTTCAACTGCGGCTACAAGCTGATTCATAAATTCCTCAGCTTGAATATTAGTATCGCTATTTACTAGATTGCTAAATATTTGTTGCGGATATATTTTTTTTGTTTCTAATGCTTTAGGTTCAATTTGATTGAATCTATTTGACAAGTTTTGAAGAAATTTTAGATGGGAATCTTTATATTGTGTTAGCAATCTGAGTTGAGGATTTGACGATGTTTGAGCAATTGAGTTTAGTTCAACATATAATTTTTTAGTTGTTGTTAATAGTAATTTTGCTTGCTGAAAATTTTGTTTTTTTTGTTGTGAAGCTGGAGCGACCGCAGCTTGCAAATTCAAAGTATTTGTTAGCAAGTCACTTAATAGTTTACGTTCGTGCCGAATTTGCAGTCGTTGTTCGCTTGCTTGTCGCTGCCAATAATCGCTAATTCCGATCCCAGTCAAACTGCCTGACATGGCAATACCAAGCGCAACAGCATATCCAAATTTAATCTTGCGTTGAACGCTCAAACCGTTAATTTTCTGCTGAATATTAATTATTGGCCCAAAAAGCCGATTCGATAAGTTGGTCGCAACTTCCGGCTTCTGAAAGTCAGATTCAGGTATCCGATCGTCATTGGCTGGTTGTGGCATGAGTGATAAGCAGGTTTTTAGGTGATATTACAGAAAACATTACGACTAATAGTAAAAATTTGGTTGACTAATGGCAAAAACAATGATAGTCACATTTCTGAAAACAAAAATTTCTAATTATCATTTTTCTACTATTAAAGAGATAGGCTATATATCTCTCTTGATTAAATAATGCCCAAATCGTAAGCAACTATTAACATCTGCCGCAACTTCGGATTTTACGAATAGTTGTAATTACCAACAAAAAGATCCCTGACAACTTTTACCGATGCAGAAGAGCATTGGGGAGGGTGCATACCCCTCATTTTACCAAAAATCTCGCGTAGGGGCACGGCATTGCCGTGCCCCTACAATATAGTGGGATAACGAGAAATTGTTATGTGAGGGGTATCACCCCTGAATCGCCAACGGTATCCTTATAGAAGTCGGGGATCTGAGTTTATTAAAGTTTACGCTGAGACGGGATTATATTCTTCTAGTACTTTTGTTACAGGTGGAATTTTTGCCACAATTCCCTTTTTAAGAGGTTCGGGACGTTCCGACCAAGGCAACACACCTTGGGGATGGGTATAATATTTATTTGCGCATTCGAGGACTCCAGCGATTTCTGTAGCTGATAAATCCGCAGGTAAATCCCCAAACAGATACGTGTATTTACTGCCTGATACAAAACAAATTGCACAGGAACGATTGCACGAACTCATACATTCGACAGGTTGAATTGTAAATTCTTCGTGCAGTACCCAGTTTTGATGGTGTTGTTGCAACTGTTTGAGAAGCTTTTCACCACCACTTTCACCAACGCGCTTACCATCTTTCCACGTACTCGCACAGGTAGTACAAACAAATAACGTATGTTGAGCTTGCATCTATAACCTCGTAGATTAAAGCAAATATTTTTGTTTTTAGCGGGTATTCTGACTGACAAAGTAAAAAGGTGAAAGGTAAAAATGATTAATTTATTTTTTTGCTTCTGACTTTTTCCTTGATTACAGCTGCGGGACAGTGCCGGACTTTCACCGTTTGCCTACGGCGTGCCGCAGGCATACTTTCCCCACTAGAACGTTCACTATACTATATAAACATTCAGATAAATTTTTATGTTGAACCAAAAGTACGATTTATTGCTACGTCGCGCTAAAGTGCTGAATTTGACGCACAAAGAAGGAGAATTAGCCGATATTGGCATAAAAGATGGAAAAATTGCCGAAATTGCACCCACAATTGATGGTGGAGCGAATATAGAAATTGATGTACAAGGTAAATTAGTTTCACCCCCCTTTGTCGAGTCGCATATTCATCTCGATTCTGCCCTAACTGCTGGTGAACCGCGTTGGAACGAAAGCGGGACATTATTTGAGGGTATCCAAATTTGGGGAGAACGCAAGCAAAGTCTATCATTAGAAGATGTTAAAAATCGCGCTATAGCAACGCTCAAACAACAAGCCGAATATGGCATTTTGTTTGTGCGATCGCACGCGGATGT
>QQTW01003174.1_pt1 | contig 12089 bp, 17 predicted proteins | sample 1904831 | NCBI WGS metagenome assembly QQTW01 (sample SAMN09435610, study PRJNA476489) | Subsurface metagenome, whole genome shotgun sequencing project. | reverse complement strand
GCGTTGGTTTATAACATATTGTGAACAAAACTATCTTACAAGGGTTATCATCGCGAGGCAAAATCATTAAAGTGCTCACCTACGAATTACCTAGATGGGTGAGCGATAGGTGAGTGGTGGGTGAGCTGGTAATAAAAGTGGCATCGAGGGGTGAGCATCGAGGTGAGTGCGGAGCAGATTTTACTTTACGTAGTACTTGTATTGCCAAGCCTGGACCTCCTGCTCTCTCGACTCGCGCCTCCATCTTTCCGATCAACTTACCGGTCGAGATTGGACAAAGTGACGTCGACATGGCCAGCACAGCAAAATCAAGATGGGCAGAGGACGAAGATGAAAGTGCTGAGGCTGTCGCGCAGCGGAAACGAGACAAGGAGGACAAGAAACGGGTCAAGGAAGAAAAGCTGCGCAAGGCCGACTCTGCTCAGCAAGCCAATGCACAACCACACACTCAGCAGCCCGCTGTCAATGGAACCCTAGAGAGACCGTCGAAGCGACTGAAACTCGGCGATGATGCAGAGCAGTCTGCGCATGATATGGCAGCTGGGTCACCATTGCTCACCTTTCCCACCAAGCGCTTCGGACCATGTCGCAGCGTGGAAGAGTATGATCGACTGAACGATATCGAAGAGGGATCATATGGCTTGGTATCGCGAGCTCGACAGAGAGCCACTGGGACCATCGTAGCGCTCAAGAAGCTGAAGATGGACCACGCCAATGATGGCTTCCCTGTCACGGGGCTGAGGGAGATCCAAACCTTGATGGCTTCCAGACATCCTCACATTGTTCACCTGAGAGAAGTCGTGATGGGTTCAACGTTGAAAGAGTGAGTCTGTCAAACCAACTCTCCTGCCCCTGAAAAGCGCCGATACCAGACGTCGTTAACCATTTCCCCCAACCATTGGGTCTCGCAGCATCTACCTAGTCATGGACTTCCTCGAACACGATCTCAAAACCCTGCTCGAAGACATGGTCGAACCATTCCTTCCCTCGGAAATCAAAACCCTGATGCTCCAAATCGTCTCCGCAACCCAACATCTCCACTCCCATTGGATCCTCCACCGCGACCTCAAAACCTCCAATCTGCTCATGAACAACCGCGGCGAGATCAAACTGGCCGACTTCGGCATGGCCCGCTACACCGCCTCCCCACCCCCTAAACTCACCCAACTTGTCGTCACCCTCTGGTATCGCTCGCCCGAACTCCTGCTCGGCGCAGAAAGCTACGGCTTCGAAGTCGACATCTGGAGCCTGGGCTGCATCTTTGGGGAACTCCTAACCAAAGATCCGCTCTTCCAAGGCAAGAACGAAGTAGACCAATTGTCCAAGATCTTCGCCCGACTAGGCCCACCCACCAAGGAAAACTGGCCCACCTTCCGCTCGCTCCCCAACGCCAAGGCCCTCCACCCCGTCCTCTCCTCCTCCTCTCCGTCCACCACCAAACACCCTCCCCTCTCCTTCCCCTACCTCACCACATCCGGCCTCCGCCTCCTCACCTCCCTGCTCTCCCTCAACCCTGCCACCCGCCCCACCACCTCTGAAATCCTCTCCCATCCCTACTTCCGCGAAGATCCCCGTCCCAAGGCCAAGGAGTTCTTCCCCACCTTTCCCAGCAAGGCGGGTCAGGAGAAGCGAAGGAGGAGAGAGACGCCGAACGCGCCGATCAGGGGCCAGGAGGGGCCGGTGCTGGGGCCGGAGGATTTTGCCAAGGGGATGGCTGCGGGGGAATTCTTTGAGGGGACGGAGCGGGAGGAGGTTGGAGGTGGGTTTGCGTTGCGGCTTGGCTAAGTTGGATATGAGTGAATGGATCGATGGATGGATATACTGATTTCCGACCTCGAGAGTCCAGGCGAGGAGGGGAGCTGCATCGCCCACTCCCTAGCCAGAGTCAGAAGAGAACAATCAAGAGAGCCGTAGTGTCCGCTTCTGTATATCAAGACCTATCATGTAGATCCTCAGCATTCAATCCTTTCCCCACCGCCAGGAGAGAACCCTCTCACCGCCCACGCCTTCTCGTTTCGCCGGATTCGATCCACCAGCCAAACCAACCACTTACTTACTATGTAAGTGCCAAGTGAACATCCTACATCTTACATCTTACATCATTAATCCTACGTCGTTAATCCTAGTTAATGCATGCTCCATCGTCGCATACCTTGATGAAGCGGTAGGTACTATGTACCTACGGATCTCCGTGCTACCATGGGACGGGGATGTATTGTTTTGGTGTAAGTGGTAGTGTCAGTGTCAGTGTCAGTGTCAGTGTTAGTATCAGTATGAGTCACGCGGGCGGCAGGGAAAGAAAGCAGACGAGGTGGGAGGTGCGATCGGACGGTCGGGCAGGGGAGCAGGGAGCAGGGAGCAGGGATTTGTGGTGGTGGACAAGCTTCTTCTTCTTCTTCTTCTTCTTCTTCTTCTTCTCCTTCTTCTCGAGATCTTTCCTCTCCTTCCTTCCCTGCCTTTCTCTCCCTACAAGCCACTCCACCACCTCGTGTCCGCCACTTGGAAAAACACGCCCCTGACCCCCTGACCATCCCCTTGACCCTCCCCTCGACCCTCCCTACACCCGCCAACAACGCACACCTCATACGTCCCCCTCTCCGCCCTCCAACAGCCCCTCCTCGCATCCCAGAAGCTGACCGCGTACTTCTTCTCCAACACCACGCTGACCTGCTTCGTCTCCCCGGCTTGTAAGTGCACCTTGGTGAAGCCCTTGAGCTCCTTGGGTGGACGGTTTACGCTCACGCTTGGGTTCGGGTTGGGATTTGGGAGGGGGATGATGTAGATCTGCGCTACTTGCGCCCCAGGGAGGGAGCCGGTGTTGGTGAGGTCGAGGGTGATGGTGAGGAGCGCTTTCTCGCTGGGAAGGTGGGCTTGCTCCGGCTCTGCTTTCTGTTCGGTGACCTGCAAGTTTCGAAAGGTGAAGGTTGTGTAGCTCAACCCGTGCCCGAACGGGAAGGCAACCTCCTTCTTCGTCTTGTCGTAGAAGCGGTACCCGACGAAGACACCCTCGCCGTACATCACCTGACCGGCTTCAGACCGATAATTCAAGAAGGCCGGGTTATCCTCATTGCGGATAGGGAAGGTTAACGGCAGTTTTCCCGATGGGTTGACGGCCCCGAACAAGATGTCGGCGATGGCGTGGCCGGTTTCGTTGCCGCCATACCAGGCTTGGAGGAGGGCGGGGCAGTCGGCTAGCCAGGGAGAGATGGTGGTCGGCGTGCCGGATTGGAGGACCACGGCTGTGTTCGGGTTGACCGCGCAGAGAGCGGTTATCAGTTGGGCGGAGAGACCGGGGAGGTCCATGGTGGTACGGTCATAGCCTTCGCATTCCCAGTCGGACTTGGGATGAGTTTTCAGCGGATATGCAAGAGGTGTGAGAGGAAAATTGAGGACTTACATTCAGACCAACGCAGATGACGACTTGGTCTACGCTCTTCGCGAGCTGCACTGCCTTCTCCAGCTCCTCTTCCTCGTCAATCTTCTTCATCCCTCCTATGCGAAGGCCACCGGCTCCCATAGCCGTTGCTCCAGGTATGCGCATTGCGGATGTGGGTAAAGTGCCATGCCGGACGACGACAGTGTAGGTCTTGTCAGCCTCGAGAGCCACGACACCAGTCCGTTCATCTGTGCCGGCGCCAAAGAAGCTGTCACCGGGAGTCTGATTGTTTTCATTGTCCACCACGAGCTGGCCATCAATGAAGAGGAGAGCGGTCCCAGCCACACTTAGGCTGAAGATGTACTCGCCGCTCTCCTCGGGCGTGAGGAGGCCTTCGGTCTCGGTATACCAGGTATTACCCTCCAATTTGGGATGCTGGTAGTCCATCAGGAACATCTCGGTATGGTCCAGGTAGATTGTGTCGATGGGGGCCCGGCTAGCATTGCTGGCTGGTTCCAGGTAGATTCGCATAGTCATCCCTTTCCTGCCGTCTTCGGTCTCGGTCATTCGGCTGAGTACTGGAGCCTTTTTGTGGCCTGCGCAGCCAATACTGTATGTGACGACTTTGGCTTGAGCTGCGATGCCTTCGTAGGGCGTGATGGCATGGTATGGTTTGAGTGCTGCTGAACCACCACCACAATATGCTGCAATTTTTGCATTGGGACCAATGACCGCGATCTGTTCGAGGTCAGCGAACATCGATATTGATCATTGCAAATTGTATACAGATTTCTCCGTGTTGAAGGGCAGTACTTTCCCCTCGTTCTTCATCAGCACAATCGATGCCGCGGCGACCTCTCTCAATGTCTGGGCAGTCTCCACGGTGTCCATAGTCGTCTCCTCACCATTTTCTGAAATTTCAAGAGGCAGTACCTTGTTGACAAGTTTGAGCACTGCCCTTGCCCTGTTGTCTATGTCCCGCGGAAACAATTTTCCACACGCCAAAGCCTGTTGAACAAACTTGCCCCGGATATAGCTTGGTCCTGGCATCTCCAGGTCGAGACCGGCTTTGATGGATTCCGTTGTAGAATATGTCCCGGCCCTGCGAGATTGTTAGAATACCCCCCAATCAATCAGAGAATTGAACAATTTACCAGTCACTCATCACCATGCCATCAGAGCCCCATTCGTCCCTCAGAATCCCCTGTAAGAGCTTCGGATTCTCACTGGCATGTAAACCGTTGACCCGATTATAAGCCGTCATGTAACACCACGGTTTTGAGTCTCGTTCAGCAATTTGAAAGGGCATTAAGTAAATCTCCCTCAACGCTCTTTCACTCACAATGCTGTCACAGATCATTCTCTCGTGCTCTTGGTCATTACAGACAAAATGCTTCATGGTTGCCGCAACCCCCCTGGACTGAATGCCTTGGACGGTTTCCGCAGCCATATTACCAGCGAGCACTGGATCTTCACTGAAACTTTCGAATCCCCGTCCACCAAGCGGTGAACGCTGCATGTTGACGGTAGGGCCAAGCAAGACGGAAGCGCCTTTTGCAATAGCTTCGTCGCCTTGGAGAGCACCGCATTTCCTGATCAGGTCCGTATCCCATGTTGCGGCTAGAGCCGTCCCGCAAGGAAAGCAGGCAGCTGCACTTTCTCAGCATTCGGTTAGAATCGAGGGTATCACTTCGACAGACCGGGTACACTGTTGAAGAATTTCGTGCCTCTCACCCCATTGGGCCCATCTGACATGCGAATAGATGGTATCTTCAGCCTTGGAATTGAAACGGTATGCCAGAAATCAATCCCTTAGCACAATCAGCCAAGGCCACAATAGGCAACTCTAACATGCAGCTTTGCCGCTGACCTGAAATTAGGGCTATTTTCTCATCTAAGTCGAGCTTAGAGAGCAGATCCTCGATGTCCAGACTGGGAGGCCTTGATTGGGGTTCTGTGATTGGAATAGAGTCCATGGTGGTAAACAATGTTGTCAATTGGACCTTTCGAAAGAAGACTGCGAAAGAAGGGAATGAGATAAGAGAGAATACATAGATGCGAATGACTGTATAAGAGAGAAAGAGAATTGGTTCGGAAAGATGGCAAAACATCGGCATGTGGTTATGGCAGTGGAGGCACGTTAATAGTCATCTCACGTCACGAAGTATGCACCGGAGTGGGAAGCGATTCGAAGTACGAAGAACGAAGCGATTCAAGCCATGCTTCAACCATTGGGGGATTTTCGGCCTTTCCCTACAGCATGGTCTGCGGGGTGCGCATATCGGACGAGCATCATGAAGGAATCGAAGAGGAGGTGACCGAGAAACGTAACTAGTTAGGTCGGGTCGACTCCGGCTCAATTTCGGTAGAACCTCGGAAGAGAATTGCTCTGCCCAATTGAGTCAACCTCGGCTCTCCGCATCTGGCGATTTTGATTAACGCATACGGGCTGTAATACTCGAGAAGACTGAATTATCTTAATTCAGCTCTATGGAGGCGAGTCGGGATCCCTGAGTAATCTATCTCGTTTCAACCTCGTCGCTCAATCTTTGACGATGTCCGCGAAATCATCTTCCCCCTTCTACCACACACCACCACCCAACCAAACCTACGCCCAGATATCCTTTCCAACACCCCAGATCCTTCTGGTCATCTTCAATCGCCCGAAATCTCTCAATTGCATCGACATTTCATCGCACTGGGAGCTGCATGCTCTCTTTGAATGGTTCGACAATGAACCTTCTCTCCGTGTGGCAGTCGTGACGGGGATGGGCCGCGCCTTCTGTGCCGGCGCTGATCTGAAGGAATGGAACACACAGAACAGCGGCTCTGACCGAGGGAGCAGGGAAATGCCATCTTCGGGCTTCGGGGCCCTGTCTCGACGATCGGGCAAGAAGCCCGTCATCGCGGCTGCCAATGGACTGGCGTATGGCGGGGGAATGGAGATGTGCACGAATCTGGATATGGTGATTGCTGCACAATCAGCCACATTTGCTCTACCAGAAGTCAAAAGAGGAGTGGTCGCCATTGCTGGTGCTTTACCACGCATAGTGAGGATCATCGGCCGACAGAGAGCCATGGAGATGGCGCTGACAGGTCGGACTTTGAGTGCAGCAGAAGCTCACTCATGGGGTCTGGTCAATGCTGTGACCGATGACGCGCCCGTGGACTTTAATATCATGGATCGACCAGTTGTCAAAAAGGCGCTTGAGTATGCGAAAATGATTGCCGATAACAGCCCAGATGCGGTGATCGTGAGCCGAGAGGGCATTAAAATAGGCTGGGAAGGCATTGGAGCAGAAGATGGGTCGAGGATGCTGATGGAAGGGTGGGGGAAGAGGCTATCTGATGGAGAGAACATGAGAGAGGGACTAAAAGCTTTTGTGGAGAAACGAGCACCAAATTGGGTCGGAAGCAAGTTGTAAGACAAAAGGTCTGCTGAATTTGCTGCAACAATACATGCCAGCCAGCAGAAACGAAAACTTCCGCCGACCTCCTTCTCCAGCTTCTATGCCGTTCCAACTTCACACCCATGTGTCAGCCGCCGTTCTCAATATTTCTGAACAGACTCTCACGTACGTCCATTACAACCCAAAGAGCAAGTCATCGATGATTGTCACTTGGCAGCATCCGAGACTTCTGCGCCCGAAGATTGCAGAGAGCGGGAGTCTGAACATCACACAATAGTACGAAGTGCGCAACAGCATATGCGTATATGTGGTGCAGGCTGGAACCATTGCATCGTCGAAGAGTATGGAACCATACGGAATAGAAGTTGTGGGTCTTCCTGAAATCACTTGAACTGCTGAACAAGACTACCAAGCCTGGAAAGCATCCACGAATACACAGCCCAGAAAGCAAGAACAACATACCCAAAGAGAGGATTCACCCGAGTTGCATTGCTTCCCCACAAGCCATCGCCTTTTCCAATCAGGGTATGCCTTGTGTCCCTAAGGGCATCGGCAGACCTGCTGAACACTCAGTCTTTGCTTTTGCTGTGGGGATCAGTACTAAGGGTGTTGTTTTGAAACCGATCAGATGGCGCAAAGGCTTGAAGGCACGCGCGGCAGGATCCACGAGCGATGAAGCTCTTCCATTCCGTTTTTCCTTGGCAAGGTTTGCCTTTCAGGACTTCGGTACAGCAGCTGTCGAGTTGAGTTTCTGATGAGCGAACAGCGAGGCACTTGTCGCAGACCCTCTCCGTGATTGTGAAGTTGCACATGATGGCTACTTTTTGAGGCTTCTGTCTGGTGATGTGGAGGGTGGAATCGGGGAGCGAAAGTGATGGTTCGTTGTTCCATGTTTATGCCTTTTCCAAGTCCTTTGTTTGATGACAGCCAGATTGTCAGCACAAAGGGATTGTGGACACATTTTTGTTAGGTCACACAGAACGACCTCACAGACACAGATAATTGCGTGAGAGCGGATAACAGAGAGACTGGCAGCCACCCCTGCCGCATTCTTGCAAACATACAGCCAGCTTCAGGGTCGCTCGTTGATTAGTGTAGCTTTTTGTTTGTTCTGCCAGCCAATTTCAGCACCTTCTTCAGGGCCTTCAATGTTAGGGGCGCCAGCCATCGAGCAGGTGTCCAACACAAAGTGAGCTGTGAACCTTTGGACGCTGGCTCTACGGTCGATTTCAGCTCAACCTGTACACGAATGTGTTTGATGACTTCTTTGTCTCTGGGCATGGAATGACCAGCCGCGTTCTTGACCACAACCTCAGAGGAGAAGAGAATTGAAGCGCATCGACGGTGCTTTCAGTCCGCTCAAAATGCCAAGCACACGGAAAGTAAAGGCTCTGACGTTCCATCTGAACTTACGACCCAACATGATTGTGGCCACATATTATGGATATCTTCTGTCATGTCCGCAGTCATTTCTTTGCACTCCAGTCAGGCTTCGTGCACGCCTTTGGCAGTATCTCTTGAGCCCATGGCATAGTTTGATGAAACACCACCTTGACGCTCAAATGATAGCCAGCGGAGGAGGCGCCGATGCCCTACTGTGTAGATCTGAAATTCGTGTTGAACACCTGCTTGTGGTCTTGGATTGTCCAGGAGGGGGGAGATGAAGAGAGACTTTATGCCAAGTAAATCACTTGGCATGGTTTCACGCAGATCTCTCGTCGGTGGATTCCCGTCAGAATGATATCGAGAAAGTATGGCAATACGTCGTCATCCAAGTCATGGTGCACTTACGCATAAGCCGAGAAGTCTCTCAAAGCCTGAAATATGGTAATATTTCGAGGGGCTGGAATGCTGAGAACAGAAAGGGGTCGGGATAGCTTTTACCAACACTCCTCCAAGGATCTACTCCTCGATCAAGGCCTTGAGAAGTTCGGTTCACAAGTCGCTTCGCCTACCTTGTGTTCGATGGGCATGAGCCTGTCGTCCAGTCTTGGGACAGTGCTCCTCTCGCTGCCTGCAGCTGAATCCTTGACATCGCATTGAAGCAGATGGTGACAGGTCAAGAACGTGCATCATCGTCAAGCCATGACTGTTTCACCATGAGTTTTCATGCCGCTACCCATAAAATGCTTCAAATGTCTTTGGGACTTGTCCCCGGATTAGCTCCCTGGGGCAACTTTTTATTCGCCATTGTCTTCGCTCTCCGACCTCAAAGGCTCGAACTTAGTTCACTCCAACTGGTAAAGTTAGGTACAAATCGCAAATTCGCTGGGAAAAACACGTCTAGACGGACTGCTTAGCTAGGCAACAATCTGACTCCACAGCTACTTTTTGCCATACGTCACATCCCTCAATCGACATGGTGGGCCGATCGCGAAGCCTTGTTGGTCGCCTTCTCCGAATAGGGGCTCTATTCGTCCACTTATCTGCAGCCGCTTGCTTCTTGCCTGATGGCACCGATAGGAATACTGTTGGGAGGGCCAAACGAGGCGACTATCTACCATGTGATGCTACTGCCAAAGTCTCCATGTGCTGTGCCCTTGGCCGAGAAGATGACGTAGATATTTGTCTTCCAGGAGGAATTTGCAAGCATAAAAGGACTGGAGATCATTACCGCGAGAGTTGTACCGACAAGAGCTGGAATTCTTCGGTTTGTGTCAAGTTATTCGTGGATGGTACCGGTTAGTGGTGATTATTCGCAGAGCATTATAGGCTGGAGAGCGTGCTGACATTGATCATTGCAGGAATGTCCGCGGATGTTGATCTCTCCCTGTGCGACAATGGTAGCTGGTGTCTTGGTGCCAACGATACCGGGAGGCAATGTTGTCAACAAAACCGTGGCTTGTTTATATTGGACGGTGTAGCAACGATAGAAAGTCCCAATGTAGCCTCAGCCTCCCCGTCAGCGGGCATTACCTCAGCTACGTCTGCTGGTTCAACGTCAACCGCTGCGTCTGTTGGCATTGGACTTGGAGTGGGGCTTGGTATCATCGCTTTGATTGCGTCCGTGGTATGTATCGTGGTGCGGCGCCGGCGGCGAACGGCCGACCACGATATCGGAATGCCAGGATCGAGACGGAAGTCTCTTCAATACAATTCAGAGTACATTTCATCTCCGGAACCACGAAGTGCAGCGATGGATTCCATGGACGGTCAACAGGCTACTTCCCTGGAGCTAGACAGCCGCATTGCGACAAATGTCCCCAACAGGCATTCTGATCTGTCCTATCGCGCGTTCGGTTTCCAGGATGGACCAGCAGAGCTTCCTTGTGAAGGTTATCTCCCAGGAGAGGGGAGACCTGGTTTCGCATGAAGGACTCACCTGATCGTCTTTCGTGTTTGGAAAGCCGATGAATTATCCTACAGTGGTGACTGAAACGGCCATCCGGCCTTTGCCTCTATCGGCAAACCTTGACGCTCATGTATATTGCAAGCGCTCACCTACATACCCCTGACCCAGAATCCAGCCCAGAGCACGGTTGATGGAGAGTTTTGTCCTCTTCGGAGAGACAGCATCAAGCTCGATCATAGTGTCCGAAGCGATGGTATTGGAACCGGAGACAAGATTCCTGGATCAAAGCGCTAACAGGGTGTTGGGGAAACGATTTATGAAGCCTAATTTTCCCAAGAGGACCAGCTAGACTTCGCATGACAGATGGCCACAGTCTTATTCGAGCAAGTCACAACATTGGTCCATCCAGCACGAGAGCTATTTGACTCAGCCATCATGGAAGTAATGACAAAGGGTCCGCAAGGCTGGTCACAGCCGATCGCTGCCCCCTCGACCAATGGCAACCCCTCTTGCTATGCACTTGCATATGGGCGCACTGCAGATCCCTTACTTATCGAACGAGGCTGAGAAGGCAGCAACAAGAACGGCCCTGATGTAATGGATAGTGAATCGCATCCCCAGTACAGCATGGCGAAGGCGTGCCCTCGATAGCTGCGAGGGCAATGAGTCTGTGTATCATGAAACTGCCGAAGCACGATCTTGCAAACACCTAATTGTATTCTTCACCAGATCGAACTTGATTAAAGTCGTGATCGTACCAGACTAATGTGCCTTTGGTGGTGGTCCAGCATTCTAGCCAGGCGGCGCCATGGCATCGGCAGCCAATCCTTCCTCCCCTCCCATTCCTACCACTCAACTTCCAAGTCCCATCGCGAATGAAGAGGCTGTTGCATCCGACAGTTCCCTTTCCCAAACCAATACTCATAGCATCCGCAGCACGCCTGCGAGTTCCTTTAGCTTCCAGCGGCCGTCTCCAATTCGTGAAAGCCAAACTTCAGGCCTGCAACCGGTTGCAGAGATAGAGCTATCCACCATCCCCAGCCATGGAGACCCTCGTCAAAGCAATACCTCCGGCTCTCTGCAGCGAGACGGCGACGAGGCCAACCAGCAAAGCAACCCGGCTCCAACCCTGACTGGAGAACATGTAGGGTCTGGAAACACTCTCCAAGCCCTGAATCGGCAAAGGACCTACGCGGCGTCTGTCCAAGAATCGCTGCGAACTGTCTACGAGCATTTGCCAACCTATGAGGTCACTTCCAATTCCATTAGTCTGGGGGCTCTCGCTCTGACGGCATTCTTTGGGTACGAAACGTACCAACTCACGAAGGAGAGCAATCGATACCAACTTCTTGAGCTCTGCCATGGCGAAAAGGTATGAATACTGCCATACCATACACTGTAATCTTAGCTAACGAAACCTTTAGGTGCTGGAGAAGTGGAGAGATCTATGCAAAACCATCTGGAACCAAACCACTCCACAACCTGCGAGTATCACGCGGCGCGCCCAGGAACTCCTTCCTCGGCATGAAAACGCTGCGAGTGTAGATTCGTCGTGGGCTTTCTGGGCCCTCAATCTACATCGGGCTTTCATCTTCCTCTGTCTCATGATCAGTATAAGCTTCCTGATCAACACTTACACGGGCCATCGGCTGAGTGCTGGCGTGGCCAGATCTGTCAGACGACTGCGACGAAAGCTCAGACACCACCCGAAGGCTTTTGATCCTGTCCACGTTCGCCTCACGCATCCTCAGGTTCGCACAAGCTCTGCCGATGTTGGCGTTAGCACACAAGCCGGCCAGTCCGGAGGTCGAAGAAGGATCATCCCAGGGATCCAGGAGCAGACATACGAAGACTTCGATCGCGGGCGGAAAAGGTCATTTCAACCACACTTTGAGGCCCTACTCAGTGTGCCATTCTGGAAGAGGCGAAGTTTGGGTTCTTTGCCTACCAATCCGCAAAGTCCTGCCTCGGTCAGGAGAGCAAGCGGAGAACTCGCTGGCGTGCTGCGGAT
>QQTW01003173.1_pt1 | contig 12092 bp, 5 predicted proteins | sample 1904831 | NCBI WGS metagenome assembly QQTW01 (sample SAMN09435610, study PRJNA476489) | Subsurface metagenome, whole genome shotgun sequencing project. | reverse complement strand
GTTATTAAATCAGGTGTTGGTTTGCGAAAGAGCGTTCGCCTTAGCGCACAGTCTCGAACGTACTGTGCTACTTTTACCCCACAACTCAAAGCTTTACTCTCGACTGTGGTTTTTTCTTCTGACGACAGTACAATTTCAACTCGATGCGACCTTTTCATAACTTACTAGCGCATTAGCTTAAGTATTCTCCTGTTGTATATTTTTACTTTTGTTCCGTAATATTGCCTATAGGTGTTGATAAAGATTCAATAATTTTTACTACTACTAATTTAAAAATTTACTGAGTTGGATTAAACCAAAACTATTGTCAATAAAATTGCTTGTTGATAATAATTTGAACTATGCTGAGTTTGGATTTACTGGATTGTGACATACCTTGTCCTTTGCCACTAAGGTATTACCCCAGCTAACACTACCGCAAGTGGGCTGAATGCGGACAAATCGGTTTGCAGAGGAAGTTTCAGCGATTTTGGGGTATATCTGGTTTCAATAACTAATGAGAAGTTAAGTGCTACCACGGTTTAACTCAGATATTAGTTAGGTTGAACTTAACTTTTCTAATTAGCGGGTAATTATAATAGCGAAAGGCTAAATTAAAATACAAATTTAATTGTCAATTAGTTATTTTTGGGCAGTAAGGTGACAGTTAGCTAGAAGTTAGGTGTAAGTAAGGTTGTACATAACTGCTATCAGTAGATTAAGGTAGTATGAACTACAAACTCAGTACGCAAATATTTACTATGTCGATAGGTTAACCGTACTTACGATTACTTGTCATTAATCAATAGTAATTATTTGTCGGGGATTGACCTTCTACGTCTGGTCATTAGTTTGGTGATTGTTTGTTTGAATGAGAGATTATGATTAGGAAGCAGGATACAGAGTCAGCATTGAGGATTATCAGGAAGAAAAACTCGCGCCAGGGACAATTACTCGAATACTTGAAGTTACGAGAGGAGGGGGGAAGTGATTTGGCGATGGCGGCAATTACTTCTTACTATCTGCCAGATTGTTTGTACGATTCGGGGGTGAGGGAAGTTGAGCTGCAACGTGCAGTTGTGGATGCGATCGCTCAATTGGAAGTACAAATATTAAAGCTCAAGCACAATTATGGAATGGGGCAATTTCCTCAAGTCGTGGTAGTAAACCCAATAGGGGGAGTTACAGCATCGGGTATGTTATCCCATTCGTCTCAAGCGGTTGGTGCGAACATTTATCCTAATCCCGCAGTTTCGTTTTTTGGTGAGAATGAGGCAAGTACGACTGTTGAGGTTAGTCAAGATAAGGAATTAGAGTTGGGGGGTAAAAGTAGCACAGTACGTTCGAGACTGTGCGCTAAGGCGAACGCTCTTTCGCAAACCAACACCTGATTTAATAACAGTCAGGGTTTGTACTGGTAGAGTCAAAAGTGAACTGATGATGCTATCTCACCTAGCGAAAGAGGCAAACAATCAGCAAATGTCAGATACCGTCGAAAGTGCGATCGCGCAAATCGATAGAGCAATTGACGCAGCATTTAAGATGAATGCTGTTGAAGATAAATCAGATGGAAAAGTAGAGGATTGACTAATTTATTTTACAAATCCAGATGACTACTACAAAGCGTATTATCAATAAGCAAAACAGATAAAAGATTAGATTTCTCCAGTTTAATAGGCTGCAACATTTATAAAATCAAACATCTAGCTTCGAGGCAAACCAATGATACTCAAGATTATTGAAATTTATTATCAGTTAACGAAGTATTCAAATTTGAATTATTCGTCCAAAACATTAATTTTCTGGGGATAAGGCGTGATGGGGAATTGGGAGTTGGGAATTGGGAATGGGGAGTTGGGATATCATTTATATAGATAACGAGACACGAGTTATGGACAACCCACACCTTGGCAGCGATGTACTAAAATTCCTCCAGTCGATTATTCCCGATACAAAAGAAATGCGGGTGTTGGGTGAGCAAGAAGCGATGCGAATTGAACTTACTCAAATGTTGAAAGATGCCCGTGAAGCTTCTGGCATGAGTTATGAAGAAATCGCTTCGGCAATTGACAAAGATGTAGAATGGGTAAAACGTGCTGAAGATTCTAATTTTAGTCATAGTTGGGATGAGTTTGTAGCGTACATACACGCATTAAATGCTAGCTTCGAGCTTACGCTTAGTTTACCGAATGGGCAAACAATCAAGCTCGACAGCAGCCAAATCAAAAGATTGGTGCAGTAATACTACAACTTATTAATCAATGCTTTTACCTTCCGCACGGTGTTAATTGCCATCATGGGCGAAATGCGGTTGCTTGATAAGCCCTTTCTTGGCAATCAAGGCATTCTCACAATAGGGGCAGCGGAGATTGGTCTTACCACGCGGCGCCGAATCTACCTCAACCAAGTCACCATTCTCGTTTATCCCGTACTGGAGCCACATACACAGTACCCTTTTCTTGATACAGTTATCTAGAGCAAGAGTTATCTAGAGCAAGTTAGACTATTAGTGTATCAAAATAAGGATAGCTCTAAAATACAGTAAATGAAAGGAAAAGCTACCCAAACTAGAGAATTAGTAACTGGCTCCAGAAGGGTACATTTTCATAAATTGTCCAGAAATCAGTTATCCCGTACTACTGGAATCCAACCGTTAGTTAATAAGTAAGCTATCCCTCTTTTAAGAGATGGTTTCTTTTTAACAGTAAATTCACAGAAATAATATTTATTTTTGATAAAAAGTTATATAAATATTGCTATTAAATAAAACACAGGCAAACAAACTAATGATACAAATGTGATTCCTGTCATTTACAAAAAGCCCAATTTTCTTAACACGCTTCAGTATGTCCTGGGGAAAGAAGATGCTGCAATTATCCAAACTAACATGGCGGGAAGAACGCCAGATGAATTTAACCAGCAGTTTCTCAATACAAAATATTCCAACAAGTTAGTCAAGCGGCAATGCACGCACTTGATTATCTCGATCGCCCATCGGGATAACTATCACGAACATTTATTCGATAGCCAATACAGTCAGGTAGCGCAGGAATACCTCAAAGATATGGGGTATTTACCTAAAAACGAGTCAATCACCGAAGCAGAAAGTCAGTACGTTGCTGTCCGTCATCATGACCGCGACCACGAACACCTGCATATAATCGCCTCGCGCATCCGGTTAGATGGCAGCGTAGTTAGCGACTCCTACGACTATTTCAATTCCCAGGTATCAACTAGACGTATCGCCGCTGAAATAGGATTGGAAGTAACACCTACGACAAATGAAGCTGTAGCCAATCGGTTAAAGCAGGAGTATGGAATAAACGCCCCCACAAGTCCCAACCGCTCGAAAAGTATTAGGGCAGTCAACAGTAAGTATAAAACCCCCACCAGCAAAGATATTATCCGGGAAGCAATAAAGGAAGCAATAAAAGATAGTCCCTCCGCCTCTACTTTCATCCAACACCTAGAGGAAAACAACATTGCGGTATTACCCAAGATAAGGAAGGATGAACTACTCGGTTTTACATATATTCACAACAATGTCAAGCTAGCTGGTGATCAAGTATACAAACCTTACAGTTGGAATAAACTGCAATCAGAATATGGGTTAACTTTTGACTACCGAAGAGATATAGACGTATTAAAACAAGCCAAAACTAAGTCTATTGAAATTATCAGGAGCGGTGTTGCTAGCAAAGATAGTTACACAAAGGAGCCATTTGATGATAGTTGTGCCCTGCGTCAATACAGCGGCGAGAATAAACCCGCTAGTGGTACAAATGACAGTAGCAGCGACACCGACAGCAGCCCAAGTACCATGTATAGTACAGAAATACTTAATAGTCAGGATACCGATAATCTATTGCTGGAAATAACGCCAAAAGCCGCATTAGTTAGTGGGGAAAGCAAAACTAAGAAGAAAAGCCAATCTTCAACAGGAAAACAGGAAAGTCAGGAGTATTTACCTCAAGCAGATAAATCTGAGATGGAGGTACAGCTAAAAATAAGTCAAACCATCCCCGCAATAATTGAAGTAAAGAATGAGAAAAATGAAGAATTACGGCAGCAGCAACGTTCACCACAAGTATCAACTCAAGAGAATAGCTCCCTTTACGCTACCTGCGACAACGCTCTTAACCCAACGGTAGGTGCTACAACGGAAGATAAAAGAGCAACGCACTACGGGAGCAATGCAGTAACTTCCCTACCAGCGTCAATCAGGTATCTACCAGAAATTATTATCAACTATATGCTTGCAACCAATAGTCCTCGTATCAACGGACGTGAGTTAAGTGCAAACCTGGATGGAAAAACGCTGACAATTTGCCGTCATGGAGAAAATATTCCCGTAATGCAAGCTGAGTACCAAGAGGGTAATTGGTATGAAAAAATACCAAACAAATTAACTAAAAACGAGATTGAACAAATCGAAAGCTTGCGCTTATTAGCTCAAAAACAGCTAATCAGTAAATCATACGGTGATTTACAAAAAACTGAAAAATTGGAAAAATAAGTATTGATTCAAATCTTTGTTATTTACCCTCTAAAAAATTAATATTTGTGTCGGGCTAAACTTACAAACAAGCTTATTTTCGATAAAATCACTGCGATCGCGCTTCCCTAAGCGCGATAATTAATCACTATTTATACAATCTAGCTATTGGTAAAAAACCCTTGTATCGCTTCATTTGCAAGGGAAAGAAAGAGCAAACATCATAAAAATATATTCTGTTTTATTAAAATATAAAATAAACGCCTAACTACTACCAAGAATTGGAGAATTGTTGAATAGATTACCAGGGCTGAGAAAGTAAAATCTAGCTCTAGGGGATTAAATTGTGAATAAATCAAATCTTTATTCAAAATTTATAATTTTAAATTTTATATGATATGACGATTCAAGCTAAACATTTTGATACCAGGTTAAACCAATGGATTCATACTGACGGTAATACAAATAATCCAGAATCGTTATTAAAAGAGGAAATTAACAATACCCTGTTAGAACACTTCTTCCCTGGAGTAAACTTTTCGTTCGGACATATGGATGAAAAGTCTACTGCCGAACAACTGAAAAACCATCCTGAAGGAGACGTACTGTTACTATCGTCAAAAACCAGGCTAGTATATGGACCAGAAGAATGTTTAGAAAAAATTAGTCAATTGTGCCCCGACAATAAAGATAGAGGTGCCTACGGTTCTATCTTCCTCGGTTCGTGTAGAAATGCCGTCAACCGAGAATTAAATATTCTCATTGTCGATGATAGTAACGGCGAAAACGGTGGTGTAATCGACACAAACCAAGCTTACCGACTTACCGGGGACTGCTATGGACAAATCTCCACTGAACTATATCACGAACTAACCGGACATCAGGGAGGGGACAAATATCGAGTTATCCAGCACCGTTTTGGTTGGACTGACCAAGACGGAGATGACAACAAATTTAGGTTTGGGAAGGGTACTCTACGACCTGCAAACCTCGACCAAATCCTTAATTATCAAGACTCTAACCAGCCGAAGGTTGATTTAATTCTTCCCATATCAGCATTTAAGGGGACTGATAAAGACAATCCCAATAGTCCTACTAAGCCACAAATTAAACCTGGGTTGTACAAACAAAATATCTGGTTGGGGGAAAAGTCACAGTCCGAACTTGGAAAAACTGCTATCTCTCAATTGCTCGCTTCTTTTCCAGAAGGAGTAAAAGATTTTACAGAACAGCTAGAACTTGAAGCCAAAAAGTTAAAAGAAGCACAGGACAATCCCCGCAAGTTAGCCCAACTGTACTGCGAGAAATACGAGAAGCGGAAAGCTTTTTTAGAGGAACAAGCAACGGTACTAGAGGAAGAAGCAGCAGAAGACCCAACAGCAGCACAAGAATTAGAAACCCTGCGCGAGCGCATTGCTAATGACTCGTTTACTTACAAACTCTTTAAAGCTGACTTACAAGGGGAAGGTCAACTTCTCGAAACCGAGAAAGTGCAGCGGGAACTAGCCCGCTTCGTCCAAAACGAATGGAAGGATATTGCTGTTGGCAAGACACTAACGTTTGAACGAGCAATGGTCATTCCCTCGAAAGACTTACAAAATGGTGAAATTTCAATTCCTCATTATAATGATGGAGAAGAAGTTCTCAACTTTCGCTCGCCGTTTCTTAACTCAAATGGTCTGTGCGTCTCAACCAACAAAATAGTTGATGATTTAATTGGACCTGATGGAAAACCACTTGCAGGTATTATCGCCGTCTCAGACGAAACAAGCGATCGCATTTACAACCGCCTCAACGAGCAAGTAAAATCTATCCGAACCGAAGCTCAAGGGAAAAATATTCAGTTGGAAGGTATTGAAGATTACCTAGATAAAAATATAGGTAAGCTTGAAACCAAGGATAAAATCGAGTTTACCAACAAGTTTAATGAGTATATAAAAGAACTTCAGTCGGTTGGTTATGAACTAGAAGTTCTTCCCCAAGAGTCGGAACAGGAACGTCAAGCGCGAGACTATGATGGGGACTGCATCGGGTTCGAGCAAGCGAGCAAATATCCTAACCTGACAACAGAGGCAATTTGGCGTAATCTACCCGAAAATGCATATGAACCAACCATTAAACTCAAGAAACAGTCATTTTATCGGGAAGATGGAAGCCAACCTAAGTTTGAGGAAATCGCCATCCACATGAGCGATGGCATTAGCGTTGGTGTTATCAATAACCATCTTACGTCAATCGAGGCACTAGAGTCAGAAATTACCATCCTAAAAAACTTTGGTAGCCAGAAAGACCAAATTGGGTACGTAGAGCAAGTCGCTAAACATTACGAAAATCTATTTAAAACTGAAACTTGGGCAAAATCTAAGGGTATTGAAGGTAAAGAGGTTCCTGACAAGTATCGCACTTATATGGAGGAATTTGTACAAACCGTTCGTCAGCAAACTCTAACCCAGGATAATGCCCTCCAAGCGATGAATATCAATACGAAGATGTACCGAGAAATGATCGAATCGGCAGCGTTTCAAAACCAAATCGCGGTTGACTTATTCAAAAGTGCGAAAAAACCCGAAATGCATATTATCCGCAGTAGTAGTAGGATTCTTCATCGGGAAGTCAACTACATCAAAGATAAAAAGAAAGATGTTTATATTGATGAAGCTATTCAGCCAACAGGATACTCACCTGTTGAGCTGTTGATTGCAAAAACTAACCAATATTTTGAGAAAGCTAAGTTAGAATCACGCGAACTGGTTCAATTTCAAGACCTATTTAAAGGAGTTGAGTTTTCAAACGAACAACGGTTACAAGCTACTCTTGCGAAAAAAGAATTTGATGAATCATTTAACCTAGCTAGTCGATTATCAAGACAAAAAGAAACTGAAAAAGGTGTATCAGCTAGTATTACTCTCCCCAGTGGCAATCAGCTAAATGTAACTAACCTACTTAAATTTGATAACGAATTTATCTGGAAAGCTAATAAGATTACATTCAAGTTATCAGAAACAGATGAAACAAAGCGTAACAGTAACCAACCACATAAGTATGTAGTTTATGCCCAAACTAATGATGAAACTGAAAATGGTAAACCCAAATTTAGAGCATTGGGGACGGTAGGCAAGAACCAAGAAGTTAATTTACAAGAAATAGGAATTACCCCCGGACAAGAAATTACTTCTAATAAAATATCTTTCCAACCAGAATTGAGTGAAGGGCAAGTTAAACTTCTATACCAAAAAGCTTATCAAATAGCAGAAGAATTTTACAATTCAATTCCTAATGACCAAAAATTAGCAATGGCTGCTGCTACTTGGGCAGTATCGACTACCCGTGAAAGTAGTAACGACAAGGGTAGCGATAATCAAAGAAAAGTTTCTAACTTCGCTTTTGCAGCTTTCCCTCAAGAAGTAGTAGGTCAGTTAGATAAACTCAAATTTACCGAGTTTAGTATTACTGCATTTGACCGTAATAGTGAAGTATTTAATGCTAACCAACTCCAAAATATTCGATTTAACCTAGCAGAAAATGGAAAAAGTGTAATTGAACTTCAAGACCAAGAAGGTAACTTTCAAACATTTGGAAATATTGAACAAAATAATGCTCGATTACCACTTGGGACAACTGCCACTGCTAGTATTGAAAAGGGTGACATATATACTGCTTCCGTTACAACTAAAATCCCCGGTCAGCCAGAAACAAGTTTTAGAGTCAGCGAACTTCAAAAGTTTGGTAATACTCAAAGGTTCGATAACGAGCCTGTAATGTTAACAATCGAGAAAGTTAATTTAGTCCGGGAAGATTATAGTATTTATATTCAAAATGGAAATAAGCAAGAAAAATTAGGCAATATTGATAAAGAATCGGTTAAAGATGGTATCGCTCAAGGTTGGTTAAAAGAAAAACCTGGAAACGGGCAAGATTTACAACTAAAAATTCAAACTATCGCTACTGGACAAAATGCCTATGCGATAGCACAAACAAATGAAGGTAATTTTTTAAGAATTAATATCACTAATCAAAAGTACAAGAAACAGGAGATTAAAGACCAATTCAGACAAACCTCTGTTAGAGCATTTGATAAAAATCACGTTTATATTGCCAAAATTGGCGACCAATCGCTTGGAGTTATCGGTCAGCATAGCGAAAGGGTTGAAGCTGAATTAAATCGGGGTAACGCACCCAAACAGTGGGGAAAGAAAGAAAAAAGTGCAGTACAGAAACTAATTGATGCAGGTGTTATTCGAGAAAATCAATTAAAAACTACTGTTCCCGTACAGATTACCAGTAATGAAAGTACATGCAAGATAAATATTGACCCAGAAAGCGTACAATATCCCGACCAATGGATTAAACGCAGCCAGGTTTTAACTCAGGAGCAACCTGTCAAATACGAACAGCAAGAAAAAAGCAACCAAATATTAGATAAAATTAACGAACGTCCAACAATTATGTTCCAAGATAAGGAACATAAATTAGTCGGTTTAGTTGGATTAGCAGTTGATGAAAAATTAGCCGAAAGAACAAAATATTATCTAGATAAAGTAGGGGTATTATACGAACAGCTTCCTCAATCGCAAACAAAGTTAGAAGCTAAAAAGGGCTTGAGTCTGTTCTTACTCGATGAAAGTACCATCAACGACGAACTTAAACAAACTTTTCTAGAACGGGCTGGCGGTAGCATTAAAAGTGCTGATACTCCCGAACAATCTATCCCAATTATCCCCGAACAAACTGTTTATTTTTATAACCCCAACCAGAAATATACTCTTGAGGATAATTCCCAAATTACCAAAGAATCCATTGGGTTAGTTATACCAGCGCAAGATACTATTGCTATAAATAGTTGGTTGGAAACAAAGGGTATAGACAGCAGTTATTATATCGAAAATAATACCGCCACTTTTATAATTGAGAAAAGTAATATTACCGAACAGGTAAATAATGAGTTAAATTATATACTTGGAAAACCTATTAATATTGGCGAAGTTGATGGATTTGACCGCTACGAACAACTAAGCCAAGAGCTAAATCAAAGGCTTGAAAATACAGATAGCCTGCTACAAGTAAATTTAAGTCCAGTAGATAGCGAGTACAAAAAGGCACTGAAAGCTCTCCCCAACCGTCCAAAGGAACTAAATCAAGAAAACCCTCCAGTCCCGATTGCACCAGCTAAACCAGTCGAGGAGACGGTAAAACAACCAGTTACAAATATTCCTTCTCAAAATAATGCTTTATTAGGTCAAAGTCCTATCCCACAAACAAATACAACCCAACAGCAAACTCAAACTAACGGACTTGTTAAACTACCGGACGCAAAAGTAGCTAACCCCAGTAAAGCTATCGAAATCTTGGGTAAGCTAAATCAGGAAAAAGTAGAACAACTGCGATCGCATCTAGAAACTTATTTCAAACCCTTACTAGAAGGTGATAAATCAAACTATTCCCCAGGCAGACAGGTTGCGTGGGTAGGAGCAAAATGGGACTTAAAAGACAAGGATTTCCAGCCAGGGGTACAAGATAACAAGCTAATGGAACTTATCAAGCAAGTGTACCCCGATGCAGATATTGCACTTGTAACTTATTCTGAGAATAAGGGTACTGGTATTAACTACCACCGTGATGATAGTTACGCCGCGACGGAAGCACGTAGTATCAACATTGGTAACTCTGACTGGGGATATCGCGCTGCCAAAGAACAAATGGCTTGGACTAAGGCAGAGAATACATCATCTCCATACCAAGAATTTAAACTTGAGTCGGGTTCTATCACCAGGTTCAACTGTAAAAACGAACATGCAGCTATCAACACGGAAGCTGGCAGATGGTCTATCAACATCTGGTCAATTAAAAATGACCTGGGTAAAGAAAATAGTGTTCGCCAAAAGTTTAAAAACTTCGTCGCTTCAAATCAACCTCCCCGCGCAGTAGTTCAATCATCAGCTGATTTAACTATCAAAAACGACGAATGGACACCTGGGGGAGAAATTAAAATCGAACGTAGTTTTAACTCGTTAAGAGAAGCTACCCGCAATACACCCGCACAACCTACAAACCAAATAACAGTTGAAAAGTTGATTGCGATTGGAAGTGAAACTGCGGTGCGTGCTACCATTCCCCAAATACCGAATAATCCCACTATTTCTGGTAAACCTGTAGCAATGTCATGGGCACTTACCGAACCACCTAACTTAAAAGATGTAGGTACAACCATTGATGCGATGCGGGGATATGGTAGGGTTCACTCTACTCGTAGCGAAAATTATTACCAGAAGTACGGTATCAAAGAAGGAGATATTGCTCTCGCACAAGGGGCTAATGGGAAGCAGGTAGCATTTAAAGTCGGTAAGCAATATCAAATTACCCAAAATATGATTAACGACCCTGCTTACCAAAAAGCATGGGTGGAGTGGGAAAAGCACTCGGTTAAAGAACTAGCTGGAAGGCAAGCTGACAAACTAAAAGAAGGTCGTCCGCTGTACGGGTTATTTATGGAACCACTGGGAGATTATGTCAATGGGAAAATTGTTCCTTTTCCCCAAATCCAACAGCAGCAAACCTTTACAGCAATAAATATTAGCCCTGACTCAAAAGATGGGCTAGGGGTAGCTCTTTCTAATGCAACTGCGCTAGCTAAAGAACAAGGATGCTTGCAAAACGATTACCAAGTTTCAATTAACAATAACCCAGAAGCAGCAGCCGGACGATATGGGGTAGAAACTCATCAAGCTAAACCTGAAGGGGTAGCATATACATCTGCCGAACACGCATTCAATCACCAGAAGCAACTAAACCCATCAATTGATGAATACAAGTTGATGGTAGAGGTACTTCAGGCTAAACTCGAACAAAATCCTCGCTTGACTGATGCGATTCTCAAACGAGGTGGAGTCGAATGGCTGGAAAACTGCACAAATATTACCAATGCTCAAGACCTAAAGTGGGAAGGAAAGGGTAAAGAGTCAGCATTTGTCCGAGCATTATCAGAAGCTTATGCGAACGTAGGGTGATTCTAGCCCTTCCCCTTCCCAGAAGTTACCCTTAGAGTTTTCTGAACTAACCTTGTAGCTGCAATTTTCTAGCCATTCAACCCCACCTCGTTTTGTAACTGCTTCGACAAGTCTGGGGTGTTGCTCGAACCTTGCTGTCAGAATTTCAGCCATTAACTGAACTCTGGGTTCCCCTAGCGGTAGAGTTTCTTTATACGCGTAAAAGGCTTGTTCTGCCGATAGGAAAGGTTGTCCTTCCCCTTTAGCTTGGGTATATGTTTCTGGTCCGTAGTTACCGGGTGGCATGGCTTTGTTGTCGCGGAATGATACAGGATACTCCCCTTCTATTGTTCCCACCTGTTTAGATTTAACTGTTGTGCTAGTGAGTACACCACCTAGAGGGTCAGAACTGCGCGAATTGAAGTTGATACCGGAGGCAACCTCTCTCGCTCTTTGAACTTGTAGTGAAGTAATATCTGCACTACTTACGGGTTCTTTAGTTTCTTGGGTATTAATTTTTTCATCAATATTTTTCTGACTGGATTGGATTATGCTTTGCTCGCTAGATTTTTCGACTACATTCGCATAAGCTTCTGATAATGCTCGGACAAATGCTGACTCTTTACCCTTTCCTT
>QQTW01003172.1_pt1 | contig 12097 bp, 11 predicted proteins | sample 1904831 | NCBI WGS metagenome assembly QQTW01 (sample SAMN09435610, study PRJNA476489) | Subsurface metagenome, whole genome shotgun sequencing project. | reverse complement strand
CTTCTACACCCGCATCTGCTAATTCTACAGCACTTGCCAGCCCTGCTAGTCCCGCCCCGACGATCGCCACCCGCATTTAGTTTTTGTATCCTTCTCGCATTCTTTACATATTTTAATCTTTAGCGGTTTTGTTTTCACTGGGTAAATAAGAAGAATATTCCTTAAACTGCCATTGTAAGGAAGTAGCAGCTAAAAGTGCGATTATTTTTTCAATGCGGAACTCTACCAAACGTCTAGCCCCAGCAAGTTCTAGAGCTTTTTTAGTAGGCCAGGCGATCGCCGCTTTTCCAGTAAGCTGAAGCGTGTCCCCCGTTGCAAAATCTATAAATAATAGTCCAGCTTGGGGATTTTCGACCAAATTGCCCAAAGTATTAAACATATTGTTGCCAGCATAATCGGGAAAAACTAATTTATCTGGTGCTAAAACTTGAATAAAGCCTGGATACCCGCCACGATGGGACGCATCCGCGCCGCTTTGGGGGTGAAAACTGGCAATAAAAAATGTATCGGCTTGTTGGATAAATTGTTGCTGCTGGGGTGTTAGCGTTGTACCAACTTGGATGTTTGGCTTACCTCGATTAGTAGTAGTTTTAATTTCTCGCTTTTGAATATACTGAGGACAATTGAAATATACTTGCTGGGTATGCAAATAAATCTTTTTATCCTGTACTTTAGCTTTACCGTTCAACCGCAACCGTCTACGGGTGGCTAAATCGATGACTAATAAACCAAGTTCGTCTTTAAGACGTAAATTTTCTGTTAGTTCGTTGCTGTAAGTATCAATTTTTAGTGTTTGTTCGGCTACAGCTTGCAAAAATCCCAGTTTACCCGCGAGCAAAGAAGCCCAAACACGATTATTAGCATCAATGGTACAGGCGATCGCTAATCTTTGACTGGCTAAAAAATTTTGCATGGCTGGTTGAATGATTGCCCCACCCATTCTCTGTGCTAAACTTTCAGCTTCTCCTCGAACACCTACACGCTCTTGGACGGCGATTTCTCCAGCATGGTAAATCATTCTTCAGTCCTCTAATAAGTTTGTCTTAGTACGTAAAACAAGCAATATCAGCAATGGTTGGGCGAGCTTCGCTAAAGCTTTCTAGCTAGTTTCGTCCTTGCCAGAATTTCTTAATAATTCGAGCGCGTCCTCAATCCTGTACCCGAAACTTCACTCAAAGTCTAATTCACCCCAAATTACTCAAACTGAGGCATTAATTGCAGCGTCCCAATGCCTAAATCTTGAGGCGAGAGGTTTTGTCCCACAAATAACGCCATCATATCTTTTAGATGCGGTTTTCCCCGCGAAGCTCCCATTAATCCCCTAGCCACAATCAAACCGCAATAACCGCGAGTATGTTTACACCGCTCGTCCCATTTTTTCCGCGCTGCCATGTGAACCGGATCTTGGTCTAAAAACTCACCAAACAAGAACATTTCGCCTTTTTCAGTTTTTAAAACTCCTAAGTCGTAACTTTCGCCTTCAAAAGGATCGGCCCCAGGATTAAACCCAATTCCTTGAATTCCTCCCGCTTGCTCAATAGTAGTAATTATTGTCATTGCTTTGGGGCGTGAGGTTTGAATTAAAATTACTGGTAGTCCATCCCCCGCTTGGGTGGGTTGTCCTACTTGGTGGTAAATTGCGCCTTGACGCAGATAATCAACCATTTCCCAGGACACTACCCCTAAACTCAAAAACGAGTCTTCTGGAATCAAATCATCTCGCAATGACTGAAACGTTGGCATTTCATCTTCATCACCATCAAAAGTCATTGCCTCTAATTCGGCAGTGAGTTCTGGCATTGTCGCCACGGTAACAGCAATCGGTTTTTCTTTAGTTTTTGCCTCTGTGGGAGGAATAGAAATTTTATATTTATGCTTGAGGAGAGTTATTTCCTCAGACAAACGATCGCGTTCGTCCCGAATAAAGCGATTTAGCCCTTCTAAAGCTATATACATTGCTAGGGCTTCTTCTTCGTACAGCACCGAACGCAAACCTTCCAATGGGTGAATATTCCCGAAAGATGGCTGTATTTCTGTTAGAGGTAGATCCGCAAGATCGAGCATGTCCTCATCGTCTTCCTCCTCCTCATCTTCGTCCTCTGTATCAAAAGTTAAAAACAAGCAATCTTGCTGTAAAAAAGCTTCTTCTAAGTTTCCAGGAGATTCGTTTTCTAACAACACCTTTGCCCGAAATTGTTTTAAAGACTCCTCCGAGCGATAAAGCAAAATTCCGTACTCCATCCCCAACATTCCCATAACTGAAGCGTAGAGAGTGCTAATATCCCATTGATTTAATTCAATAGAAATAATTTGATGCTCCTCTAATATTTCCCAAGGAGCGTTATGCCAAATTTCAAAGGCTTTTTGATGGAGAGCTTGGGCGTACTGGGGCGGTAGTTCGGGAGTTTGAGTTTCAACGACCTCTTGAAAGCTGCGGTAGAGTTCGTCAATTAGCGGTAAATCGGGGACATAATCGATCGCAATATCCAAGTCTTGGAGAGCGCCACGTAAGAAAAACTGAATTTCGCGGCTTCTAACCACAATTTTTTGAGGACGGGCGGGTTTAGCGGGGCTATTGGGATGCTCTATTGCTCTTAATAATGTCCGCACAATTGCCTCTGGACCTGTGTCTTCGGCTACTACATCCATTGCCCGGACAACTCCTTGAGAACCATCTACCCAGAGAATACACTCACCTTTGGAAAGATCGTTGTTAGATTCCAATGCCGATGTCGGCGGCGAAAATGGACGGCGATCGCCCTCCCAAACACTAGAAATTTGGTTTAATTGTTGTAACCGACGACGGGTAGCACTATTCAAAGACATTGTCATAAACCAAACCAATCACCAGAAGTTTAAGAGGGAGGAAGCTTTTAGCCGCAAGTTGTTTAGTCAATCGCTCCTAATTAAGATGAACGCCTACTTGTTGGTGTTTTCGACAATTTGCGCCCTTCCCAACTAAAATATATAGCCTTTAGCCATTGTAACTACAGGATTGTTGACAATTGCTAGAACCGCCACCATACCAAGTTAAGCTTGTAACTAGCACATCTATTATTGATACTAGCTAACATCTATAACAGTTAAAAGCTCTACAACTGGCTAAAATAAACTAAAAAGCTGTTATTACTTCACTTTAACCTTAAAGCAGGTTCGTAACTATGACAAATTCTACAGTTCAATCGGCAAAGCGCGGGATTCAACTTAGCCAAGCCGCGTTGCAACACTTGCAGGCATTACAACAGCAACAAGGCAATGATTTGTATTTGCGCGTGGGCGTGCGTCAGGGCGGTTGTTCGGGAATGTCTTACATGATGGATTTTGAAGCGGAAAGTAACATTAGCGAAAAAGATGAGGTTTTTGATTACGATGGTTTTAAAATTGTCAGCGATCCCAAGAGTTTGTTATATCTTTATGGTTTAATGCTTGATTACAGCAATGCTTTAATTGGGGGCGGGTTTCAATTTACCAATCCCAATGCGGCGCAAACCTGCGGCTGTGGCAAGTCTTTTGGCGTTTAAAACCTCAAATTAGGCAGAATCGTTGTTTTTAATCGCTTCTGCCCAGCCCTTATTCTCTTGTTGATGGGAAACGATGACCGAAACCGTTGGCTCTTTATTTGAAGAAAGTTTAGAACGTTACAAAGCTGGGGAAGAAGCAGCAAGCCTAATCCCAGCTTTTAAAGAAGTATGCGATCGCGCTCCTAAAAGTAGCGCCGCTTGGGCGTGTTTGGCTTGGCTATATATGTTGGATAATAAGCCAAGTCCCGCCTACAAAGCCGCCCAAAAAGCGGTAAAACTAAATCCCCAAGACGCGCAATCACGAGTTAATTTAGCCTTGGCAATGTTAGAAAACAACACCAAAGGCGTGCGCGAACACATTGATTTAGCCATGCAGCTAATTATGATTGATGATGAAGTCAAGGATGAAATTAAACAAAGTATCAATGATGGGTTTAGTCGCAAACCTGATTGGAAAAGCTTGGAAAGAGTAAACAAATGGCTGTTTGAGGTGTAAGCATTAAATGCTAGAAATTGGGTTGATTTATGACTAACCAAACTAAGTCAGAAAATATTTTTGTCAAGTGGATTAATTTAGCTTTAGTAGCAGATTTTTTTGTTGTATTGTTTGCCTTTTTTTGGTTAGCGATCGCTGTAGCTGGTCACGCCCTCAAATTGCCCCTAGGCTTAGACCTATGGTACAAGCTCTGGACACCAGTATTTACCCCAGCTATTGGGATTTTAATGGCAGGGACAATTGTTAGCGGTGTAATCGGGAAAATTACTCAACTTCTTCGCAGCAATAGCTAAATACTTTTAGCCATTCCCTAAGATGTCTTTAAGGGCTGCTTTTAGCGTGGGGTATTGATAGTCAAAGTTATAGTCCAAAGGACGCTTAGGGACAACTTGCTGCCCCTCTAAGACAACGATCGCACCATCGCCAAGCAACGCCTCTATGGCTAACCCAGGTACGGGCAACCAAGAGGGGCGATTCATAACTTGTCCCATAGTTTGGGATAATTCATTCATCCGTACGGGATTAGGAGCAGTCCCATTGAGTACGCCAGTAATATCGGGGCGTGTCAGCGCTTGAATAATTAAATTTACTAAGTCGTCGCGGTGAATCCAAGAAAACCACTGTTTACCCGTACCAATGGGGCCGCCAGCAAATAGTTTGAAGGGTGTAACCATTTTGTCTAAAGCCCCACCTTTACCTAAAACTATGCCCAAGCGGATAATTACTAGCCTTACTCCTGCTTCCACAACTTTTTGTGCTTCGGCTTCCCAATCAAGGCAAACTTGAGCCAAAAAATCGCTACCCGCCGCGCTGGTTTCGTCAAAAGTCGCCGTTTCGCTAGTTCCGTAATAGCCAATTGCCGAAGCATTCACTAATACTTGAGGCTTGGGATTTGCCCCAACAATCCCTTCGACAATTTTTTGCGTCCCCAATTTACGACTGTGCAAAATTTCCTGCTTGCGGGCTGCTGTCCACCGTCCTTCGGCAATGGGTTCGCCTGCTAAGTTAACTACGCCGTCGCAGCCCGATATTGCTTGCTGCCAGTCACCAGAATCGGTAGGCTTGTAAGCAACTACTTCTACGTTAGGAAACTTGGAGCTAGAGAAGGTTTTTTGAGCCGTTGTGACGTTACGAGTCAATATCAATATGTGATGCCCCAAGTAGTGCAATCGCTCTACTAAACGGCTGCCTACAAATCCGGTTGCACCAGTAATTGCTACTTTCATGTTTACCTTTTATAAATATATTTAACTTGACAAGGGAGCAATTTCGGCTTTATCTAGTATTTGCGCGATTAAATCTTCTCTTTTTACTGCCATCATGTGGATGCCGTGACAAATTTGCTGGGCTAACTTGACTTGCTCGGCAGCGATCGCAATTCCTTCAACTAGAGGGTCGGGAGCATTAGCCAAACGGTCAATGGTAGCTTGGGGAATATTTACCCCAGGGACGCAACGATTGATAAATTGAGCATTTTTAGCAGACTTGAGTAAAAAAATCCCCGCCAAAACTGGTTTATTAGAATTTGTGGCAATTTGACTCATAAATTTTTCTAGTCGCTCAAAATCTGTAATTAGCTGACTTTGAAAAAACTGCGCTCCAGCCTCTAGCTTACGCTCAAACCGACGCTGTAAGCTCGACCAACTGGGCAATTGCGGATCTACTGCCGCCCCGACAAATAAATCCGTTGCGCCATCGGTGAGGGGAATATTGTTGTAATCAAAACCAGTATTGAGTTTGCTAATTAACTGCAACAGCCGCACGGATTCTAAGTCAAATACGCTTTTTGCTTCTACGTGATCCCCAGCTTTTACCGGATCGCCTGTCAAAGCTAAAATATTGGTAACACCAAGAGCATGAGCGCCCATTAAGTCTGCTTGCAAGCCAATTCGGTTGCGATCGCGGCAAGCTACTTGACAAATTGGTTCTATACCTTGTTGGAGCAAAAGTACCGAAGCAATCACCGGACACATCCGCAACACCGCCCGGCTACCATCGGTAATATTTACCGCATGGACTCGCCCTTTGAGAGTTTTGGCAATTTCCAGCATATGACTTGGATCGCCGCCTTTGGGGGGCGCAACCTCGGCGGTAATTAAAAATTCATTGTTTTTGACGGCGGTGCGAAATATGTTACTCATTGGCTCGTTTTTGGTGTTGGCTGTTACCTACCTTGAATCTGTTTTAACAGCTAACAGGATAGAAAACCTCTAAATATATTTGAATTTCGGCGCAAAACTTAATTTACTAAACTGGCACAGAATAACCCAAAGCTGCTTTTACTTTACTGAGGGTATTATTTGCAACTTCTTCTGCTTTTTGTCTGCCATCGCGCAATACTGATTCTAAATAGCCTCGATCGTTGATTACGGCTTGATATTTTGTCTGGATTGGTTGTAGAGCGGCGATCGCAGTTTCGGTCAGTAATGGTTTAAATTGTCCCCAGCCCATAGTTTGACACTCATCAGCTACGGCTTGCTTAGTTTTGCCTGACAGTAGCATATACAACGTTAGTAAATTGTGACACTCAGGACGCGCTGGATCGTCAAAAACTAACCCTCGCTCTGGATCGGTTTTACAACGTTTGATTTTTTGTTGAATCTGCTCTGGAGTGTCTAAAAGATTTATCCGGCTGGCCTCGGAAGGGTCAGACTTAGACATTTTGCGCCTACCATCAGTAAGACTCATTACTCTTGCGCCTTCAGAACGAATTAAAGGAGCGGGTAACTTTAAAACGGGGTATTCGCGAGCAAATTGGTAGTTAAACCGAGCCGCAATATCGCGGGTAAGCTCTAGGTGTTGCTTTTGATCTTCGCCTACAGGCACTTTATCAGCTTGGTAGAGTAAAATATCTGCTGCCATCAGCACTGGATAATCTAATAAGCCGACATTGACATTTTCTCCTTGCTTGATGGCTTTTTCCTTAAACTGAATCATATCTTCCAGCCAATTTAAGGGAGTAATACAGTTAAGCAGCCAAGTTAATTCGCTATGAGCCGAAATATGAGACTGCACAAAAATCTTTGAGTAAGCTAAGTCAATGCCACAAGCTAAATATAAAGCGGCGATCGTATAGGTATCTGTCGCTAGGGTTGCAGAGTTATGAGGCGCTGTAATCGCGTGTAAATCAACTACACAAAAGAAATTTTCGTATTGATTTTGCCCTTCTACCCAGTTACGAATTGCTCCTAAATAGTTACCTAAATGTAAATTTCCGGTGGGTTGGACTCCCGATAAAACGCGCAAACTTGCCATAAATTTTAATTTAATTACCAAACCGCAAATATATAGGTGTAAGTTAGCTTCCTGGTTCATCTAGTCTGACATTTTTCACCAAAGTTTGAGCAATTTACGAACCCAGTTTAAACGCTTCAATAAACAAACTATAGGTAAGCCCAATTTTTAGAGCATTTAAGGATTCTACCCAAAAGCTGCGCGCTCCCAGGCGACGACGGTAATAAATTCGGTCTACTATTTCGCTCAAAGCTACTAATATTCCTGCCGCAATAATATCCCAATCTGCTGCTTGTCCCGCCGTTGTAGAAACTGCCGTCCCCAAGAAAAAACCAAATAGCAGACTTATAGCCAGCATGGACAGCCGCCGCCAAGGATTAAACAGCCATCTGCCTAACTGTCCGCCAATAGCAGCAAATAAATTATTCAGACGAGTATTTTGCATAGCTAAAATTACCCCCTTGCCACTGTGACAGATTTGAATCTGACAATATGCTTCTACCAAAGATATCGTACAAGCTTTAGCCTATGGCAGTAGTCCTAAAAACGTTATTTCTAAAATTATCAATAGATAATAGAGTTATAGACTGACAACCATGATAAGCATAAATAAACTAGATATCTATAAAACTATGAAGGCTAAGTCGTCGGCGTACCCAGCCGTCATGATTGCTTCTTTATTTGGGTTAGTGGCGTTGGTGTTGGGAGCAATGCAATTTAGCATATCAATTGAACCACCACCTACGGAGTTAGCAGACACCGCACCGCGCGTAGTGCCATCTACTACCCCTGCAGGAAATCGAGTTGCTTCTGCGCCTGCTGCTAAAATGGCAGGAGTTCCGGGGGCGTTAATCTTGAGCAATCAAACTGATTTACCTGTGCGAGTGGCATTGCTGGCAAGGGGTTCTGAGGCGGGAGAACCCGCTCATTGGGACTTTGCACCCCTTGAAGGTAGTACCGAAGGATTAGTTCTTTCTTTACCGGAAGGGAACTTTAAGTTGAAAAAAGGAGACGTTTTAGTTGCCTTTGCTCAAGATGGTTCGGGTCAGTATTGGGGGCCTTATGTAGTCGGTGAGAGCGACGCACCTATTTGGGATGCCAAACTTTCTCGATGGTCTTTAACTTTACAATAAATTTTTAACGAGCAAGAGCTAAACAAAGGCTGATATACTGCCAAGCGATCGCCAAAAACTTTTACGTGCTGCATGAAAAAACCTTTCCATCGCCCTTTAATTAGCTGGCTAAACAATACTACAAATCGTCCTCATCAAGCACTAATTTTAGCTACGGTGTGGCTGTTGTTTGTGGGTTTAGTAGCCTTCTTTTGGCATTTGGGTAGTATTAGTCTGATTGACGAAACCGAGCCGTTATTTGCTGAAGCAGCTAGGCAAATGAAGGTGACGGGGGATTGGATTACACCATTTTTTAACGGCGAAACTCGTTTTGATAAGCCACCCTTAATTTACTGGTTAATAGGGCTGTTTTATCAGGTTTTGGGGGTAAACGAGTGGGCGGTGCGTCTGCCTTCAGCGCTGGCGGCGATGAGTTTAGTCGGGTTGGGGTTTTATACTATTTGCTTGTTTGGGCTGCATACCTCCGCCCCAATGGTGCAGTTTGAACGTCGCCGCTATTGGCTAAGTGCGTCGCTAGGCGCGGCTTTGATGGCACTAAACCCCGAAACCATAGTTTGGGCGCGGACGGGGGTATCGGATATGCTGCTAACGGGGTGTATGGGTTGCGCGTTGCTATGTTGGTTTTGCGGTTATGCGACTTCTCTACCCAAAATAAAATTTCGTTGGTATTTAGCGTTTTATATTTTAATTGCGGCGGCAATTCTCACTAAAGGGCCAGTAGGGATTGTTTTACCGGGTTTGATTATTGGCTCGTTTTTATTTTATTTGGGTCGGGCGCGAGCAGTTTTGCTAGAAATGCGCCCAATACTTGGAGGGATAATAATTAGCGCAATTTCTTTACCTTGGTTTGGGCTAGTTATTGCCCGCAATGGCAATGCTTACATCAATTCATTTTTTGGCTATCACAATCTCGAACGCTTTACAGGAGTTGTCAACCATCACTCTGCGCCTTGGTATTATTACTTTGTGGTGGTGTTGCTGGGCTTTGCTCCTTGGTCGATTTATTTACCTGTAGCGGCGGCTAAAATAAAGTTACAAGGGCGATCGCACTGGCAAAAACAAGAACGTAGTTATCAGTTAAGTTTATTTGCCTTATTTTGGTTTTTGGGAATTTTTGGTTTTTTTACAATTGCCGTAACCAAGTTACCCAGCTATGTGTTGCCCCTCATGCCCGCTTCGGCAATGCTAGTTGCATTACTTTGGAGCGAACCAATTGCTTATCAGCCTAGTTGGAAATATCGCAGGTTTTTTTATGTCAGTCGTTGGTTAAATGTAGGGCTAGTATTCATCCTGGCGGCAGCAATGTTTTTAGCGCCGAACTTGGTAGGTGTAGATCCAGCTATTCCTAATTTACGCCAGCTTGTCCAACAATCGGGTTTACCAGTTATCGGTGGGACAATTTGGGCGGTTTGTGGAATTGGGGGAGTGGTTTTACTCCTAAGTCGTCAAGGGCAGTGGTGGCTGAAATTAAATATAGTAGCGTTTATTGCCTTTGTACTTTTTGTGATGATGCCCGCCGCTTTTTTAATTGACGAAGCAAGGCAAGTACCCTTAAAAGAATTATCGGCGATCGCGGCGGCGGCCCACGTCCCCAATGAAGAATTAGTCATGATTGGCTTCAAAAAACCGAGCGTAGTATTTTACAGTCAATTGCCCGTAACCTACATCAAAGAAACTAACGCCGGGATAGATTACGTGCAGAAGCTTTTAGGATCGAAATCTGCCTCTTTTTCGGCGATGGTTTTAGCTCAACCCAAAAAGCTAGTTAAATTAGAGCCAACGCTCAATTCTCAACAATTAGGAGCAGCTGGAGCTTACCGACTAATCCGCGTTGCTAAATAAATTAGCTCTACTCGTTAGCAATCAAGGCTTCGTGAATGTAAGTCAATAATTCCTCCATAGATAGCGATGGTGGCAAAATTCGAGTGGCGATCGCATCTATAATGCTTTCTAAATCTACAGTTTTAGACGATTGGGTACTATAAAGCGGCTCTGAAGAATTGTTATAACTAGATTTCACTGGTTGACGAAGCCTGACCGACTGCGGTTTGACGTTATCTCGCTCTAGCCTATCTAATATCAAAATTGGTGGTAGGTTTTCTTCCTCACTTAAAGCAATCAGCGCTTCAACTACCGGAGGCGCGAACGGTTTATTACCCAAACTAATCAGCATTATATCTACGCTAGCAAATTGCACTTGGGGCATAACTTCTGCCCACGACTGACCCATAGTTATTTTGAATCCAGCCGTTTGTAGATACTGAACCAAAGCTTGAAACCACTCGTTTTTGGCAGCAGGTTCGACATTTTCTTTGACTTTAGGTGGCGCTTGTAAGTCGGGCAAATTAGCAATATCGACTATTAATAAGCTTGGTTGCCAACTAATACCTGCTGCTACCTGCAAAACTGCTAACAAAGAATTTATAGTTATATCTCGATCGGTCGTTAAGCAAGGAAACACCATTAATCCCGGTACTTGATTTACAGCTTCAGTAGTTGCAGCATTTAAGGTTACTAAAGGTAAGCGTTTTAATTTGGGGTATTTGCTAAGTTGCCGGACGTAATCTAAAGGCTCTAAAATTGACCCATCGATTACAACCACCGAAGGTTGCCAAATCCGAGCTAACAACTCTGCTTGCTCTAAGTCATCCGCTTCAATAACGCGGTGGTGAAGTTGCAACGAACTAGAAGCCAATAAAGAAGATTCAAAAGGAGTAATTAACCACAAAACTGTCAATAAATCGCTCCGGGGACGAAAGGTGGCGCTAGTTTCGGGCGGAAAAATCGGCGTTAATGAGCAAAAACGATTCAGAATCTGCTGCAAATTTTGATTTTGAATTGGCAGGCTCAGAAATTCATCGGCTTGGTTTAAAAATGCTCGCTCTCTTTCCGCGCCTGTTGCCGTCACAATAACGGGAATTTGGCTAGTTGCAATATCAGCTTTAAGCAGCGTTAGGACATCCCAACCGGAAAGCAGAGGTAAAACTGGATTAAGAAATATAGACCCAGGTTGCAATCTCCGTGACTTTTCCAAAGCTTCTGTCCCCGAACGAGCAATGACAACGCGATAGCCCAAAGTGTTTAGTTGTTCGCTAAGATTGTCTACAAATTGAGGTGCAGCTTCTACTACTAATATCAAGGGATTGTGGCGTAATTGGAGAGGAGAAACAGATGTGGCTTTAATACGTCCATCTTTAAGCGATAAGGGAGTAGGAGAAGTTGGGGGAGTTGGTAGCAGCGATATTGGGGCTTGTCCGGGGGTAGGATAAGTCCTAGTAGAATTTACATCCTCATCGGCGGTACTTTTTTGGGGAGGACTAGGGGGCAATAGCAAAGTAAAGGAGCTACCAATTCCTTGTTTAGATAAAAAAGTTACGTCTCCGCCATGCAAGCGCGCCAGCGCTCTTGTTAGCACAAGTCCTAACCCTGCGCCCTCAAACTGGCGAATTAAGGGATTTTCTAGTTGTTGAAATTTTTGAAAAATTAAGTGCTGTTGCTGTTCGGAAATTCCAATACCTGTATCCCATACTGTAAAAGCAACCCAGCCTTCCCAGCGATTTACTTGCAAGCCCACTTCTCCCCCTGGCTCGGTGAATTTGTAGGCGTTACCCAGCATATTTACCAGCATTTGGCGCAGGCGCAATTCATCAGCAATAAAAATATCTATACCTGGTTCAATTTCTAAAGTAAATCGATGCTCCTCTGTTGTGGCT
>QQTW01003171.1_pt1 | contig 12100 bp, 14 predicted proteins | sample 1904831 | NCBI WGS metagenome assembly QQTW01 (sample SAMN09435610, study PRJNA476489) | Subsurface metagenome, whole genome shotgun sequencing project. | reverse complement strand
GGCAAAGTTGGCGAGCAAGTCAGTTTCTTGGTCCCAGCCACGACATTCTCCAATGATGGCCACGGCAAGCAGTTCGCTATCGGTACACGAAGTGGCTGGAGGACCAGGACGGTGCAGGAATGGGCGCAAGGGCTGCAGAATCTCATCCACGATACAATAGGTCCACAAGCAGAAGTCGTCGAAATCCGTTATCATCATGGTGTCCTCCCTGGTTACGGTCGTGGTCAGCACACGATCCATAACGCAGTGGAGGACCTTTCGTCAAGTCAATCAACTAGCATAACGCCCTATTAGATTCGAAATACTTGAACGATGAGTCAGAGGAATCACAGACCATGTTCGCTATGTGGCGCTTTGGGTACGGACTTGATCGAATACAACGTGAGGATCGCTTGGCCGATACAATCGATGGATGAATGTATATAAGAGGCATCCGCGCAGGTTCGCGCGAAAGGAATGACCATGAAAGAGGGTGATCTGGTTAGGGTGGTTGTCAGCGAGCCCAAGCATGAAGCTGGCACCAATCCATACATGCAGTTGACGCTCCCACCACACGCTGAAGAACTGCTTTCTATTATCGGGCCCGTAGAAGAAGGACAACAGCTCCTGGTTATGCGCTTGGATGACTCCTCGCTTCCTTTTCATATTGACCGAGAGAAGGTCGAGAAACTCTAGAAGACAGTCCGTCGGGCTCTGGAGAGACGTGAGGGTAGAGGAAACAAGAAAGATCCGTGTTCGATCCTCGGTTGTGTCAGGATTCAGTGCGCATACATGGAAACCACTGCTCCACGACGCAGTCATCTGTTCAGACCTCAGCGGTTAGGCTGTCATCACCTCGCTCATCAACGTGTGAAATCGAGCATAGTACTCCCGTCGTTGTTGTGCTAGCGGTGGGACACGTTGACGCATGGTGATGCGTACGCGGAAGTAATTGCGTTGTTCGTCAAACGCTCGACAGAAACGTGAGGCCGCATCGAAGCTTCCAAAGCCGCGCATCGGATAGTATCTTTGTTTTACTCCACGATGGTCCTGTTCAATACGATTATTCAAGTAGGGGTTGCAGCGATGTACGACCTCCTCGCCCAACGTCTCATGGATTGCTCGAGGATGAGAGTCATGACTATCCGTCGTTACGCGCTCGGGTACCTGCTCCGCAGTCTCCAGCGCACCTGTTAAAAACCGTTTAGCAGCGTCGATATCCCGATGTTCACTCAGCATGGTTATGTTGCAGGCGCGTGGGCAATCGGAATCATAGAGTGCTCGTGGACGAATGGATGGCGAATAATCTGCGATCACCGTGCCTCAACGAGTGCCATTCAGGGCTAGAGGGCGCGTGCTAACTGTGGCCAAGCAACAGCAAGGCGGAGATTGGGCGGAACGGCAACGGTTAAGTTGGAGAAGCCGTTGCGCAGATTCCGGACAAGGGCATGCCCACGAACAATCACGTCGGCAGACGCTTCCTGTTTGAAACCGCGCATGGGATACAACCGTTGTTTGAGATGTCCATGGTCACGTTCAATGCCATTGCTCAGATACTTCGACGTACGATGCTCAATGTCAGGCAGGACTGTGCGGAGGGCAGGAGGATAGCACTTCGCCTTGTCCGTCGTCACGCGTGATGGCACGACATCGGTCTCATCAATGGCCCGTCGGAAGAACCCTTTTGCGGCTTCCGCATTGCGCCACTTTGAAAAGAAGGCGTCCACGACTTGGCCATCCTGGTCGATGGCACGATAGATATAAGTCCATTTCCCGTTAAGACGACAGTATATCTCACCCACTCGCCATGTTGCCCCAACCGGGGTCGATGAGCACGAGCAGCATCACCAAACAACGGAAGGAAGCGCCTAACCCAGCGATAGACAGTGCTGCGGTTGACGATGAGGCCACGTTCAGCAAACCACTCGACAACATCGGCGTAGCTCAGGCGGTAGCGAACGTACCAGCGCACAGCAAGGGCGATGACGTCGTCAGGAAAGCCATGGTGCGAAAAGGCACTCGTCGAACGGGCAGTGAAGCGACGTCCGCAATCATTGCAACGCCATCGTTGCCCACCAAGTCGCGTTTGTCCGTCTTTCCGAGTTCGCTCACTGTCGCATCGAATGCACGTCATGATCACCTTCTCGTCGTCGATCTGAGGTGATCGTTGTACTGCCCATCTGATCGCAACAAAACCTGTTGCCAATGACTTGGCCTCTGCTCAAGATGATATGGCAAATTCATACTCACGCTCGCCCCCAGCTTGTGCAGCTTGTCGAATCATTGCGCCCTGACAAGGATGTTATACATCTCCGGTCCCCCCGTCAGATGCAGCGCTTCACTCAGGCGCACATCTAATGTTTGCAACGCTCGTCATCGTTGACCAGTTTCATGCAGGGTATAAATGTTGGCAGTATCGCGTGACAAGGAGCCGATGGTTTGCTGGACACAATCAGGTTCAGGAACATGAAACGGTCATCCAAACGGACATTTCCGAGCGGTGCGTGTCGATGGAAAATAGGGCGTGTGCAGCCCAAAAATATGTCGGGGTCATGTCACATCGTTTCACCGCATTGGGAAGCCCTAAATCGAATGACCCCTACAAACCGTACCGGAAAGCGTACCAGAGACCGTACCGGAAACCGTACCCTGTGAAAAAGAAACTCACTTTTGAGCAAAAAGCTGTGAGTTAAAACAGGGCAAATGTGAGATCCGCGTGTCTGGCCGGATGTTGCACCAGTGCCCCAAAATGTTGCATTTCAACACGATGCAACACGACTCACAAACTTTTTCCCAGTCTTTTTCACAAACTCTGCGTGTATGCGATCTGAGGCATGGGGATGCGGTAAACGGGGCGCGAGGGACTCCGACATATATCTATGTTTGGTAGCCACGTGCTGCCGTACCACGTTGCTTCGCATGCCAGCTATGATCTATTGATTGACAACCCCCTGTCCCACTGCAGCTATCGTCCCGTCACGACAGTAAGAATCCACATGAAATGTGGTCTCTTGACCTGGTTCAAACGTGCTGGTGCTAAGCACAGCTTCTTTCCATGGGCATGCGTTCGGCACATAGGCGACCACACGCGCTGCTTCGAGAACGTGGTCAGTATCATTGCGCACGATACCTTCAACCCTGGTGGGATTTGACGTATTGCGCTGTACACTCACGATCGTAAGTGCATCGTAGGACCGTCCATCAGGAGCACTCCTACGAGCGTCAACCACACGTGGTGTTCCAAGGCTGTAATACGCCTTGTATTGCATGTATGATCTGGATTGGTACGGGTTGGGCTGGTCAGGGAGCGTGGCAACGAATGCCGGCGTGATAGCCTCAGACGGCAACTCCCAAGACTCGCATGGATCTACTTCAAAACACGTTCCTGCCATTACGTCCATTTCCAGTTTGACCAAGAACAGCGGCATCGTGCCTAGGTTTTCTACATGACCGTAGGCCCGATCGTACGAAGGAAACGAGTCTGGCTGTTCGGTAAATATGTACCGCATAACCTGGAGTCCGGTGGGAAGAGGAGCTTCTTTGGCCACAAATGGTAAATAGACCTTGGTATCAGTGGACGGGACATCAGACGCCTGAACCTTAGGCAACATGAAGACAAGAAGAATAAGCGCGCTCAGCACAATGGTGCGAACCTGCAATCTGGTGAACATATGAAATATCCTTCTCTGCGTTGTCTCGCTACTATAACAGGAAGAATGCGTCACACATCAGTAGAAATACCTATTCTATTATGACCCTACCTCCGGCACATACAGCCGCTCGGTCGCTGCACGCTTACTCACTTCCCCTCGCCGATCGTACTACTGCGTGGTCATCAGAATCCCACCGATCCGGCCGCATTCTCCCTGAACAGCGACCCCTCACGAATGTACTTCCGCACCATCGTCGTGGACCCATGCCCGGTCTGATTCATGATCGAGCGCTCAGACACACCAGCAGCTGCAGCCGATGTCGCGAGGCCTGCGCGTAAGCTATGACCACTAAGCGTGCTCGGGTCCATTCCAGCAGCGACAGCCGTACGCTTCACAACCAACGCCACAGCCTTATCACTGAGGCGACCTGCTTGGATCTGCCCATGCCGGTTGACCGATCGGAACACTGGGCCATCGACAACCCCAGCAACCCGTATCCATTCCCTGAGCGCCCTCACAGGGCACGTGAGTGGCTGCATGCCGTTGGGTATGCCTAATCTTGCGCCCTTGCCCCTCCTGGTCTGTCTTGGAGCGTTTGAGCGTGATCACCATGCCTTCACGACTGAAGGCAACATCTTCCATGTCGAGGCCTACCAGCTCCGATCGGCGGAATGCGCCGGCGAACCCTACCAAGAGCAGCGCCCGGTCACGTGTACCAATCGGAGATGTGTCAAGGGTGGCGACCATCGCTCGTATGGTCTCGGTGACCGCTGCGGCTTTCCCATGCTGCGCTACGCCCTTCACACGACGCACCCCTGCCATCACCGATCGCACCGCGAGCGCTCGTGTAGGTGACTCTACACCTTGTGCCTGGTGCGCCTGGGAGATCGCTGACATGCGACGTTGGAGCGTTGACACCTTGCAGCGCTCGGCCAGCTCCGTTAGGTATAGGGCAACGGTTTCGAGGGTGGCAGGAAGTGCCGGCACATCCCGCGTTGCACACCAGCGCTCAAAGTCTCGCCAATCGGACGCATAGGCGCGCCAGGCGTTGGGAGCCTTAGACTGCTGCACATAGCTTTGTGCTTGTTCGATGACGTTGGCCAAGGGCGCGAGAACGCTGGCAGATTGAGGGATGATTGTGGTGGTCATAGCACCACCTTTTCCTAGGGATACGAGATCCCATGCTTGCACGACTTTTTTGCGAATCACGAACGCGTAGTCGTATTTGCTCACTGCGCTTACTGATGTCGAGAACCCAATTTATACAAGCCAGGTCGAAGAGTCCCATAACCATCATGAAGATAACGGCAGGCCAAGTGATTGAAGGTGAGGAACTAGTATTAGTTTGTGGTGCGAAATATGCGACCTCCTGGGCAAGATGGAGTGAGCGCTACATCTGCCTAGGAGGTCATACTGCTATGATCGTGGATCGCTACGACCCTGTCAACCTCTTTGAACTCGTGCCCAAGCTCATGACCGACTTTGAACCCGAACTTCGCGAACTCGACCATTTGCTCGACGATGATCTCATCCTCCAGCGCATCAAGGCTGACCTGGCACGCCGCGCTCCCCATTCCCTGACTCGTGGCCGTCACTCGACCCCCGTTGAAGTCATCCTGCGCTTGTTTGTCGTCAAACGCCTCGACAAGTGGAGCTACGAAGCAACCGAACAGTTCGTTGGTGACAGCTTGGTCTTGCGCCAGTTCTGCCGCCTCTATCTCCAGCCCGTCCCCGACGACACAACCCTGATCCGCTGGGCTAAGCTGATCGGCCCGGAGACGCTGCAGCAGATCAATGCCCGCGTCGTCGAGTTCGCAACACAGATGAAAGTGACCCGTGGCCGCAAGCTGCGCGTCGACAGCACGGTCGTCGAAACCACCATCCACTATCCAACCGACAGTGCGCTGGTCGGTGATGGCGTGCGTGTCATCAGCCGCCTGCTCCATAAGGCCAAAACCGTCCTCGGCATAGGCTCCGAGTTGGGCAAGAGCGTCTTTCGCAGCCGCACTCGTATCGCGCGCCGCATTGCTCAGCAGCTTCATCGCGTTGCTCGCCGCAAAGGAGAAGAGGCCGCTGAGGACCTCAAACATGCCTCCTCCAAGCTGCTCAACATCGCGAAGACCAGCCGGAAGCAAGCAGCGCATGTGTGAGATGCGCTCCAGGAGCACGGCAGCAAACAGGCACAGCGCATTCGTGAGCGGCTCGACCACTTTCTGCCGTTGGTTGATCAGGCGATCGAGCAGGCTGCGCGGCGGGTGCTCCATGGAGAGAGCGTACCTGCGAAAGAGAAACTGCTCAGTCTCCATGAGCCGCATACGCAAGTGCTCCGACGCCACAAGGCAGGCAAGCCAACCGAGTTTGGGCACAAGCTGTGGCTGGGAGAGGTGGAAGGCGGCATCATCAGCGAATTCCGCTTGCTTGAGGATGGAGGAGGTCTCGATCACCCCGAGGTACCGGCGAGCTTGGAGGCACATCAGCAGCGGTTTGGCCGTCCGCCGAACCTCCTCGCCGGGGATCGCGGCGTGTTTTCGGCGGAGAACGAGGAGTTGGCGGAGAAGCTCAAGGTCAAGCAGATTGTGTTACCGAAGACAGGACGAGTATCCAAGGAGCGCAAGGCGCACGAAGGGCAAGGCTGGTTCAGGCGGGGCTTTCGGTTCCGTGCGGGGATCGAAGGGCGGATCCGTGTGCTGAAACGTGACTTTGGGCTGGGTCGCTGCCCGGATCATGGAGAAGATGGGATGGAACGCTGGGTCGGGTGGGGAATTGTGACGGCGAATCTGGTGAAGATCGCCGAAACTCAGGCGGCGCGGCAAGCGAAGGCAGCAGCCTGAGGCCGAGCAGGAAGCAAGGACGAAAGGACCAGGCATCCCACAAAAGAGTGGTGCAAAATGCAAGAATTGCCAGGGCGTACCGCTTCTCTCGAGCATTTCGCACCACAAACTAGTACTACCAAAGGCTGATCCCTGAGATGGGCTGGTTATCCAGCCCATCTGCCCCGTTGAGTATCACCCTGCCTGGGCAGCCTGCTACGTCCCGATCCTACGGGTTGACCATCGGTACTGGTTGTGTGGGTGGGCTGACTTGGTCCTGTGCGATCCAGCCCTGGCCGCCCTCGATCCTGGTTCTCCCATCCCTAGGGTCATTCATGCGGACCAGATACCATGTGCCACTCGAGCCAAGGACGACCAGTTCATCACCGTTCTCCACACCACCTATGATTGAATTATTGGTCGATGGTCCATCATAGATATACGTACGAGGAGTGCTTACCCGACTGATACTGAGGGATGGCGTGCCTGTCGGTGGAACCAGTGTTGGGACGGGCGTTGCAGCAGGCACTGTCGGCGTAGTTGCGAGTGTCGGGGCAGCCACAGCAGTCGCTGATGGTTCGGGAAGAGTCTGCACTGGCGCAGTACTGGTAACTGTCGGTTGCACGAGTTCAGTTGACGAAGGCGTGCGGGTCGCCACCCAGGTCGCGGACAAGGATGGTGGAGAGCTGGTCTCAGAAAGCACAGGTGAGGCGGTGGATAAGACCGCGACCTGCCCGAGAGGTGTGGGCACAATTGTGGGACTTTCGGCTATGTCAGTCGAGAGCAAGACCGCAAGCAGGCTTGCCACAAAAAGTACAAGGATTATCATCACGACAGCCATCACTGTACTCAAAACGGACCTTCTTGAATGAGTGTTCTGCATGCTTACCCTTTTGTCGAATGCTTCAGTGTCATAAATTATCCTACTATCTTTGCAAATTTTGCCTTCTGATACTTGTTACGCTCACTGTGCTGCTACATATATTTCCCTAATTCGAACATGTTATCACCCGCTGAGTAAAGCATTAAAGTCCTTTTCAGAATAAAATCGCAGGAGACCGTCGCTCTTTAGGCGGCGGAGGAATGGCCCGTCCTCCTTTCGTTCGTGTCGGTAGGTGTCACATGGCTTCCGTAGAGTGAAGGCATGAAGTTGATCGCGCAACTGAAACTGCAGCCGACCCCGCCGCAAGGTGACGTCTTGCTTCGCACATTGAAAGCAGCCAATGCAGCCTGTGACACCATCAGTCAAACGTAAATGACGAACCAGCACAGCCGTCGTGAACTGAACGCCGAAACGGTGGCAACCTTGTATAAACAAGGCTCCTCCATTCGTACGCTTGCGTCCATGTTCAGTGTAAATGTGCGCCGTATTTCTGCCGCGCTGCAAGAACAAAACGTCTCCACGCGGACCTCTACGGACCATCTTCCTGGCAACACTCATAAGCGCAAGGACACGATTGATCGTGAGATGCTGCATCAACTGTACAGTGTTGAGCAACGAAGTATTCGGGAGATCAATCACCTGACGGGTGTCACCAACGCCCGCGCTCAACTGTTGCGGCACGGCATTCCCTTGCGCCGTGCCATGACCCAAAGGACAGGCAAGGGCGACAATATCAGCATGTCCGCCAGACAACGCATTATCATGCGTAGCACCGGACCGGCTAAGTGGAACTGGAAGGGTGGCATCACCCCACCGGAGAAAGCGTTCTACCAGGGTAAAGAATGGAAGCGTCTGGCATTGGCGTGCAAGCAGCGAGATGCCTTTACCTGTCAACGCTGTCGGTACACATCTCGCCCGTATCGCTTGCGCGCGCATCACATCATCCATCGACGTGAGGGTGGCCCTGATTCCTTAGAGAACTTAATCACGTATTGCATCTCCTGTCACCGCATCATTCACATTGAAATTGATTCCAGCAGGGCTGCTGTAAACCAGCCGTACTGCCCGGATGCACCTGGGGTGCAGCGCCAGGGCAAAGCTGCCTGCCTTTAGGCGGCAGTCGTTTACTCCATCTTACCTGGGTCCACCGGATACGAAAAGCCTTCCAAGGCTTTCGAAAGCCTTATGCTACTTGACAATCATCGTGAATGACACCACCTAAGATGTCGCGCCGTTCAATCGGACCAATACGTCCCATGCTTTTCAACGGAATCGGACATCCCAGGTCAATACCCTGATGAGGTCGTACATGATTATAACAATACCTTGACTGGTTAGCGGTTCATCCGACAAGTTCATGCTACCTTTGGCGGGACTGCGAGTTCAGGACGCTGTGCTGGCTGCCTGTGATTCCAGAACGTCGGGATAGCTACTAGCCCGATTTGCTACCCTGATGTGAAAATCCCGTTCTCTGGTCATCAGGCTGCCATCGACGTTATAGGTTCGAGATGGACTTTGTAGCCGAGTTGCTCGAATCGCCGTTGCATCCGGTGCAGAACTTGATCTTTTCGCCGCTCGTCTAGTGCTGCTGCCCCGCGTTCCCGATACGGCTCGCGCTTTTGCAGCAATGTGTAGGCAATCGTCAAGAGCTTGTGCGCGACTGCTACAATCGCTTTCTTCGCTCCTCGCCGTGCCACCAGTCGGTGGTAGAATGCCGAGAAATACGACGCCTTGACCTTCACCGCTGCATGTGCCGCCTGGATCAACGTCACCCGCAACCACTGATTGCCCTTGCCGATCTTGGACGAGTACCGTTTGCCCGCACTCACGTTGTTCCCCGGCGACAGCTTTGCCCAACTTGCCGCATGCGCCGCACTCGGGAACTGGCTCATATCAACCCCCAGCTCCGCCACCAACTGCTCCGCCACCCGACGACCAACGCCCGGGACCCCGTCCCAGATCGCGATCGCCTCGTCCCAAGTCAGTGGTGCATCCGACCTCACCGTGTCAGGTTGTGGGGAGCACGCACCGGCAGCAGCAGCCACCTCATCCTCCTCGCTCGTAGGGAGTTGGGGCGGCAGAGGAGGCTGAGCCTGAATGTGAGCAGCAATCTGGTCGTCATAGTCGGCGAGCTGCTCATCCAGAAAGTCAATATGCAGCAGATGCTTGGCCAGCAAGAAGCGATGATGCTCACGCACCCGTCCTTCCAACGCCTTCTCCAACTCTGCTCGTTTGCTGCGCATGCGCCCTCGTGCCAATTCGGCCAGTGCCGTCACGTCGCTCTGGCCGTCGACAATCGCCTCGAGCATCGCCCGAGCCGAGACACCCACGACATCACTTGCGACCGAGGCCAATTTGAGGTTGGCCCATTCCAGCACCTTCTGCAGACGCCGAACCACATCGGCCCGCTCACGAACCAAGATCGTCCGCTGGCGGGTCAAGTCGCGCAGGTCGCGTTGTGGCTCAGACGGAATGAAGCTCGCTTTGAGCAAGCCATGGGCAAGCAACTCAGCGATCCAGTCAGCATCCTTGACATCGGTCTTGCGGCCAGGGACATTGTGCATGTGATGCGCATTGACGACCAGAATGGTGAAGTTGCCTTCCTGCAGGTTATAGAGCGGCTTCCACAGTTCACCGGTGCTCTCCATGGCGACATGCGTGATGCCCTTACTGGTGAGGTAGTCGGAGAGGGCAAGGAGTTCAGCAGTCATGGTGGAGAAGGTGCGGGTCTCCTTGGTCACCGTGCCATCGGGTGCGGTAGTGCGGCAACAGACAACGACCGTCTTCTTGTGCACATCAATACCAGCGCAGTTGGGAAACAGGACATCCATTGTGGTTCTCCCTCACAACAGTCGGCTAGCAGGATGCTGCCATCAAGTGATTCTGATGTGCGTGCTCTCCGGAGAAACCGGAGGCGACAGTGCGGTGTGCCATACAGCATCCAGGTTCTGTCTCTCATTCAGACTCGTGGCACTAAGGAAGCGTCGACCTCGATGCCAGCCGGTGAGGATGAGTGTAACGGATTTTCATGTCGGCGGTGTGCCAGAAAACGCATGGGTGTCTTTCATGACAATCTCTTAGCTTTCCACATCAATAGATCATTAGGAGATCGTTAGCAGATCATTAATAGGTCAGCCTACCCTGCCCTACGCTGCTCAGCCAGTGCCATCACCAGCTTATGCCCCGTCCGCTTGCACCACGCCCACAGCCGCCCACGTGCGCCCTCAGTGCCCTCAGGCGTGCTGTATGCCCTTGTGGCGAACACCAGATGCCCAGCGGCATCTCGCACCCTAATGGTATTTGACGATCAAAACGGGTAATCATGTGGTACGCTCTGGGGAGCATCGCAAAAGGATATGTATGGCAGCCTATCAACGTACCCTCGAACTGACCGATTCTCAACGCCAGCAGTTGCTCCACCATCGCGACCACGACCCAAGACCCTACGTGCGTGAGCGCTGTGCCGCCCTGCTCAAGATCGCAGATGGTATGACTCCTCATGCCGTCGCTCGCCACGGTCTCCTCAAACCACGCAAGCCCGATACGGTTTATGGTTGGCTCGACTGGTACGAGAAGATTGGGATGCGCAGTGTGATTTGGTTCCAACACGGCGGTGCCCATCGGAGGGCACTTTGACCGCACTGAGGAGGTTCAGGAGCGGCTGCGTCACGCCCCCGGGGAGGAGGCCCGTCAGGTCGTGGCTGCGACCCCCGATGGTCCTGCGCCGAGTCGCTGGAGTTTGAAGGCGGTGCGGGCGAGTTTTCCTTGGCTGAAAGGCATGAGTTTGAGTGGTGTATGGCGCGTGCTCCAACGCTGCGACCTGCGAGTCCGTTCGGCGCGCGTCCAGCACTACAGTCCCGACCCAGACTACGTGCCCAAGCAAGCCCACCTGCTGACCTGCCTGCGCACGGTTGCCCAGGAACCAGAGCGGATGGCACTGGTCTTCTTGGATGAAATGGGCTACCACCGTTGGCCGGAGCCAAGTACAACCTGGATGCCACAAGCGCCCGTCGTCGCGCTGGAGACGGAGCGCGGCGAAACAACCCAGCAGCAATGGCGGGTCATCGGTGCGCTGAATGCGTTGACGGGGCGGGTGGACTACCGTGAGAAGTACATTGTGGGACGCGAACAGGTGATTGCATTTTATCGGCAGTTGGATCAGGCGTATGGAACGGTCGAGCGGCTGTATGTGGTGCAAGACAATTGGTCGATCCACCGCCACCCGGATGTGGTGGCAGCATTGAGGACACTGCCACGGCTGGAAGTGGTGTGGTTGCCGACGTATGCGCCGTGGTTGAATCCAATCGAAAAGCTGTGGCGATGGTTGCGGCAGGATCAGTTGTATCTGCATCGCTTTGCGTGTGATTGGGCGACCTTACGTCAGCGTACCAACGCCTTTTTGGACCAGTTTGCGATGGAATCGCATGCCTTACTCCGGTATGTGGGGTTGCTCGGCGAAGGCAAGCTTGCTTGCGCATTACAGCCCTCATGATTACCCCGTTTGATTGTCAATACTCATCAGAACCAACCGCGACCCCTACCGTGACCCCTACCGTGGCACACTTGGTCAACGCATACTGAACACATGCGCGTCGTTGACATTGGCCGATAAAAAGGCACAAAAACGTCCTAAAACTCAGCCGTTAAGCTTGTGTTACAGATGAAAGCCCGCTTTATCGGCTATTTCGAAGTGATCGCATGTGCACAGTATGTCGTGGCTTAGCGTGCACACATTGTTGTGGTGACAACTCAACTCCAAGGTATTTTGCGAGCGT
>QQTW01003170.1_pt1 | contig 12100 bp, 13 predicted proteins | sample 1904831 | NCBI WGS metagenome assembly QQTW01 (sample SAMN09435610, study PRJNA476489) | Subsurface metagenome, whole genome shotgun sequencing project. | reverse complement strand
AATCCTGCACAAAATGCTAGACCAAACAGAATTTTTGAGTCCCTATGGCATTCGTTCTGTTTCTAAGTTCCATGAAGCACATCCATCTACTGTAAAAGTATATGGATACCAACATCGCGTGCAGTACGAACCAGCCGAATCTACAACTGGAATGTTTGGCGGTAACTCAAATTGGCGCGGTCCTATTTGGCTCCCTGTAAATTATTTAATTATTGAATCGCTGCAAAAGTTTCATGACTACTTAGGCGATGATTTTAAAGTTGAATGCCCAACAGGTTCTGCTAAACAAATGAATTTGGCAGAACTTGCAACGGAGTTATCGCAAAGATTGCAGCAACTCTTTCTACAAAACCCCCAAGGTCAAAGACCAGTACATGGAAAAGTAGAGAAGTTTCAAAATGATCTTAATTGGCGCGAATTATTACTTTTTTACGAGCATTTTAATGGTGACAATGGCGCAGGTCTTGGTGCTAGTCATCAAACTGGTTGGACTGGTCTAATTGCCCAATTAATTTGCATCAACAACGGCGATCGCAAATAAAATACACGAACTCCCACTTGGATTTTGGCTCAAAGGCTAACGGTACGGTCATGGCGATTGAATTGACCATGTTTAGCCACAGAACTTGTAATGATAGGATGGGCAAGGCTCTTGCCAACAGCACACTAAATTGTTCGCTCCAAGAGGGGATGGTAGGGCAATCCAACACCTAAAGCGGATTCGATAGTGTTATGCGCTTATGAAATCCACCTAAATTTAGTTTTGGATACAAATGTGACTAGAAAGTGATAGAAGCTGTCATTTTTTAATCACTTTTACGCTCAATATTAGAAATAGAAGTATTGAGTAAGGCGAAATATTAAACTTTAGCTTGTAGCGTTCGAGAAATGTTTTGTGCTTTCTATTGCTTTACTTATAGCAACTTAAAATCTACACAAAAACTCAAAAAGTAATGCTGTTGCAGCGATTTGGCTAATAAACGTTAGAGAATTCAAGGTTATAAAGCGATCGCTCAAAACTTTTTAGTATTTCAGCTATACAAGCTAACTTTATCTCCAAGTCACTCTGTAGCTAGATGGAAGTTGAATTGTACTGATGATTTATTTGGAAAGATGAATTAAACATAAAGGCTCCAGTATCAGCTTTTATTTGTAATTAGGCTTAATTTTTGTTATCTAAATATCCACTTTTGAACCAATTGCGAGGTAATTCATGGATTTGCAGACTCTATTTCATTGGCTCTACATTACTGGAATGGCGATCGGAGCTATTTATTTTATATCGCTAGGCAGAAATCCTCGCGGCGTTCCCCGATATGAATACTTAGTTGCCGCCTTTATCCCTATATGGTCAGGTCTAGCTTATCTATCAATGACTTTACCCCATGGGGATTTGGAGCAAGGAAAAATCGAAGTAGCGGGTCAAATTGCCCATTTTGCTCGCTACATAGATTGGGTTGTAACTACACCGTTGTTGCTACTCGCGTTATCCTGGACAGCAATGCACCATCTGCAAAAAAAAGACTGGACATTAATTGCGTCTTTGATGGGTACACAGGTAATTGTTGTTATTTGTGGCTTAGTTGCCGATCTATCGGTAGTGCCTTGGGTTAGATACTTGTGGTATATCAACGGTGTCGTTGCCTTTTTGGTTGTTTTATGGGGTATTTGGGGACCTTTACGCGCCAAAACTAGGAGCCAAGGAGCAGAACTATCAAGCTTTTATGATAAGATGGTCGCCTATTTCACAGTGCTATGGATTTGTTATCCAACGGTGTGGATTCTTGGTCCTTCTGGGTTTAGGGTTTTCAATCAAACCGTTGATACGTTTCTATTTTGCCTAATTCCCTTCTTCTCCAAAGTAGGATTTAGCTTCCTTGATTTACACGGTTTACGCAACCTAAGTAGCTCATCGCAAACTCGCGTTGATAGCACGGTGGGCAATGTTCTGCATTTTTTAGGCAGCATAACTACTAATTCAAGGCAACGGCGTTTGCCAAGGAAAAATAGAGCCTGAGATTTATCGGCTTCGAGCGCGCGAAATGCAAGTTGAACCTATAGGCAACGGGCGATCCCCAAAAAGCAAGTTTTTATCAATTTGGTATATGGGATTGAGATACCTTTTTTCTGCTACATTTTCTGCTTTCTCTCAATCAAAACACAAGGAATAGCAGTTTGTTAAACATAAACAATATACGCTATCGGTTTAATGAGTTCAAAACCAAAAAAAATCCGCCACAGCAAGTAAAGGAAATGCGCCGGGGATTGGTAGAAGAATCAACCATAAGTATTACTTACCTTGTGTTAATTTTAGGTTCCTGTGTAATTGCTACATTGGGGCTGATTTCTAATAGTGCGGCGGTAATTATCGGGCGATGATTATTGCGCCGTTGATGTTGCCAATTCGAGGATTAGCCTTTGGAGCGTTAGAAGGCAATGTTCTCCTCTTTCGTAAAGGTTTAATAGCAATATTACTTGGAACACTTTTGGCAATTGCCTTAGCTTTTTTTGTCGGTTATTTGGTAAGATTTCCAGCGTTTGGTAGCGAGATTATTAGCCGTTCGCAACCTACTTTACTAGACTTAGGAATTGCCATTGCTGCTGGGGGAATCAGTGGTTTTGCTAAAGTTCAACCGAAGATTTCTGAAAGTTTAGCAGGAACTGCGATCTCTGTTGCTCTCATGCCGCCAATTTGTGTTGTTGGTTTGGGTTTGCCCAAGCTAATTGGTCGCTTAGCTTCGGTGCAACTCTCCTTTATTTGACTAATTTGTTAGGCATTACTCTTTCTTGTATGCTGACATTTTTGATAACGGGTTGCACTTCAGTAAAACGCGCGCGTAAAGCTCTCCTTTGGACGCTGGCTTTAACTAGCATACTAATGGTTCCTTTGGGGGGAGGATTTTTTAGATTAATTAGACAATCTCAGCTTGAAGCTAGTCTTAGACAAGCACTACTTAATCGAACTATTACATTGCAACGGATAGTATTACTTAATAGTGATGTTAATTGGTTGACTAACCCGCCCCAAGTCCGTTTGAATATTCGAACTAAAGAATCTGTAATTCCAAGACAAGTGACACTTTTAGAAGAATTTTTAGAAAAAGAAATAGGTCAGAAATTTACCTTAATTTTTGAAGTTGGTGAAGTTGAAGAAGTTAGACGAAAACCTTCACCAAGTTCTAACTTTCAGTAGATGTTTTAAGTTTAAGTATGGATATTTTTAGCTAAGATAAAGCGCTAATGCCAAGCACTTAATTGGGTGCTATCACTTTTTGGTAACATTTGTCGTTAACACTAGAAACATAAATTGATTTAGCGCCACTAAATAGTGATTATTGGGAGTTTTTGCCATGATTGGACTGCTTGTTTCTTGGTTAGTTACTACGGTTAGTTTCCTGATTATTTCTAGATTACCGATCGGGGTAGAAATTGACAGTTTTGGTAAAGCAGCAATATCGGCCGTAGTCTTTGGAATTTTGAATGCAATATTACGACCGATCCTGGGATTTTTTACATTTCCCTTGATTTTGATAACGTTTGGGCTATTTCTATTTGTCTTGAATGCAATTATTTTTGGATTAGCGGCGGCAATAGTACCAGGATTTCGCTTGCGTTACGGACTTTGGAGCGCTTTAATTGGTGCGATCGCTTTAAGCATTATTAATTCCCTACTTTTTAACCTACTTGCAGCCCTTAGATTGTAATGCTGCCCTATTGTTAGTTAATTGGGCTGAAGTTAATAGGCAAGTTTCATCACCGCAGCAAAATTAGGAGGCGATCGCAATATGAAAAGTCTACTAATGAGAAATCCTGTAATCATAGGGATTTCTTGGATAGGCGTATATTTAATAATTATTCTGTTACCCCTGCTGATTCTGCTTCTTTACCCTCCCACACCGAGCGGAGAACGGAGTTTTTGGCTAGAATTTTCTGTCGCCCTTGGCTTTATCGGGTTGGCAATGATGGCAATGCAATTTGCTTTAACTGCTCGGCTCCACCCCATTGAAGATTCCTACGGAATTGATCTAATTCTTCAGTTTCATCGCTACACCTCAATAGTTGCTTTCTTTTTCATCCTTGTCCATCCGTTGATTTTATTCATCGACAACCCAGAAACACTGCAATTATTAAATTTCTTTCAAGCTCCTTGGCGGGCTAGGGCGGCAGTAATAGCGACATTGGCGCTGATTGCTCTTGTTGTCACCTCAATTTGGCGAAAACGCCTGAAGATACCTTACGAACCTTGGCGGCTTGCTCATGGCATCTTGGCAGCGATCGCTGTGGGGTTCGGTTTGGGTCATGCTTTGGGTGTAAGCAACTACCTGGGACTTTTCTGGAAGCAAATTATCTGGGTTGGGATGGCGGCGGCAGCACTGTGGCTGCTATTGTACGTCCGCTTGCTCAAGCCCTGGTTTATGCTCAAAAAACCTTATTTGGTGGAAGCTGTAATTCCCCAAAGAGGCGATGTTTGGAATCTAGTTTTGCGCCCCAGAAGTCATGAAGGGCTAAATTTCCAGCCCGGTCAATTTGCTTGGATAACTCTGCAAATTTCGCCGTTTCGAATGAGGGAACACCCTTTTTCTATAGCTTCTAGCGCTACCCATCCAGACCGCTTAGAGTTTGGCATTAAGGCTGTAGGCGACTTCACAAACACAATTAAAGACGTAAAACCAGGCACTAAAGCTTATCTTGACGGTCCCTATGGAGTTTTTACTACAGATCGCTATGAAGATACCGCCGGGTTTGTCTTGATTGCTGGAGGTATAGGGATTACACCGATTATGAGTATGCTTGTTACCTTGGCTGAACGTGATGACGAACGCCCTTTACTATTGATTTACGCTAGTAAGTCTTGGGAAGACATTACTTATCGAGAGGAGATTGAGGCTTTGAAGGACAAATTAGATCTCACCGTTGTTCATGTGCTTAGAGAACCACCAGAAGATTGGTCAGGGGAGACAGGTTACGTTGATAAAGAGTTACTGCAACGCTATATACCAAAACGTCCTGCAACCCGTAATTACTTCATCTGTGCAGTGCCGAAAATGATGGATCAGGTAGAAGCAGCCTTGCACGACTTAAACGTGCCTGTTATGAACGTCCACATGGAACATTACAATCTTGTCTAACAAAATTAATAGATTATGCGTTATAGCCTCATGGTTCAGCTAGTAGCAACTATTACCTTGATTTTTCTCGGTACGGCTGCTTTGTTTGCCTGGTTGCAATACCGTCCAGGATTAGAGGAAAAACGTTTGCAAAGCGTTTTTCCTGTGTCACGCGATCGCCTTTTTACGGCGATTGACAATCAACTTTAGACGATTTAGCAAGGAAGTTGCCTTAGTTTCTTGGTCTGCGGTGACGAAATTGCCGATCAGCAATCAATTCTGCCCCTTGTTCGCCAAATAGTCCAGTCAATTGAACTACAATCTGTTCCTTGGCGGCAGCTTCACCAAAAATTGCTCCCACAATCATAATGACAATTACTGGCAATGGTGCGAGAGAGAAGACAGCGTAATAAGCTAGTGATGAAGCTAACAAAGATACTTCATTCAATTGCCACTGGGAAGCAGTTTCTCGCAACAGCCGCCAAATTTGTTTGAAACTTATCATCTACTGAAGCCCAACTTTTAGACGTTAAATTATTGGTAGTAGAAAGGTGGCATTGCAACGTCTCTAGCATTGGTTCTGAAATCATTTCGCGCTTCCTGCATTAGTCCTTTACCTACTTGGTAGAGAGCATTTTGCAGTTACTTAACCAACTTTTTCATCACCAACGTGTAGTACCTCTGATAGAAAAGGAGATAGCTCTTTGTTCAACCGTCCGGCTTTGACAAATTCAGCGTAGGTATTTGCTTCAATTGCTAATAGTTCTCCTCGCAGTTGGTCTGTTATAAAGCTTTGTAAATTAGGATACTCTTGCTCTAACTGGTTAATTTCTAATTGGATATCCTCAATACCACCTTTAATCAATGCTTCTTGATAGCGGTAAAATTCTGGATCTATCCCTGGACGCTGGTCTGTTTTCAGGTGTTGTAAAACGCGATCAAGGGCAACCTGGCGCGCTACAAATTCCATATACTGCTGACGTAAGGGCTGATCGCCCATCAATTTTAGCTTTTGCACTAAAGGTTTGATAGTTAATCCTTGAAATAGCAGCGTAAACAAAACCACGCCAAACACTGTAGCAATAATCTTGTCTCGTTCTGGTAAGACAACAGGTACGCTCAATGCCAAGGCAATAGAAACAGAACCGCGCAAACCTCCCCACCACAGGATAGTTTGCTCAGATAACCCAATTTCAGGTTTGACAAAGTAATTGCTAAAACTGCTGAGGGCATAAATAGCGATCGCCCGTGTCAAAATCATGGCTATGACTGTTACGCCAATAATTCCTATGTTGTCCCCCAGCGTAGAAAAATGAACTTGGTCGCCAATGAGCAGAAACATAATCGAGTTGACGAAAAACGCTAGAAATTCCCAGAACTCGCTAACAATAATCCGTGTGCGGGGATTCATGCCAATGCGAGAACCAAAGTTGCCTAGTATCAAGCTCGTTGTTACTACCCCAATGACTCCAGAACCGCCCAAATCTTCAATAATTAAGTAAGTACCGTAAGCCGCAACTAACGTTAACGATTGTTCCACCAAGGGCAAATCAAATCTTTGCGTCAAGTAGGAGATGCCATACCCAATTAAGCCTCCCATTGCTACGCCAATTCCTACAACGGTCAACAATTGCCCCACAATTGGTTGGAATGCTAATTCCGCCTTTCCTAAAGGTAGAGCCACCAAAAAACCAAAGGCAACTACCGCCATCCCATCGTTAAATAAACTTTCACCTTCCATTAGTGTAGTCAGACGACTACCTACACCCAATTCTCGAAACAAAGCTGTAACCGAAACTGGATCGGTAGCAGATAAAATAGCCCCCACGAGTAAAGCTGTAGTTAGTGAAAGTCCTGCCAGTTGATTTAGACTAAGTGCTATCCCTACAATCGAAATAACGACTCCCACAACGGCGTAGAGGCAAATCGGGACTAAGTTTTGCTTCAAGTCCGACCATTTCAAATTCCAGGCAGCTTCAAATAGTAACGGTGGCAGAAAAATTGACAGAATTAAGCCAGGGGAAAGTTCTACCAGGCGGACATCCGCGAACGCCAGCCCTAAGCCGACAATTACAAGTAATAAGGTATAGGGAATTTGGCGAAACCAGCTAAATATTTGCGGCAGCGTCGCTACGCTTAAAGAAACTGCCAGTACCAAAAGAAACTGCTTTAAGTTTGTTTCAATTGCTACTTCGCCTATTGCTGATTCAAGTACCATGCTCTAAACCTGGTGAACATCAAAAGTTGATTATAATCAGGCTATTGTTAGATGACGACTACCTAGAGATATGATTGCTATGGAGAAATAGCAGTTAGCAACTAGATTCTTCAAGAGTAAAAGTCTTGTTAAACAGCTTTATATAGTGAATTTTATTTTTGCTTTATCTGTTGCTCTTTTTCTACCACAATGACCGGAATGAGACTCGATTCTAAGACTGCCTGAGACACCGAACCTACGATCGCGGATTGCCAAGCAGGTTGTCCTCGCTTACCGATCGCAATCTCAGTCACATTGAAATCTTGAGCAACTCGAAGAATCTCCTCTGGAACCGATCCTGCTACCACGATCAACCGATGACGGATATCACTCAAAAGCCGTTGAGTTTTTTCTTTGAGGTGGGCTACGGTTGCTGGATCTTGAGTGCGAATCACGTGCAGCACAATCACTTCACCATCGCTGCGACGAGCAAGTTCAGCCGCTTTGATTAAGACTGCATCAGCAAACACAGAGGTATCTATGGCTGCTAGAATCACAATTTGACGCGCGATCGCCACCTTCGTGGGATCGACTTCACCGCGTTCCAATAATCGCGGGGCAAAGGTGGGAATTGCCCAAGCTCCCAGTGGTGCGCTCACCAGAATTGAAAGCGCCGCGATCGCCAAAATTGTTTCTCCTCCTTCAATGCCTTGCGCCAGAGGAATTGCCCCGATTGCGGCTTGAACAGTTGCTTTGGCGGAGTTGCCCGGCAGCAGAAACAATCGCTCTTTCCAGTTCCAATTGCTTTTGACGGTAGATAGATACCAGCCCACAGACCGACCGACGAAAGTGCCGATTGCTAAAATCAGTACTCCCGGCAGCAAAATATTGCTCAAAACTTGCAGTTGAATACTAGCTCCCAATAAAACAAACAACACCACTTCGGCAATCATCCACAGGCTGTCAAATCCGCCGCGTAACCGTCGAGCGATTGGTGCATCAAACTCAATTAGGAAAAATCCCATTGACATCACCGCCAAATAACCAGAGAAAATCGGCAACTCTTGTGCTAAGACGACTAATAGCAATGCCAAACTTGCTGTCACTAACGTATCTTGAACAGCATTCTGCGTCCAATTGCGTGCTAAAAGCAAGATTAATACTTTGGCTGTCAATGCTCCTAGCAAAACTCCAAAAACAATTTGAAACACAACCTGAAATGGCAGAAGTTGCACAGCACTCAACGTAAAACCACCTGCTAACGTTACGCTTGTTGCGCCTTCAGATAGGAATGCAAGCAATAAGCTAAATACCAGTAGAAGTAATACATCTGATAATGCGCTTCCTGTTAAAATTGCGTCTGGAATCCCTTTTTTGACTCCCCACCCTAAACTTTTAAGTCGTAGCATTGCGGGTACAATCACAGCCGGGGATTCTGCGCCAATAATGCAGCCCAGCAGAAGTCCTGTGGGAAAATTAAACCCAAAGATAAGCATAGCGGCAAGCGCGATCGCAATTGCCTCTCCTGCCGCCGGGAGAAAGCCTAACCGCAGCGCCACCGTCCCCTGCTGTACCAACTTCTCTCGATCTAGCCCTAGTCCTGCTTTCATCAAAATCACCATCACGGCAACCACTCGCAGCGAATCAGCCGCTTCTAGTACGTCGGGACTAATCAAATTTGCAACCTGTGGACCAATCACAATCCCGACTAGCACCATGCCAACGAGTGCTGGAACTCCCATACGCCGGGCGATCTGACCGACAAAAAACCCTCCCAACACGATCCAAAGCGTACTTTCTAACATCACGCAACCTCAAAAAACGAAGTGAACGAGCGTGACTTGCGTTGGAAGTGGATAGAAAACAAACAGCCCTACCCTTCCGGCGCAAGTCGGAATAGTAGGAGCCATCAGCCTTCTGAGGAATAAATGAATGTTCAGAGGGCGGTTTAGGCAAGCTCCATTGCCTTGTGATTACTTTACATTAATTTTCTATATCTGCATTGCTTACAACTAAATTTCGACTACACAGTAACGATATTTAAGTTGGGCTAGTTTGACCAATAACGCTGATGCCGATGAGAGGATTTTTCCTTCCCACTCGCCATCTAAAGCGCTTTCAAAACTGCCTGATATTGATCTTCAATATCTTTTTTGTCCCATTCCTCAGAAACTGCGTCTTGACTGTCCCGTTGAATCATCTCGGCATGGCGGCGTAGCACCTCGCGGTCTTTCTGGTTTTGAGTATAACGAGCAATAGTTGCGATCGCTTCCAGTAGACGAATAGTTACAGCCACATCGGAATTACTATATTGTCGAATTTGGTTGAAGGCAGCATCAGTTAATCCTGTAAACGTCACTGGTTGGACAATGACCCGTAACTTGTCATTGTCATCGTAGCGATAGGGAGAAGGAAAATCTCGCCCAGCCAGGCGTGACAGTCCTGCACTCAACCTGTCGATACACCGAATGGCAGTAAATGGATCGTTGACGGCGGGAGAAATGGCACGCAGGGCAACTTCAACTAATTGATGAATGGGAAATTCTATATCCTGCTGCTCGGTGCGTTCTGTACCCAGAATAAAGACATCTCGAAACTTTTTGGTAAGTTTTTGATTTATCCGTTCCCCAGGATAGACCATAACTAAATCGCTACCCTGGACGACAAACTTGCCTGGTCGAAATTCTAGCCGTACCAGCAAATCGTGCTGACAGGTAATCTGCATCAACTTTTCATCATCAATTGCTTGCAAGTAACCGCTTTTAGCCGCCTTAATCGGATAGGCATCTTCGTCAAAATTCGCTGGAATTTCTGCCACTTGTCGCCCAGATTGGGATAAGCCTCGTCCGATTTTTTCAGGAAATAATCGATCTGTAGCGCGGTCGAGTTCGACGCTGACTTCACTAATGACGTGGGATGCTTGAATGATTGTGGAGGCGTGATGGATAAAGTAGATCAGCAAACTAATGCTGACGATCGCTAACGCTAAGGCTACCGTAACTGAGAGTTGAGGGATGAAGGAGTTGTAATCATCTCCGTCTCCCCGCACTGTCCGCAGAACAAGTAAGCAGTAGATAAACGTGCCAATAAATGTTCCCAGCACCACTTGATTATCAACGTCCTTCATAAAGTTACGCAGTAAGCGGGGCCCAAAATTGGAAGCAGCTAGTTGGAGCGCCACAATTGTAATTGAGAAGACAGTACCCGCAACAGTAATCGTCGAACCAGCAATGGCAGCAAGCATTGCCCGCGCACCGTCGGTGCTGCCAGTGTAGATCCAGCCCCAGTTTTTCAACGGTCCGTAAAAGCCGTGTCGGTCAAGGGTCAACATGGTAATAGCTAAGGCGATCGCGGTTACTACAATGACTGCTGGCAAAAATAAATAGCTTGATTGCAACGAGTCCCAAAATTTAGCAATTTTGACGTTTTTCATTGGCGATCGCCCGTAGTTAGATTTTGGCGATCGCTGTCATTACCGTTTTTCGAGGCGCTGTTTTCAGCTAACTGCTTGAGAGAACCGCTAATACTACGTGGTTTTGGTACTTTTTTATTGCCTGCGGGCCAACCTTCACGCTGACGAGCGCGATCGCCATCGGTTTCTTCGGTTTGATCGTGGAATAAAATTTGTTGTGTAGGATAAGGCAAGTCAATGCCATTTTCGGAGAGCTTTCGCTTGATGGCAGAAATTACCTTGTCTCGCGAATTGAGATCGTCTATCCTTCTGGGGGGTTTAATCCACCAACGAGCGCGAATGTTGACGCTACTTTCAGCTAATTCTAATAAGAGGACATCGGGAGATGGATCTCTCAAAACCTCATCCACGGTACCAATTGCTTCTAGCATCAACCGCTTTGCTTCTTCAACATTGTCACCGTAACCAATGCCAAAATCGTATTCCATCCGACGACTATCATAAGCAGTATTAACAGTTACCGAATTTGTAAATAGTTCGGAGTTGGGAATAACTATCCGGCGACCATCGTAAGTTTTAATTGTCGTAGCGCGTGTCTCAATGTTTTCCACCGTTCCCTCAAAGTCCTTGAAAACAATTTGGTCGTCAATTCGGAACGGTTCAGTTAACAGAATCAGGATACCTGCTAGAAAATTCTGCAAAATATCGCGAAAAGCAAAACCAATTGCTACTCCACTAATACCTAGTAGCTGAACTAAATCTCCGGCTCTAAATGTTGGAACTACAATTGATAGCGCCACAAATAAACCAATCAAAATAACGACTCCTTGAGCCAATCTCCCCAGCACCATGCCTAGGTTTCTTGCTTGCCGATGTCTGCGGGTAAGGCGTTTTACTGATAACTTCAGCCAGTGAGCGGCGAAAAAGAATGCGATGAAAACAATGATCGCCAAGACAAGGTTTGGCAGCATGACAATCAAGCTTTCAATTAGCCCTCCAATCTTATCCCACGCTGCTGTTATTGCTGACTGAATATCCATAGTCGTTAATTTTAGTGCTGTAATTTAGATTTTGAATTTTAGAACTTAACTTAGCGATTTTTGCACTTTTATAGATGTATTTTTATAACTATCAAAATCGTATTTCTCCTAAGAAAATAATGTTAATGCTAATGGATAAGCCCAAATTTAAAATCTACCTACAGTTAGGAAAGTACCATTTTTAAATAGCAGAAAAATATAATTTTCAATGCTTGGGCGACAGCCTATATCAGGTTAATGACGTTCAGATTCGAACAATATTTTATTTAAACGCTTGAAGCGGACTAATGTTGGGAATTCTCTTTTAAATTGTCAATTTGGAGTGATGGAAATCCGACAATAT
>QQTW01003169.1_pt1 | contig 12103 bp, 11 predicted proteins | sample 1904831 | NCBI WGS metagenome assembly QQTW01 (sample SAMN09435610, study PRJNA476489) | Subsurface metagenome, whole genome shotgun sequencing project. | reverse complement strand
CTGATTTGGACTTGATGAGGTATCCTTTCGCTGGTGCCGGTTACGATTCCTCTCCTTTTTTGGTTCGGCTATGGGGGGGACATTTTATTAGTCTAGGAAGTCTGTCAAGTTGGAAAATGCCCAAGGAAGGAAATGATATCCTTCAATTGTCTCCAATTTGGCTTTGAGTCTCCTCCTAATGCAAGTATCGATGATGATGCTTCTGCACTCCTCTTTTCCAATCTCATCTAGAATGTCTTTCCTAAAAGCCCACTTCTGCTGCAGCAGCTATGATGCCAGGAAAACGTACGAATCCAACCATTTCATTCTGGGCTCGCCCTTACTAGAATCTCTCTCTCATATTCTATGCTCACTCCGGCATCCATTCCTGGTCCGGCCTCCCCACCTTCACAGCAAGCTACGACGGCGGGGGCGCCGGCAGCGCCGGCAGCGCCGGCAGCGCCGCACCCCTCTGCGCTCTCAATTCCTGTGTCTTGGCCGCATACTGTTCAATCTCCTCCTTCGTAAGCACCCTCAACACAATAACATAATCCACCCTTTCCTCATACCGTTCATTACCCGCCTCCAAGGCCTCTGGGTTGACGAGTTTGCGGTCGATTTTCGTCCAGCGCGCGTTGGGTGGGATACCCTTTTTGCCGGCGTCTTTGAGCGGAGCGACGCCTTCGCGGATGTGGGCAGGGTCTTCGGGGAACTTTTCGCGAGGGGGACGGAGGATGGATTTGGGTGCCGGGGGTTGGGAGGGAGGGCGCTCTTCCGTTGGAGTGACGACGCGCACGCTGCGGGGCCGGCGGGCGGATGCATCGGAGAGGGAAGAGTCGGAGTCGGAGTAGGAATCATAATCCTGCTTGCTAAAGTGGTGGCGGTGACGACCATGGGGTTGAGGTTTTGAAGCTTCTAGTGCTGCGGTGGTGCGACCATCGTTCGAGCGATGTTCATATGACGGTTGTTCACGAATATCACTTTCTCTGGGCGGTGTGTATCCTTCGGAATCTCGTCGGCGCTCAGGTGCTGGAGGGTCTCTTGGGAGAGCTGTTTCGTCGACAATCCTTCGTCGTTCGCGCTCTTCCAACTCTCGGGATTCTCTTTCTTCGCGCTCCTTTCTTTCTCGGCGACGGCGACGACGTTCGCGTCGTTCCTCCTCACTTTCTTCGCGACTTACAGTACTAACACTGGTGCTTTCAGACGGATCTCGGAGGCGATGATGAGACCTTGCAGCCTCTGTCGCCAAGCCAGCGGCGGCAGCGGCGCCACCGAGCATGAGTCCGTTGCTTAGACCTTGGTCACTATGGTAGGGCTTTTCTCTGGGAACCTCATCGCGTCTCTCCCTATTTGCATCGTCTCGTCTCTCTCTCGGACCGTCGTCCCGCCGATCTCGCAGAGGGATATCAGCTCGAACATCGCGACTTGCTTCTTCTCTTCTCTTTCTCTCTCTATCATCCTCCCGCACATCTCTATGGCCACCTTTGTCATGATGTCTCCGAGACCTACCTTCCCCATTGCCATCATGACCTTCGGGATACGGATCTTTGGGACGCATATCTGGTTTTCCGAGTTCGTCTTCGAAGATAGTCTTGCGTGGCCTCCTTTCCCTAGGGTCCTCGTAGATTGATTCGTCATCACGGGACGGAACGTAAGCTTCACCTGCTCCCTGGTGGAGAGCGACACGAGGAACATGAGCCTTCCTCCGCTCGTAGTCGTCCCGCGAGAAATCGCTTGATACATCAAAATCTCGTGAGCCGGGAGCTTGCCTCAAACTCCCAGATCGGCCCAAGGCATCAAACCCTCTCGTGGTTACAGGTGGACCTGCTTCTCTGGTCGGTCTGTCCACACGTGGCAGGTAGTCTTCCAGACCGGTCATACTTAGAGGTCTCTCGCGAGCACCACCAGTGTAGCTGCCACGTCGAGGTCTCGGCCTTGGTTCGGTATCTCTGTACATCTGTTCCCGGCGATCGGTATATTCATAACCACCGGGATCGCGGTCGTCCAACTGTCTGACCGGGGGCGGATTCAGGTTGTAGCCACTTCGCCCACCACCGATACCAGAGCTTCGGTAACCGCCGTGCTCCCTCCTGTCTCGATCGTCCCGGCCTCCAGCGACAACGCGGCTCGAGTCAGTAGATCCAATGGTGTAATTTCGACGATGCTCGCGGTGATTGGAGGATGCAGGTTGAAGGTAGAACGGTTCATCGGGCCGAGTCCTGCCAGGCTTGGATGGTGGGCTCGAAGGTCTATCAGAGCTGGTGATGATGGGTCTTGAGGACCGATTGGGCGAACTTGGACCGATCGCGCCCAAGGGCCTTCGAATTTCTGCAAGACCGGGATCGAGAGTCAAACGTCGAGGGCGGACGACGTAGTCGTCTCGAGACTGCCTCGAGGGTGGACTTTCAGGTCTGTATCTTGGCACAGCTCTAGGCTGGGAGACCCGATCAGCGCTGGTCCGAGGGCCTGCGATGGTAGAGAACTCTCGGCTCGACCGGGTTGGACCATAATAATTGTCGAAGGGCGATGGATAGACGAGTGTGCCAGTCGAGGATCGTCCAGGCTGAGCGGCACGACGACCACCGGGTGAGAGAGGTCTTCCATAGCGGTCCATGAGTGGCAAAGAGCAGTGCCTGCTATGCTTGTAGAATAGTGAAAGTGGATGCGCAAAGAGGAGGTTCGGGGCAGCAGCAAAGAGCGGGTATATTGACGGATGGAAAGGTCAACGGTCTGATAACGGCTGTTTGAAACGGCGGTGGAGCAAGCAGGTCAGACACAATTCAACAATCAACCGTGGTAAACCGTGGTAATCGTCACTGACTCTCGTAGTCGACCATGAGAGACGTCTGACATTGATTAATATGTTTCGTTAGTGGGTCTGACCACGTAAGGAGCCATGTTTTCGAGGATAATTGTGAGAGTTTAAGTGGGCATTTTACGACTTACGAGACAAAAGTCAGCCGCGGCAGAAGATGATTGGTCAACAATTCATGACTTTGAATATTTCACGCAGAACTTGCCACCAATGGATATCTTTATGCGAGAGGCTAAACAGAGGATATCTAAGGTAAATGCTGTCTACGATGACTCGCTAATATTTGGTACGTAAAGAGCACACGAAGATGCCACAATCTAGGTTCGTTTCCAACCCTGGCTTGTGCCCTGGGTAGCATAACACAATTCTTTGGTCGTCGTAATTTTCACAGTGAATCCGATGAACCGAGTACCATGAATTATTCAAGGAATTGGAAATGCTTGGTGATTTCTTTAGGTGTTTTCCTGTGGGAGATCAGATTGACTGGTCTCGTTTGAAATCATCTAAACCGTAAACCGTAAGGAGTCCACTACTCTCCATGGGACCTTATTCGCAGTTGGTCTCGGGCCTCGGAATGCTTGCTCTTGGGTACCAAACAGTTGGTGTCCAATCGAGGCCAATCGAAGCAAGCCACGCAGGAGCCCCGTACAGCTGAATCGCTGGCCCACCACACTCAGGCTTCTGAACAATTCACGAGCAAGAAGAGCTTTTCCCCTAACCGTCGGAAGTAAGAATGAGGCACCAAGCAGAACGGTAGAGTTAACGAGAAGTGGATAATGTGTCCAGTGTCAAGGATAGAGGTATACTGGATGAATGCTTGTAAGATGGGGAAAAGGGGGGTGGTTGCCGTGGAGAGGGCTCATAAGGTACCTTTAGCTTGGCGCCGATCTTGCTAGCTTCACTTCTCTCGCTCCTCCACCCAAAAGCCCAAACAATCATACAACTCATCTACCCCCATCATATTCAATACCTTGTTCATCCATTGAACTTTAATATCCGAATCACTGAGTCATATTCAGCCCATTCCATAATATAAAGAGCGCGTTGCCCTCGTAACAACCGCCTTACCTACCGCTTTCCCTGCCCTCATTGCGAAGCCAGAATCTCTCTCGCTTCCTTTCGAATTGTTTGTAGAACATTTCGGAAGGTATCCGAGACGAGATTCGTCTACCCCAGGCAATCTGGACTTTGACGCCAGAGTCCCGATCCCCTTCTCAGTCTTCCCGTCGTCGTACTCAAACGACTCAAACATCACCACCGAGGAAACTACTCGCATTCGAGTAGAAGGAGAAGCCAATCTTCCTCGCAGACGGGAAGACCAGGAAACCAAATACTCTTCCTTCTCCGCCTCGGTTGACAAGCGCCACCGTCCTCAGCACGAAAAGGACGAGATCAGAGTCTACGAAGAAGCCCGAGATCGCCGCACACGCCCTGAAGAGGACGTGACCGTCTACAAGGAAGACCGATACCGCCAACGCGACCACTTTCCAGAAGTCGAGCTTTCCAGAGAAAAGTGAGTTTATTGCTGGATTCTATTGCCGCTCTCTGTGGTTGTTCGAAGTTTATCAACCACAGGATTCAGCTGGTTACCATGTCTATTGATCCCTTACTGCCCAGAGATCGTCACTAACTGTTTTGATCGTTCCAGCTACCGCGAACCTCCTCATCGTTACTCAGAAACCAAGGTTGATATCGAGGTCCCCACCCGCACCGAAGGAGAAATCGACATTACCGAACGCGAATATCGTCGACGCGTTCACCCGACTTACGACGTAGAGTTCGATCGTCGAACAACTACTGCCGCCCCTCGCGAAGAAATCAAAGTAGAAGCAGGAACCACCACCGAAGTACCGAGGCACAGATCCAACATGGGCTATTACGACGACGAAGGCCACTACCACTCCTTCCGCCACGGTATTGAGAAAGCTGCCGATCGGGTTTTCCACCCTTTCCACGGGCATCATCACCATACCGAACGTGAAGAGATTGTCGTGGACGAGGAGCGTGGACCGACCCGCATCCGTGACGGCGTTCGTGAAAATGTCCGCATCATTGAGCGTGGCATGCCGCCCAACACCATCACTATCCCCTGCCACCACATCCGCATTGGTGATCTCCTGATCCTTCAAGGCCGACCATGCCAAGTCATTCGTATCACCACTTCGGCCCAGACCGGCCAGCATCGCTATCTCGGAGTGGATCTTTTCACCAAGCAGCTGCATGAAGAGTCCAGCTTCGTCTCCAACCCTTCGCCCTCGGTCATCGTCCAAAACATGCTAGGTCCCGTCTTCAAGCAATATCGTGTGCTTGACATCCGCGACGATGGACGAGTTGTGGCCATGACGGAGACTGGCGATGTCAAACAGGGTCTTCCTGTGATCGACCAGGGAGGTCTTTGGTCAAGACTGAACGACTCCTTCGCCAATGGCCGCGGCAGCGTTCGCGTTTTGGTCAGCAATGATGCACTTCAGGATGTCTCTCCACGCAATAGAAGCTGGATCGAATGCCTAACTTGTCCGAGTCCTACATCTGCGAATATTATCATTGGCAAATCAACCGGGGAGCAACGAGGTAGGCATTTAGTGAACTCTTATTCAAAAAGACTTTCAATCACTGGTGTGTCCACTCATGTTCTTCCAATAAACACTCGTAAAATACATCCAATCGTCTCGCTCAAACTCCGGTAGCCGTACGGACACCGTAGTATCCGCATATTGTTGAAATATCCTTTGCCTTCTTCTACTTTCCTGGTTATTATCATCATCATCCTTCCTAGCCCCGTTTGTTTTTAGCCGGTCTATACACTGTGTTAGATCCGTGCCTATGCATATTTGCGGCTGTTGTTGCTCCACTCCGGCTAATGTTTGAGCGTATATTTCGATCTCGAGGTGTGGAGCAAAAAGAATGGTTGATGACGTTATTTTTGAAAAGGCGGAGGGGTGGGTGAGGAGGGTATAGTTGAGGGAGGAGGAGAGGAAGGTGATGTCGAGGAGGTTGAAGATGGGGTCTTGGATGTAGACGGTGATTGCGCTTGACGAAGTGGCTTCTGCTGCATTGATTGGTGGACCGTTGTTGCTGTCCGCTTGTGGATTTGCTGTATCATCTGATGAAGGGGAGACTGGGGAATTGAGGAGGAGGGCTAGAACGCTTTCTAGGAAAACGAGTTCCCACCAGGAACTTCGCCGGCCGTTACTTAGGCTGCCGAGACCTAGGATGATGCATTGGTCTATTTTCCTTCGTTTCTTCGCGTCAGTAAAACCAGGGATCACTTCGCGGAGGAAAATGTTTCGGATGGTATGGTAGCATGGTGATGAGAGCCATTGGTCACGGTATCTGGCGTGGGACTTCTCGAGGTCAGTGAGGGTTTGGTTTTGAGGGATCTCGGGAGGCTGAAGGGGTTGTGTGGAAAGGGGAGAGTTGTTGTTTAAGTTGATGTTTTTGATGCCTCTAGTTATGTGGGTCCAGCCGTCGGCGTCGGTCTGTTCGAGTCGTCTCGGTTGCTTTGGTGGTTTTCTTTTGCGAGGCATGTTCGGACGGGTTTGGAGCTGGGAGATTTGTATAAGAGGATGTTAGGATTACGTTAGCATCATGGTAGCTGTTCCCTCCTTGTTATTTATTGTAGGAGGCCTGCATGTGGAAATTTAGACCAGAGGGTTGCCTGGGGAAATCATTGCCTGTGGTTACAAAGCATGAGCAATGTCTTTCAAGTTCACACAGATTGACAGAGCAGCAAGGTAGTACACCGGTTTGGTAATGTAATTGACTTGCTCTAAGTTTCTCATAGAATGTGACTGCGGATGCTGCAAGACCTGTCCTATATAGCTATACTGATGGATAGCATCTGTACGACCTTGATGGCTTGTCCTGTTTTCGAGATTCGAGAATATGTTGGAACATGTTCAATGTCTGTGGGAGTCTGGAAGGGTAGTGTAGCCGAATCACGTGTTGCGAAGGCTGGAAACGGTATGGCTTATGTGTTTTAGTTTTCTGCACGCACGCTGCAGGCGATGAAAAAGGTTATAATATTAATGTTCCGTCAAGCTTGCGTTGGTGTGCAAAAGTGAGTCCGGAAAAACCACCAAAAGTATTTCGGGAATCAATCTCAAAACTCAAGCGAAATCGGTCGAGATGTTCTTCTATCATCATCCCTTTTCCCAACCTTTGTACGTCGCATACTATTCCAACATCGCCGTGAAGCATCTATGCACAGGGGAATAGACCGAGCGTATTTCCGCGTCGACCTCGCCCTTCCACACCAGTTCGATTCTCGCCGCTTCACTGTCTTCTGAGCATCCCAGTAGTCAGCCCAACCATAAGGTGCCTGCAGTCAACTATGACTGCCAGTAGTATCAGTGAAATTGATTCGCCGCATAAGCTGTTTGACACTCTGTTGGTCCTTGACTTTGGTTCACAGTAAGTGCTCTACAATGGGCGGCGGTAAGTGAGCACGGCGTAACGAGTGCAGATACTCCCACCTCATCACCCGAAGGCTGCGAGATTTAAACGTCTACAGCGAGCTGTTACCATGTACACAGCGCATCGCAGATCTCTCCTTTCAGCCGAAAGGCGTCATACTCTCTGGGGGGCCATATTCAGTATACGACCCGGATGCGCCACATGTTGATCCTGCAGTATTCGATCTCGGCATTCCGATCCTGGGTATATGCTACGGGCTACAGGAGATTGCTTGGCAGCACAATCAGCAAAATGTTCTCGCCGGAGAGAAGAGAGAATACGGCCACGCAAGGCTTACCTTCGAGCAAAGGGAAGGCAGCCCGTCTTTAGCGAATGTCCTCTTCCACGATGTGCCCAACGGCGTTGATGTCTGGATGTCGCATGGTGACAAGTTGTCGCATCTTCCGGATTCCTTCTCAACCATCGCCAAGACAAGTAACGCACCTTTTGCAGGCATTGCTCACGATTCCAAACCCTACTATGGCATCCAATTCCATCCAGAAGTATCCCATACCTCACATGGAACCAAAATACTTGAGAACTTTGCAGTGCGTATCTGCAAAGCCCATCCGCATTGGACCATGGACGAATTTGCGGGCACCGAGATATCCAGAATTCAAGCCCTGGTAGGAGAAAAGGGGCAGGTCATAGGAGCCGTCAGTGGTGGTGTCGACTCTACTGTGGCTGCCAAACTTATGCATGAAGCAATCGGTGATCGATTTCATGCTGTACTTGTCAATAACGGCTTGCTTCGCCATAAAGAAGCGGAGACCGTTCACCAGACTCTGACAAGTCATCTAGGGATCAACTTGACCGTGGTTGACGCCGGTGAGAGATTTCTGGCTGATTTGAAAGGGGTGTCGGAGCCAGAGCAAAAGCGCAAGATCATCGGAAGGAATTTTATCGAGGTCTTCCAGGAGACAGCACAAAAGATTGCAAGGGAAGCAGCAGATTCACCGAAGGCCGGGGACATCGAGTGGCTCTTACAAGGCACGTTGTACCCGGACGTTATCGAAAGTATAGCGTTCCGAGGACCCTCGCAGACGATCAAGACCCATCACAACGTGGGAGGACTTCCAGCAGCCATGCACCTGAAGCTCATTGAACCCCTGCGTGAGTTGTTCAAGGATGAAGTTCGGATACTGGGTACCAAATTGGGTATTCCAGAGGAGCTTGTTTGGCGCCATCCGTTCCCCGGGCCCGGGATCGCTATCCGTATTTTAGGCGAAGTCACTCCCAGTCAAGTTGAAATTGCACGTCAAGCGGACCGGATATTCATTGAGGAAATCGAGGCGGGAGGGCTGTACCGCAATATTAGCCAAGCATTTGCGGCTCTACTGCCTGTGAAAGCGGTGGGCGTAATGGGAGACAAAAGAGTCCACGAGCAAGTGATTGCTCTGAGAGCTGTAGAAACGACCGATTTCATGACTGCTGACTGGTATCCTTTTGATGGCCTCTTCTTGAAGAAAGTAAGCTCAAGAATTGTTAATGAAGTCGCTGGAGTCTGTCGCGTGGTTTACGATGGTATGTGCTCTTTGATCGTTTAAGGTATCCATGATGGCTGATTGATTTACAGTCACGAGTAAGCCTCCTGGTACAATTGAGATGGAATGAAATACAATAATGTTTGCGGAATCATTTGACGCTTCAGCATAGTGATGGCGTGGGAAAGGGATTATCGATACCAGGAACCTAAGGTAGCTTTGGCTATTTCGTTTACGGTACCTACGGAGCAGTCGGCCGTTGGACTCTCCACTGAGTGCCTGGTGCCTCAGACTAATCGAAATCTTTCCCGTCTCACACTGAGTCGCTTTGACACCTTCCACTATGACATGGATTCGGGCTCAGTAGAATGGGATACAGGACCGAAGCTAGAGGATTAATGTATATGTTTTTAGTTGCAGGCCTTGTTCTCTGCACGCTGCAGGCGATGATCAATAAAGTTCCGTCAAAGTCACGCCGCTCTGAATCCAACCTGTTACTTGGAACAATAAGGTCGCCGTTAGGTCGTGGAAAATAGTGAATTAGAAGTGCAAGATTTCATCGCTGCCTTAGCACTGCATAAAAAGTCTGGAAGGAATCGAGACTCGAGGTAGAAACAATGGCAAACAACGAATAGGCGCCCTTCTCCCATCTCGTCCGGAGTTGCATGGGATGGCCCGTGTTGAGGAAACGGAGCGAGGATCAATTGAGTTTAGCTTCCGTGGCTATGGTCTTGTTCTGTTCTCCATCACACCCTCTTCGCATCCTCACTGGCTGTCTGGGATGCAGGTGCTTACCGCTGACAAGGCCACCAGAGGCACCAGAGGGGATCGTCCGACCGAGTCCTGCACCTGCCAGCCAAACAGATGCTATCGACTCCAGAGCTGAGTCGCCCATTTCCCCCCATCACCACACACTGGCGCGCCTAATATGTGCCCTCCACTCGTTTCCGGTCAAAAGTGTTCGTTTCCCTTTGCTATTCTTACTACCTGTACAGCTTCACAGTTGCCCCGTTTCAGCTTCGTTCGGGATCGAGATAGCTATTTTGCCCTTCGACATTTCTCTACAACTCACTCACCGCCAAGAGAACCAACTTGAAGACCGTTGCCTCGTAACCCAACATACCATCAGACATGCGTCTATCGCAGAGCCACCTCACCGTCGCCGCATGTCTCTCCAGCCTCTTTTCCCTCGTGTCGACACACACCGTCATAACATATCCAGGATGGCGAGGCAACAATTTACTTGACACCGGTGATATCGCCGAAGAGAGGGGTCTAGGAGCTGGTGATAATAACACATACCCATACGGCATGCAATGGATCTATCCATGTAACCTTCTCCCTTCACACGCCAAGTCATCGGCAAAAAGAGAACGTAGCTGATAACGTACATCAGGCGGCGGCATGCCTATATCAACGAACCGAACTCTATGGCCCGTCACCGGCGGCGCTGTCGGTGTTCAACCCGGCTGGTTCCCCGGTCACGCCACCGCATTCTTTTACATCAATCTGGGCGAAGGCACCGTCCCTTTGAATTACTCTCTCAACATGCAGCCCGTCTTCCAAATCACCGGCCCCACCAATGTGCAATACGACGGGAGTTTCTGTCTGCCACAAGTGCCTCTGCCAGCCAACTTCACCGCCAAAATCGGCGACAATGCAACCATACAGGTCATCGAGACGGCACAACATGGTGCGGCCCTGTACAATGTGCGTTGCATCCTCCAATGTTTGTATACGATCCCAGCTGACATGAATCCAAGTGCGTTGACATCACCTTTGCCGACCCCAAGGATGTCCCGGAAGTCAACGAATCGAACTGCGTCAACAGTTCAGCTATCGGCTTCGACCTCGTCTTTAGCACCGCAAGCTTGACTTCCGCAGCACTTCCAGCTACATCACAGATAACCTCGTGGATTGCTTCGTTACCGCTCATTGCAGCAATCGCCTGGGGTGTATCCATATGATATAATTTCTGCATGTCCATATAATGACTGGGAGGCTGGCGGCGTTTCATTGGATTTCTTGGGTGGGCTGGCTATACGCTATTTTCGCGATTCCTGCATTGTAAATATACCATCCCTCTTTTTTTCTTGCCACGAAGGCAGCGTCAATTGGTAATGGATGGCGTGTCCGGCCAGACTCCAACCAGTGAATACTGTATTCGGCTGTTGGATATGGGTCAGCCATTTTGCTCTTTCTCAGTCGAAGGTCCCTAGAGATTTTGGCAATAAAGCAGAACCTAAGTTCGAAAAGTTGCAACCTCCCACGGGCTGAATATGTAGACTTTTAACTCCTCTAGCTCCCTGCTTCGCCCATGCGCTCTTACGCTTCGCAGATTTCTCCGAAATTTGGGAGTCTTTCGCTGCTTCCTAAGTTGGTTGAAGTCTTGCTGTTCTTGCTATTCACGTATACGTAAAGTGGCCTTTGTTCTCCCCCTATCCCAAACAATACCACCACATAACGGTTACAGACACTGTAGATGGATTGGGTTCCCCCGAGATGGATTCATCGCCATTTATAATGATGGAAACCATATGTTCAAAAGGAGAAAAGGGAACATACACTTGAACTCTGCATTTGCTGCATACTCACCAATCTCCATCGATCATTTTCATCAATAGGCTTAAAGTTTGTAGTATTTGTCTATAGTTTTAAGTTTTTTTATATCGGTCATGCGGATTGGTGGTTAGAGTATGGCTCAATACGGGCAATATGTCTAACACAATGCGCGATTGAACGAGATTTATCATCACCTGGATGTACTGCAGTGAAGGAAATGAAAAAGCAACGGTACGACAGATGTACCTATATTACATGGCCAACGATGATGCTTATTATATAACATAGCTCTTATGTTCCATCCCTTGGGTATCATTAATGTTCATCTTCATCACCTAGCACACCAACACCAAAAGGAATTGCCGTTGATACCTATACCGGAGAAAAGAAACCCCCAAACACTCTATGCTCCAGCACCCGCAGCCTCAAGTAATTGGATTGCCGGATCATTGACGTCCTCAACTTCCACCCCGCTCATCTCGCCTTCATCACTCTCGTCTGCGCTCCCCTCCTCCTCCTCCATCTGCATTGCTGGCTCAACAGCAGCCACAGACGGCACCGCGCGAGGCAAAGGCGGCGCCAGACCCAGCGACCGCATTTCTTCCATCCACCACTCCCGGAAAACGCCCAAACGCTCGGCTCTCTGGCGCGCGAGACGTTTGCCTTCGCCGGTGCGGATTGTTTCTTCCAGCTTCAGTAATTTCTCGTCGAAATGGGCGATCGTGAGACCAAGTGCTCCTTGTTGTTTCCCGAATGCGGTCGAATACTCCTCTTCTTTTTCCGCTGGCTTGTTCATATGTCTGCAGAG
>QQTW01003168.1_pt1 | contig 12106 bp, 8 predicted proteins | sample 1904831 | NCBI WGS metagenome assembly QQTW01 (sample SAMN09435610, study PRJNA476489) | Subsurface metagenome, whole genome shotgun sequencing project. | reverse complement strand
GTGGTTTTGCCCGTGCCGACTGCGTGGGACAACAGGGCAATTTGTTCACCACCTTTTCGTAACTCCGCCAGATTCTCTAACGCTTCGGCTTGGTGCTCGTGTAGTTCTATAATCGAGCCACGTTTGACAGGTAGATAGTCTTGCGGAACCGTTCAGTATATGAGCGGGAATTTATCCCGCTTCGAACCCCGCGACTTCGGTTACTTAGTTGTTGACGAAGCCCACCATGCGACTGCACGCTCTTATCGCGCCGTGCTCCGTTATTTCGACCCGGAGTTTCTTTTGGGACTGACAGGAACGCCGGACCGGGCGGACGGGCAAAGCGCGCTTGACGTGTTCCGAAATACCGCGCATCGAATGGATTTGGAAACGGCGGTTAAAACCGGCGTTTTATGTGATGTGCGCTGTTTTCGTGTGCAAACGAATGTCGATTTAAGCCGCGTTCGATTTAACGGCAGTTTGTACAACCAGAAGGATTTGGAAAGCCGGGTTTCTGTGCCAGAGCGTAACCACTTGATTGTGGAAACCTACGCCACCAATGTACCCAATCGGTCTGCTGTCGTGTTTTGTGTGAGTGTTGACCATGCCGAACTTATGGCGAAGCTGTTTACAAATGTAGGTTTTACCGCAAAGGCCGTCAGTGGGCGTTTGGGTAAAGAGGAACGGCAGGATATATTACGCCGCTATGACAGTGGTGAAATAAAGATCCTCTGCGCCTGCGATGTACTCAATGAAGGATGGGACGCGCCGCAAACCGAAGTACTGATGATGGCACGTCCGACGCTGTCACGCGTGATTTATCAACAACAAATCGGGCGTGGTATGCGAACACACCCCGGTAAGAAGTATCTCGTCCTGTTTGATTTTGTCGATGTGTTCGGTCGTCATAACCAGGCAATAAGTGCACACAAACTAACAAAAAAGCCTCAGTACAAGCCCGGTGAGCGGCTTTTTGGTGAGGACGCTAGTGACGAACGTATTGATTTACCATTGCATTTGTGGGCGACTGACTATGTACCAGTGAGTTTATTTGACTGGCAGGAGCAAATTGAGGGAATGATGACCGCCCCTGCGATGTCTGCTTTGCTCCGCAAAAATGAATCTTGGGTGGGCGACAAGTGGCGTGTGGGCGAAATACAAGCCGATGAGGTAATTGATCTAGGCGATGACCGACGCATTCCGTATTTTCGGAAAGAGCGAGTAGATGAATTTCGCAAACGGTTCAACATTGCCGAGATAACCGACGACAATTTGTTTGATGACTTCCTTGAGTTTCTCGATGATATGGCTATGACAAAGTCCTACAAACCGGTTTGGTTTCTCGCTCTGCTTGCCTCCTGCGATGAGAATGGTCGGGCACGTGTCGCAGCAGTAACCGACAGGTTCTGGCTGTTTTATCAGGAACGTACAAACGCCGGATTAGTTGCCGAATCTCCGGATTCTCCGCTTTCCAAACCCGACGAATGCACAGAAGCCGAGGTGAACACGGTCATAAATCGGGGACCACTGTACCGTTTCAGCCGCTTGAACTACGTGGCCTACAATCGGGACACAGCATACTTCCAAATTGCCAAGCCGATTTGGAAACAACTGTCTAATCCTGAGGCTCGTGCTCAGGCAGAGTCCTTATGTCAGCGGTCTATTGCTGCCTATTATAATCGTCCGCGTCTGACAGGAAATAGTTGAGTGTTACTGATAATTTTGAAATGCCGTATCTTTCTGTCGCGAATGCGAACAGGTTACCTTGCGAACTGCGCCCGATTTGATATACTAAACCCTGTCGGCACCCTGTTTTGTCGGTAGGGGGGTGTAGTTCAGTGGTAGAACGTCCGCCTCCAAAGCGGAATGTCGTGGGTTCAAGTCCTGCCACCCCCGTACACCCAAACTTGAAACGGCTCCTGATGCAATATCAGGAGCCGTTTTGTTTAAGCAAGGATGCCGTTGATGGGTTACAATAGGGCAGTACCACGATGCTGTTGACGCCACGTAACCCCTTCCTTTTCCGAACTGTTTTGCGCAAATCTGCCGCGTTTGCTACCTTTCCCGCATTGCTGGTTTGCGCCGCCTTTGCCCCACCCGCTGAAGAACCTGTACCCGCAGACCAGGCCGCGCTTGATGGCGTGATTCGTCCGCACCTAGACAAATACTGCGCCCCCTGTCATAAAGGCAAGGATTCCGCGGGCGGTGTGGACGTTACCGCGTTCAAAACCGTTCAGGACCTGCAAAAGGATCAGCAGACGTGGCGGCGCGTGATGGTCCAGATACGCGACCGCAGCATGCCACCTCCCGGTTCGACACGTCCTTCGAGTTTGGAACGCGAAACTCTGACACGCTGGCTTTCCGAAACCCTCAACCGTGTAGACGATTCGCTGCTTCCGAAAAATCCCGGTCGTGTGATTCCGCGTCGCTTATCCCGACTGGAATACAACAATACCGTCCGTGATTTGTTTGGTATCACCATTCGGCCCGCAGACAAATTTCCTGCCGATGGTTCCGGTGGCGGCGGTTTTGACAACAATGCCGATACGCTTTTTCTGCAACCGGTGCTTATGGAGCGGTATCTGGAAGCTGCTTCTGAGGTGGTTCATGCCGCCGCTCCTGACAGACTGTTCTTGACCCGTCCCGGCAAAGGAACTGCCCCGCGCGAAGCGGCACGCCAAACACTCGCCCGTCACGCTGAAAAGGCGTGGCGTCGCCCCGTGGATGCGGTTGAGGTGAATGGGTTGCTTGCCCTGCATGATGGCGCCACCAAGCGCGGCGAAACATGGCAGGAAGCCGTGCGCTTTGCTATGAAGGCGGTGCTTGTTTCGCCAAACTTCCTGTATCGCACCGAAAGCGAACCGGCAGACAATGCAGAAAATAAGGATAACAGAGACGCATACCCTGTCAACGACTACGCGCTGGCAAGCAGGCTGTCCTATTTTCTGTGGTCGTCCACACCGGACGACACGCTTTTACGCCTTGCGGCTGAGAAGAAGCTGAGCAATCCTGCGGTTCTGGAAGCTCAGGCCCGGCGTATGCTTGCCGATCCCAAAGCCCGTGCCTTTACAGAAAACTTTGTGGGGCAGTGGCTCCGGGCGCGCGAACTATATACGACGGCTCAACCGGACCGAGGACGATTCCCCCAATACACGACGACGCTACGCGACGCGATGTACCAGGAAACAGTTCTGTTTTTTGACAGCGTGGTTCGCCGGAACGAAAGCCTGCTCACGCTTCTTGATGCAAACTATACGTTTGTAAACAGCGAACTGGCGCGGCACTATGGACTGCCCGACCCGGGCGGAAACCAGATGCGTCGCGTTGCGCTTTCTGACGCGCGGCGGGGTGGAGTACTGACCCAGGCAAGTGTGTTGACAGTAACATCGTACCCACGGCGTACATCGCCCGTGGTGCGCGGTAAGTGGGTATTGGACGAAGTTCTGGGAACCCCAGCGCCTCCACCGCCCTCCGTCGTTGCCACATTATCGCAGGATGATAAGACCAACAAGGAAGGCTTAACCTTCCGGCAGCGGTTGGAAAAACATCGCGAAAAGCCGGAATGCGCTGGATGCCATTCGCGGATGGACCCGCTCGGCTTTGGTTTGGAAAACTACGATGTCATCGGGAAATGGCGAGAAACCATCGGCGACGCTCCCGTAGATGCCAAAGGGCTGCTGGCAAACGGGGACACATTCGTCGGCCCAGCCGCACTAAAAAAGCACCTGCTAACGCGCCGCGAAGATTTCATTCGTAACCTGACCGAGCGAATGCTGTCCTACTCGCTAGGGCGCGGTTTGGAACCGTACGATCTACTAACTGTGCGAAACGTGAGTAGTGCCGTTCAGAAGAATAGTTACCGTGCTGAAACACTGGTCCTTGAAATTGTAAAAAGCTATCCGTTTCGCTATCGTAAGCGGTCGTGAAAGTGACATAGGAGTACAAAAATGGCGGAGAATTGGCGTTTGAATCGTCGAGAAGCGTTGCGGGGAGCGGGCGTGACATTGCTGCTGCCGTTGCTGGATGCTATGGAAACCAAAGCGGCAGCGGCAAATGCCCTTCCTCCCAATGTTGCAGCCAAGGCTCCGGTCCGATTTGCCGCCCTTTACATGCCAAACGGTGTCAATGTGCAGGCGTGGCAGCCTGAGGGCATTGGGTCGGATTGGAAGCTCTCACCAACATTGTCTCCGCTCGCATCGGTCAAAGAGGAACTGCTTGTCTTCTCCGAACTGATGAACAAGGAAAGCCAGGATGGGGACGGTCACTATGTGAAAGTCGCTCCGTTCCTGACCGGGACTCATGTCACGAAAACCACGGGAAGTGATCTTCGCTGCGGTGGTGTGTCCATGGATCAGGTGATTGCCCAGCGCATTGGTATTCAGACCCCGCTGCCATCGCTCGAACTTTCCGTAGAACCGGTTACCGATGGGGTTGATACTAACGTAGGATTCACTCGCCTATACGGTTCGCATATCTCGTGGAGCAGTCCGACCACGCCGGTTTCCCGCGAAATCAACCCGCAGATGGCATTTGATCGCTTGTTCCGTCCTGCTGCACAACGCGCCGGAGCCGCGACCGAAAAGGACGCCAGTATCTTGGACGCCGTTCTTGCCGATGCGAAACGCTTACAGTCACGCGTCGGTAAAGAGGACCGCGCCAAATTGGGCGAATACTTCGAAGCAGTTCGCTCGGTAGAGCGACGAATCGCCTTTGACGGTGTGCGACGCAAAGCGGAATTGCTGGACGACCCCAAGCGCCGTGACGAGATTAACAAGTTGGGCGCACGTATCCGAGACTTCTATGCCGTCCCCGAAGGCAAGCGTGGCATCGACCACACCGAGCAGGTACGAATCATGATGGACTTGGTAGTACTTGCCTTCTGGACAGACGCTACGCGTGTTGCAACGTTCATGTTCGGCAACGAGGTATCCGGCAAAAACTTCTCGTTCTTACCCGGCGTGGACGGTGGCCACCACCAGATTAGCCACCATGAGAATGATAAAGCCAAGCTGGAGCAGTACCAAAAAATCAACCAGTGGCACGTTGCGCAGTACGGTTATTTGCTGGAACGCTTGAAGGGTATCAAAGAGGGGCAGAGCAACCTGCTCCACAACAGCATGATTCTGTTCGGGAGTGGCATGAAAGACGGGAACGCCCACAGCCCACATAACCTGCCTATCGTACTTGCCGGTCGCGCCGGGGGAACCCTCGCCACCAACCGCTATCTCACGTACGATAAGAAAACGCCACTGTGCAACCTGTACACGGGCCTCCTCGCCCGCGCGGGAACTCCGGTACCACGCTTTGGTGATAGCACCGGCGAACTCACCGGTTTATCCGACCCAACCTACAAAGGGCTTACCCCGGCACCGGCCAAACCCAAAGTAGGTTAGGAGAAGAATTTACAGGAGATAGACCGAGAAGGTTTTGCTTCTCGGTCTATCTCCTGCCCTTTTGTGGTGCTGAATGAGCCAGGTGGTTCAGGCTAGAATCTTGGTGGCCACTTCGCCGTCAACATCGGTAAGGCGGAAGTTACGGCCTGCGTAGCGGTAGGTCAGTTTGGTATGGTCGAGGCCGAGCAGATGGAGTAGTGTAGCGTGAAGGTCATGCATATGCATCGGGTCCTCCTGAGCGTAGTAGCCCCACTCATCCGTTGCCCCATATACAAAGCCTGGTTTGACACCTGCGCCAGCCATCCACATCGTAAAGCCGTGCGGGTTGTGGTCACGTCCGTCACCGCCCTGGGCAGTTGGTGTGCGCCCAAACTCACCGCCCCAGAGTACAAGGGTATCTTTGAGCAAACCACGCGCTTTCAAATCCTGGAGCAACCCGGCGATTGGCTTATCCACTTCGCGTGCGTTTTGCTCGTGACCTTTTCGTAGTTCGCCGTGCTGGTCCCACTTGTACGAGTGCGAGACTTGCACGAACCGGACACCTTTTTCGCTGAACCGTCGGGCCAGCAAGCACTGGCGACCAAAGTTATCCGTCGGCTTCTCGTCGATGCCATATAGGTCGCGCGTTGCCTTTGATTCTTTGGACAAATCCATCAGCTCGGGTGCTTCGGTCTGCATACGGAAAGCAAGCTCGAAAGCATTGATACGCCCTTCGAGTTGTGGGTCGTGCCCGGTCATGCCAAAATGCTTGAGCTGGTCACCGTTTATTTCTTTGAGCAGATCAAGCTGCATGCGTTGCAAGGCGGGACTATCCCCGGCGCGAATATGCGAGATTACCGCCTTTTCTGCTGGAACTCCTGCATTGCCAATCGGGGTTCCCTGATACGCGGCGGGCAGAAAGGCCGAGGACCAGTTCTGAACACCGCCGTGACCAAGTGTCGGACAAACCGTAACGAACGCTGGTAGGTTCTGGTTCTCTGTTCCTAACCCGTAGGCTACCCACGAACCCATTGAGGGACGAACAAACGTATCGCTGCCGGTATGAAGCTGCAGCAGCGCGCCACCATGCGCTGTGTTGTCCGCATGCAGTGAGCGCAAAATGCACAGGTCATCGACCTGTTTCGCGACTTCCGGAAACAAGTCGGAAACTTCAATACCGGACTGACCATAGCGCTTGAACTCCCACGGAGAGCGAAGTAGATTACCCGTTTGAGCAAACTGGACGCGCGGCTTTTGACCGGGGAAGGGTTTGCCGTTGTCCCGTGCAAGAGCAGGCTTAGGGTCGAAGGTGTCTACCTGGGACGGCCCGCCGTGCATAAACAGAAAAATGACCCGTTTGGCGCGCGGGGCAAAGTGTGGTGGTTTCGGGGCAAGCGGGTCCGGTGCCGCGTATGCTTCTTCGCTCGCGAGCAGAGAAGCCAGTGCAAGAAGACCAAAACCGTTCGCGCTGTTGTGAAGCATCTCGCGACGTGTTTGAGGCCGCAGAAACCGGTTGCAGTTATGGCTCATAGTTCGACTAGTTGGTCCTTTGCCCGCTTGAAGGTAGTGCTTGCAGCCATTGTATCGCTTGCGGAATGCCCTGGCTTACCATCGGGTCGTAGTGTCCGCCTGTCGGCACATGAACGAACGTTACTAAATGATTCGTTTGTTTGACCTGAGCGGCGAACGCGGCAGTTTCACTGACTGGCACGTTGCTGTCATCATTCGCGTGGAATAGAAATAAGGGACAGCGCAGCTTGGGAGCCCTGTTTTTTGGAGAGGAGCGCGTGATAGATGAAGCGAAGCCAGGAATGAAGGTGTTGAATGCTTGTATACCTTCCGGCCCTAGACGCGCCTCGACATCAGAGCAAGGCGCGTAGGCAATGCAAGCAGCAACGCGCTCATCATTCTCCGCCGTAAGCAAGGATAAGGTTGCCGCCGAACTGTGGCCCGCTGTATAAATGCGCTTTGGATCAACGGCAGGGGTACGGGTCGTGGCGTATTCGATAGCCGACCGGGCATTGGCTAAACCAGCTTCCGCTCGCATGAAAGCACCCGCGGCGTCCAGCATTGCCCTCTCGTTTTCCGAGTCTTTCTCGTCAAGTGCGCCGTCGATCTCGTAGGCAACGACTGCCATGCCAGCCCGCACGTAAGGAATGTGTTCGGGCCGGTCACCATCGCCAAGCCCAATACCGTGGAAAAGCCGTGTTCCTGCGGGTGCAATCACCACGCACGGTATTTTAGTTTTAGGAAGGGGGTCCGGCAGGTAGACCCATAGCCGACTCTTCAATCCATTTTCGCGCGGGACCTGGACCTCTTCAAAACGAACACCGGGCGTGATTAGTTTCGACCCGGAGACACTTGGTGGCGGGGCGTGTTTGACGTCAATGGTAATCGGTGATTGAGAGCGACACCCGGTACCGGTCAGAAGTGCGAGTACAACCAATTGAAGAAGAGTCGGGCGATGTTCAAGCATGAATACAATCCGTTTCTCTTCGCGATACACCGCCCTAAGTACTAGCGAGCACTCACCGTCTTATTTGATTTGGCCTGCCGAACAACGGGCTGTTTGGTTTTAGGACCAGGTAGAACCGCGAGATGTAAACCATTCAAGCGAGCATTAGCGACGAATTTTTTCTTGGCTGCTGGAATGGTTACCGTTTGCGTATCACCATCGCTGATGTAAGGAGCGAGTGAAGCATCAGGCTTGTTGCGGGCACGTTTGAGTGCCGCAATCCAGCGCTCTATGTTGCCCGGTTCCGAACCTACACGCATCACCCGACGCGTGTCAAAGCGTTTGTCCAGAGGCGCATAGGAAGCATCCCCCCACGCCATAAGAACGCATCTGTTGCCTTCTTTCACTAAAACATCGAGCAGAGCTTCGCTCCGTGGATAAATGCCGTAAGGACACGCAACGGTGTCCATTGTTGCTTGTGGTGTTCGCTTCTGAACGTACTCGCGGCAGGTGCGCATTTCCCACGATAAACGGGTAGCATCCATCCGGTTCATTGCGTGGTGCGACGTCGAATGGTTTGCTAACTCGTAGCCGGACTTAACAAGATAGTTGAATTTCTGCGTGATGGTTTTTGCTTGCCCAAAGGGTGACGGGTTGTACTTTGACTCTGGTAGCACGTAGAACACGCCACGTTGCGGCCACGCCGTCCCCCACTTTTTATGAGCTTCCTCTAAAATACCAAGCGCGCAATTCGGGTCAATGGCACCGGATTTTGTGTAGCGGAACTGCGAGGCACGTGCGTCATCAAAGGTTAACACAACCGGTGTCCAACCACGTGGCACGTTCATGGATGGCGATAATGCATCCCGCATGTTAACCGGATAAAATCCAGCCTCATGTAGCATTTTTAGGTGGCGGCGAAATGTTTCCGGGGAGATGTTCAAGCCGTGGCGATCATAGCCGCCACGATCACCAACTGAGTGATACATCAGAATCGGAAAGCGGCCTAATTCGTTGGGAGCCACTTTATCCGGTGGGGCAGGTGGAGGCGCTGGCGTGGCGGGAGTCTGGGGTGCAACTACCGCTCGTGCTTGCGGGGCAACAACCGAAGAACTGGCCGAACCAACCAAGCGGGGCAGCGTGGTGGCGAGAGCGCCAGCGGCGACTATGCCACTGGACAAATATACTAAGCGTGTTTTCATGTCCGTGATGTTACTACTGTTGTCGGTGGAAACCGGAAAATTTAGTAGGGAAACAGAGTTACCGTAGCAGTGTACGTCGCGTTGTTTGGTCCGGCAAGAAAAAAGGGTATAAGTGCGCCTTTATCAATGTGAGAAAACCCACACGTCGTAGAACAGAACTTCCCGGCATTGGGTATGCTGAGCGTAATGAACAACCAGACCTTGTTTCCACCAGATGTGCCTGTTGTGGACAGCCATGTTCACTTTTGGGACCCGAAACAACTCCGCTACGGATGGTTCAACGGGACAAGTCTTGACCGCGCATTTTTGCCCGGCGACCTGCGTACTGCTGCGTCTGGTCTTCCTGTTGAGCAGATCGTGTTTGTGGAAGCAGGAGCGCATCCGGCGGACAATATACGCGAGGTATCTTGGGTAGCTGGATTTGGTGAAGAGAACCCACGCATCGGAGCAATCGTGGCGAACGCTGCTTTGGAGGACGGAGTTGAGGCTGAGAATACACTGGCGCGGCTTATGGCGAGTCCTCTTGTAAAAGGTGTACGTCGTAACTTGCAGGGTGAGGCAACGGATTACTGTTTGCAGGCTTCCTTCGTTGCAGGCGTACGTTTGTTGTCCCGCTGGAACTTATCTTTCGATGTCTGCATCCGCCATGAGCAACTCCCGGCAGCAACCGAACTTGCCCAACGATGTTCTGATGTTCTCTTTATTCTGGATCACATTGGTAAGCCTGCAATAGCGAAGGGCATTCTTGACCCGTGGAGGGACCATCTACGCGACTTTGCGGCTTTGCCCAACACGGTTTGTAAACTGTCCGGATTGGTAACAGAGGCTGACCGTGCAAACTGGACGCCTGACGACCTACGCCCTTATGTCGAGCATGTTATCGCTTGTTTTGGTTGGGAACGGGTAATGTATGGAAGTGATTGGCCGGTAGCGACATTGGCAACCGAATACGGACGTTGGGCAACCACGTTGTTAGAGTTGACAAAGAACTGCACTGTCTCCGAACGCCGCGCGCTGTTTGCAGACAACGCTCGACGCGTTTACCGGTTGCCGTCAATGTCGGCTCCGTTGCCGGTAGGTGGATAGCCCTTACACTATGTAGTCACTCCATCTTTGAAGAGGGCTATCTCTCGGTAGCCATTTTTTTCGTTTCGTGTTTGTGCTCCGGATGCAACCGATACCACCAGGTCCAACAGGTTATCCGCAAGCGTTTCCATTGGCATGGCCTCTTCTACCAACCGGCCCGCATTAAAGTCAATCCAGTGTGGCTTGCGCCGAGCGAGATCGCTGTTCGTGCTGATTTTAAGAGTCGGCACGCACGTTCCGAACGGCGTTCCGCGTCCGGTGGTAAACAGAACTACTTGTGCGCCCGCCGCCGCCAGCGTAGTACAGGAAACTCCGTCATTACCCGGTCCATAGGCTAGCGCAACACCGCCCGCACCAACACTTGCGGGTAGGGTTTCGCCATAATCTAAAACGTGACGCACGGGTGCGGTCGCACCGCCTTTTTGTATGCACCCCAGGCTTTTTTCTTCCAATGTGGTGATGCCACCCGCTTTGTTACCTGGTGCCGGGTTTTCGGAGATAGGCTCGTTGTACCTGCGGAAATAGTCTTTGAAGCCGTTAATCATGGTGCCAATACTTTCGAACGTTTCGCGCGTATCGGCCCGCTCCATAAGCAAGCGTTCAGCTCCAAACATTTCCGGTACTTCGGTTAGGATAGACGTACCACCCCAAGCTGCCAACCGGTCCGAAAGAACCCCCACCAGAGGATTTGCAGTCAGACCAGAAAAACCATCTGAACCACCGCACTTCATGCCGAGAACCAGGCGCGAAACGGGGACGCTTTGCCGCGTATCACGCGCGCATACTGCGGCAAGTTCCCCAATCAGCCGAACCGCTTCTTCGATCTCATCGGAGGTTTCCTGGGCGCTGAAATAGCGCACGCGGTTTGTGTCGGCATTACGAAATGCCTCAACTTGCTCCTGGATGATATTGTTTTCGCACCCTAATCCCATTAGAAGTACGCCGCCACAGTTTGGGTGAGCAGCAAGCGCGGCGATTGCACGGCGCGTTTGCAGCAGGTCCGAACCGATTTGCGCGCAGCCGTACGGATGGGTGAAGGCATAAACACCGGCGATGCCTTGTCCAGCAAAACGTGCATGCGCCTGACGTGCAGCTTCTTCCGCAGCCCGGTTAATACACCCGACCGTGCAAAGGACCCAAATCTCGTTACGAATTCCCACACGTCCATCCGCACGAACATACCCGTTAAAGGTCGGCGAAGATGCTTCAGCCTTTGTGTCAACCGAGGTAATCGAAGAATGAGATGCCCATTCATACACCTGGTTTGCGCCGAGGAGCGTTTCTACATTGTGCGTGTGCACCCACTCACCCGGTGCAATGGAGCGTGTCGCTCTGCCAAACGGCTGACCGTATTTGTGAACCGCTGCACCGGGTACGATAGGGTGGAGTGCTATTTTGTGGCCGCTGGCAACTGGCCCAAGAGTTTCGAGCGTCAGCCCTGGAAGGGTGACCCGTACTCCGGCTGAAATAGCAGGTGAAAGCAATACAGCAACATCATCACTGGGGTGGACGCGCAAGGCTCGGGCTTCCATACGGCTTTCCTTAGTGCATATCCAAACCACCGGAAACATCGATACTGCCCCCGGTGATAAAACTGGCTTTGTCCGAACATAAGAACGCAATCACGTTTGCGAGTTCCTCAACCTTGGCGGAACGGCCTAAGGGAATGCGCGCGAACAACGCTTCAATATCGGCATCACCGCTCACGGCGCGGCGCTGGGCAAGTGTCTCATCCCACATATCGGTTTCAATCGCTGCTGGACAAACACACGTTACGCGAATCTTTGGAGCAAGGGCAATGGCGGCGGACTTGGTGAGCGAGATCATCGCTGCTTTGGTCATTCCGTACACAGTCTGGGTAGGGCGGCCTGAACGTCCGGCAGCCGATGCTAGATTTACGATAACGCCGCCACTGCCAGCGTCCAGCATCGCTTTCGCTGCCGCCTGCAGCACAAAGTACGCTCCCTTAATATTTACCGACATCAAGCGGTCAAAGCCTGCTTCGTTCGTGT
>QQTW01003167.1_pt1 | contig 12106 bp, 11 predicted proteins | sample 1904831 | NCBI WGS metagenome assembly QQTW01 (sample SAMN09435610, study PRJNA476489) | Subsurface metagenome, whole genome shotgun sequencing project. | reverse complement strand
TATTAGGCCTGCCGCTAGCGTTCATCCTGAGCCAGGATCAAACTCTCCATTGTAAAAATTTCTACACCCTAGCGAACTAGGGCTGATGTCGAGTGCTGACCTTGCTCACGTATTGACGTTATGTGTAATTCGTGTCGTTTGGTTTTTGCCACCTACTCGATTCGCATCGAGCTGGTGACAACCTCACTATTTGTCTGTTTCCAAGCATTCAAAGAACGTGTGCGTCTTCCAATTGAAGAGGCAGTGCGAGAGCAGGTTAAGCTCTCGTTTCGCGGCCGATTGCAGCGCCTTGTTTTATTTGGGAGTGCAAAGGTACGGCGAAAAATTTAACTTGCAAGTTTGAGGCGAAAAATTTTAAGTTTTTTCTGACCTCGGTTTGCAGTTGGTGTCGCTTCCAATTGAAGCGGGCTGCAAAGGTACGACGAGTTTTTGACTTGTCAAGAGCGAGGCGAAAAAATTTAAGCCCTTTTCTTCTCGTCTTTGTTTTCGCAATTGCTTCCGGTTAAAGCGGGCTGCAAAGGTACGGCGGCGCTTTTCGCCGCTGCAAGTTTTTCCCGAAATTTATTTTAGTGGGCTTCCCCGCTGGCCGTGCCCGAGATATTAGACAGTGGCCGGCGAACCGAAGTTCCGAGGTAGGAAGTTTTTTATTTCGCTTGTCCTCCTGGCCGGTCCCGTGGTGCTAGACACGCGGGGCGGCGGAGGAGTTCAACGCGAACCAAAAAATTTCAGGAGAAAGAAGCTGCTGGCAGCGGCCTGGTGCCCGATTGGCGTTTGGGACTGCAAAGGTACGGCGAATTTGACGCGGGGCAAGGAGGTACGGAGAAATCTGGGCGTGGGTTGGGGATAAGTGGTTGAGGTTGGGGTGGAAAATTATTCTGGAATTTCTCGCTCTGCCGCCTTGTCAAAATAGAAATAAGCAGAAACCCAAGGGTGACCGTAGTCTTTTTTTTTTGGCCAAATTTAAATGGAACACCAAACAGTTGACGAGTGTGGATTGATTCTCCTAGTGCTTTTAAAGTAGCCTGCATTGCAGCGCAACTTATAAGTCACCAGTGGAATCCAAATCCTGCGCGAGCATATAAACTTGGCGCAATTTGCCAGCGTAGCCTTCGCTTTGAGCCACACTGTTGTCAAACACTTCTCGCTCTATTATTAATCCGTCCGAAGTCTCAACCCATGTTCCGCCAATCAACATCGGAAGCCCTTTACTATCAAGCCGAATTCTGTGCTCCCCGAAGGGAATGTTGCTTGCAATTCGGCCTGTATGCTCTGGTGTTGTAAGTGACATTATTTGATGCGAACTAAGCGGACGGAAGCGAAACCAAGGGCCGGCCACTAATGCACAAACTTACTCCACCACCACCGTACTCGCCCTATCTGGGCCGACGCTAACGATTCGGACGGGGACTTGCAGCTCGGCTTCGAGGAAGGTGAGGTAGGCGCGCAGGGGGGCGGGGAAGGCGGTGGCGGTGGTGAGGTGGGTGAGGTCGGTGTGCCAGCCGGGGAGGGTGACGTATTCGGGGCGGGCGTGGGCGAGCTGGGTGGGGTCGGGCAGGTGGGGGGTGCGGGTACCGTCGGGCAGGCGGTAGTGGGTGCAGGCCTGGATTTCGGCGAAGCTGTCGAGGACATCGGCTTTCATCAGGTGCAACTCGGTGACGCCGTTGAGCATGATGGCGTAGCGCAGAGCAGGCAGGTCAATCCAGCCGGTGCGACGGGGGCGGCCGGTGGTGGAGCCGAACTCGCGGCCGGCCTGGCGGATTTGCTCGCCGACGGCATCGGTTAGCTCCGTGGGGAAGGGGCCGCTGCCGACGCGGGTGCAGTAGGCTTTGGTGATGCCGTACACGCGCTCAATGTGGCGGGGGGCGATGCCGAGGCCAGTGCAGGCGCCGGCGGCGATGGTGCTGGAGGAGGTGACGTAGGGGTAGGTGCCGAAGTCGATGTCGAGCAGGGAGCCTTGGGCTCCTTCGGCGAGGATGCGCTTGCCTTGGCTAAGTAAGTCGTTGAGCATAAACTCAGTATCGGCAAGCTGGAGGGTGCGCAGAAACTCGACGGCGGCGAAGAAGTCGGCCTCGAGCGGCCCGATTTCCAACTCCTTATTATAATGGGCCGCAATGGCTTTGTGCTGAGCGACTGCTTCCTGGTAACGGTCGGCGAAATCGGGGAGCAGGATGTGGCTGACGCGCAAGCCGACGCGGCCGATTTTGTCTTGGTAGGTGGGACCGATGCCTTTGAGGGTGCTGCCGATTTTTGTGAGGCCGCGGGCTTCTTCATGGAGACGGTCGAGGGCGCGGTGGCTGGGCAGGATAAGCTGGGCTTTTTTCGAGATGTAGAGGTTTGTTTGCCAGTCCACTCCCCTATCGGTGAGCTTTTGCAGCTCTTGACGGAAAACTACCGGGTCGAGGACGACGCCGTTGCCTACGACGTTGAGGATGTGGGGGTGGAAGATGCCGCTTGGGACTTGGTGGAGGACGTGTTTTACGCCGTCGAAGAACAGGGTGTGGCCGGCGTTGGGGCCGCCTTGGAAGCGGGCGACGGCATCGTAGGTGGGGGCGAGGACATCTACTATTTTGCCTTTGCCTTCGTCGCCCCATTGGAGGCCGATTAGTACGTCTACTGGCATGGTGGTTTGGGCCCCAACGATTGCGCCTCACCGTGACCCCTGCGGGGCAGGCCCCCTCTCCTAGGGGAGAGGGGGTGTTCGCTAGGTGGGGCTCCGGGGGCTGGGGGCTTTGTCTAGGGTTGGTGGTTTTTGGCTTGGCTGCTGTAATGCTGAACAAACTCTCTGGCAGCAGCTAGATTTTCGGGGTACTGAGCGTAAGGCGTTCGCTGGTTGGCGAATGGCTTGTCGTATCCGCCCGAAATAATGTGCTGGTAAGTGAAACCGTTTTCATAAAAGAAGCGGACAACCTCCCATTTATGGGAGTCTGTCCGCTTGGGTGGTCGAAACCGGTGGGGATAGAAGACGGCGACGTGGCCGCACTCTGGACACGTCGGCTGTTCAACCGCTATTGTCATTCTACTGAAAGCTTTGTGGCAAGTGAAGCAGACGAACTTGAGTCCCATGCGGCAAAGCTACGCTCAGTTGTTTGCGGCTAGCAGCTTTTCGCGGGCGGCCTGGTCGTCGTCAGCTACGGCGAAGATATTGGTTAGCTTGGTGAGGGCCAGCATCTTGCGGGGATGGTCGGCGGGGTTAATTAATACCATTTCGCCGCCGCGGGAGCGGAATTTGGTCAGGAGCGAGACCAGGACGCCGATGCCCGTGCTGTTGATGTAGCGGATGCCACTCAGGTCCACGGCGCAGTTGGGCGTGCTTTGGTCGAGGTGCCGGTTGACGGTTTCGAGCAGCTGATTGGTATCGGGCGCGCCGATGAGGTCGCCGGTGAGGCGGATGTAGAGGATGCCGTCTTGCGTAGTGGAATCGGTTGTCATGAGGTCGTTCTAGCGTTTGGCCTCACCGTAACCCCTGCGGGGCAGGCCCCTCCCCTGCCTGATGCGCAGCATGGGGGGAGAAGGGGAGCCTGACGATTGGCAATTTGGTAGTTTTTAATTTTTATTGCTGGCTCGATTTGGCAGCTTGTTGGGCGCGGCAGTCGCCGCAGATACCGTAAAGGTTGAGCGAGTGGTGCAAGATGTGGAAGTTTAGCAGCTCGCCGACCATCGTCTGGATGCCGTGGATGCGGGGGTCGCAGAACTCTACCACTTTGTGGCACTCGGTGCAGATGACGTGGTCGTGCTGGCGGTAGCCGTAGCTTTTTTCGTATTGGGCGAGGTTGCGGCCGAACTGGTGCTTGCTGACGAGGCCTTGTTCCACTAAGAGGTCCAGCGTGTTATACACCGTGGCACGGCTCACTTGGTGGCCGTGCTCTTTGAGGGCAGCGAAGAGTTCTTCGACATCGAAGTGACCGGAGCGGGAGTAAATTTCTTCGAGGATGGCGTAGCGCTCGGCCGTTTTGCGCAGGCCCTTGTTTTCGAGGTGGGCGGTGAAGAGTTTTTTTACTTCTTCGAGCTTGTCGGTGTTGAGCGGAGCTTGGGCAGCGGCGCTCGGGGTGGAGCGGGCGGCGTGGCCTTGCTCCGAGGAGCCGCCGGCGTGGGTGATGGTGGGAAGTACGTCGGGTTGCACGTTGCTACTGCTTACTTGTTATCGCTGCGTAAATCCAGCACCTGCATAATTTCAACTTTGTCGGCCAAGCTTACCTCGTAAACTATCCGGTAGTGTTTGCCTACTAATAGCGAGCGCAGTTCCGTGCCGTCAGCTTTCACCTCGCGCTGTTGGCCGATGCGAGGGTGGTCGAGCAGAAGGTTGTTGGTCTTCTCGACTAGGCTACCCACGATAGCCTGCTCGGAAGCGGGCCTAAACTCGCGAATGAATTCGGCAATCCGTTGCAGGTCGTCGGCAGCGGTACTTGTCCATTTCGGGCGGCTCATGCGGCGCGTTGCTGCTCAAGACGTACCAGCACTTCTTCCGTGGTATAAGTGCGGCCTGCCTTTGCGTCGGCGCGGGCTTGTTCCAGGCGGGCTTCTATCTCGGCTTTGCTGCGAAAAGGCATAATCGGCAGGTCGTCAGCGTCATTAGCTGCTGCTTGCGTCAGGCTTTTAAAGTACAGCGTGACTTGTTCTATTAATTCGCTGCTTTCTGCACGCAGCACTTCTTCGATGAGATTCAGCTTTTGAGTTTGCAGGTCCATGAGCGCAGGCTGGTTAAGAGGTTATAAAGCTACGAATCAAATCGTTCCACCCCCAACACCCCCCGCACTTTCGAGAGCCGCTGAATAAGCCGGTTCAGGTGCCCCGTGTCGTTCACGAACACCATAATCTGGCCCTCAAACATGCCGTCGTCGGAATCGACGGTGATAGAGCGCATGTTGACTTTCAGCGAGTTGCTGATAACTTTCGTAACGTCGTTCACCAAACCCACGCGGTCGGAGCCCTTGATACGGATGCCGGCCAGGAAGGCCAGCTCCAGCTGGTCGGTCCACTTGGCGCGCACGATGCGGTTGCCGAAGTTCGACATCAGTTCCGTGGCCTGCGGGCAGCTCGTGCGGTGAATGGTGATGCCGTCGTTTTCGGTTTCAAAGCCAAACACGTCGTCGCCCGGAATCGGGTTGCAGCAGGGCGCGATGTGGTAGTCGAGCTTATCGGTGCGTTCGCCGAGCACGAGCAGGTTGGCATGCACGCCCCGGATTTTCTGCACTTCGTGGTCAAACGACTTGGGTTCCAGCACCGAAGGTGGGCGCTGCGCCGGCGAGTCGGGCCGAAACAGGTCCGGCTTTATTTCCCGCCCGTCGAGCTGCCCCATCGCCAGCCGGTAGTAAAACTCCTGCGGGTTGGCCACCTGAAAATGGGCCAGCAGGCGGTTGAGGTTGTCGGCAGTGTTCGGGATTTTAATCAGCTCCAGCCGCTTTTCGAGCAGGTCGCGGCCGTCTTCGGCTTTGCTGCGGCGGTATTCGCGCAAAAAGTCCCGAATTTTGGTGCGCGCCTTGGTCGTAATGACATAGTTGAGCCACTCTTGCGTGGGCATCTGCTTTTGCGAAGTCAGAATTTCCACCTGGTCGCCGTTACGGAGCTGGTAGCTAAGCGGTTCGAGCTTTTGATTCACCTTCGCGCCGAGGCAGCGCAGACCGATGTGCGAGTGAATTTCAAAGGCAAAATCCAGCGCCGTGGCCTTGTCGGGCAGGACGAGCAGCTTGCCTTTGGGCGTGAAGGCGTACACCTCTTTCACGAACAGGTTTTGCCGGAATTCCTCCATAAATTCCAGCGCATTCGAGTTGTTGGTTTCCAGCATCTCGCGCACCTTGTTCACCCAATCTTCGAGGGAGCTTTCCGGCTGAATCGAGCCGGTATCCTTGTATTTCCAGTGGGCGGCGTAGCCTTTTTCGGCGATGTCGTCCATGCGGCGCGAGCGAATCTGCACCTCCACCCACTGTCCCGGATGCGACATCACGGTGGTGTGCAGACTTTCGTAGCCGTTGGCCTTGGGCGTTGATACCCAATCACGTAGCCGGTCGGGGTTGGGCTGGTAGAAATCCGTTACGATGCTGTACACCTGCCAGCAGGCGGCTTTTTCCTGCTCCGGCGGCACGTCCACTATCACCCGAATAGCAAATAGGTCGTACACCTCATCGAAGGTAATATTCTGCTTGCGCATCTTTTTCAGGATGCTGTAAATGCTTTTCGGCCGGCCTTTTATTTCAAATTTAAACCCCTGCGCCTTCAACTCCTCGTCAATGGGCTCGACAAACTCCTTGATAAACCGGTTGCGGGCTGCCCGGCTCTGCCGGATGCGAGCCGCTATGTCAGTATACACCTCAGTATCAACGTACTTAAGGTGCAAATCTTCCAGCTCGCTCTTGATAGCGTAGAGGCCCAAGCGGTGAGCGAGCGGCGCGTAGAGGTAAATGGTTTCGCTCGCAATTTTGAGCTGCTTGTGGCGCGGCATCGAGTCGAGCGTCCGCATATTGTGCAGACGGTCAGCTATTTTGATGAGAATGACGCGCACATCTTCCGAGAGCGTGAGCAGCATCTTGCGGAAGTTTTCGGCCTGCTCGCTCGTGCCTTGCTCAAATACGCCCGAAATTTTGGTCAGCCCGTCGATGATGCGCGCCACTTTCGAGCCGAACTCGCGCTCGACATCGCTCAGCTCCCAGGCCGTATCTTCCACCACGTCGTGCAGCAGCGCGGCCACGATGCTCGTCGTGCCCAGCCCGATTTCCTCCACGGCAATCTGCGCCACGGCCAGCGGATGCAGAATATACGGCTCGCCCGACTTGCGCCGCATGTCCTTGTGCGCTTCCAGGCTCGTATTGAAAGCCTTCTTAATCAGGCGGGTATCGCCGGGCTGCAGCACCGGCTTGGCCGAGCGAAGCAGGCGGCGGTAGTGGCGCAGGATTTCCTGGCGTTCGGCTTCGGTATTTATCACAGAGGGCATGGGGGTACAAATAAAGACGAAAACCGGAAAGTGCCCGGCCGCTAGGCGGAGTTGGTTGCCCGCCAGTCGGCAAAACGCCTGACAGCGAGCCAAGCCGAGTCCAAGGCGTTGGGTTTAGCTAAAATGCGGCGGCAGGAGCTAGCTGCTTTGTCGGCCGGCTGAAACCCCGTACCTTTGCGGCCCCGTTGCAAGCGGCAGCGGGAGCCACCGAATAGTCTTTTGCGGATGTGGCGAAATTGGTAGACGTGCCAGACTTAGGATCTGGTGCCGCAAGGCGTGTGGGTTCGAGTCCCTCCATCCGCACTTTTACGCTGGCTTGAGCTGCCCCCGACCGCCGGTTGGGGGCTCTTTTTTAACCATTTACCTTTGGGCTGCGGCTCATCTTTCTTGTTTTGAACACTACGCTTGACCGCAACGACGAGCAGCTGACCGGGCTGCTGACCGTGCATCTCGACGAGGCCGATTACACTGAGGCCGTCGAAAAGCAGATAAAGGAAACCAGCAAAAAAGCCAGCTTCAAGGGCTTCCGCCCCGGCAAGGTGCCGGCCGGGCTGGTGCGCAAAATGTACGGCAAAGGCATCCTGGTGGACGAAATCAACCGCCTGCTCAGCCGCAGCGTGGATGCCTACATCAAAGAAAACAACCTCAAAATCCTCGGCGAGCCGCTGCCCGTGCCCAGCAACGTGGACTTTGACTCGGCCAAGAGCTTCGACTTTCAGTTTGAGCTAGGGTTGCTGCCCGAGTTTGAGTTGCCCGCCAGCCTCGAAGTAAGCCGCCCGAGAGTAGAGCTGGACGAGGCTACGCTGGCCGACACGCACCAGTCCATCGGCCGCCAATACGGCGAAACGACCAACCCCGAAGCCGCCGAACACGGTGACTACCTGTTTGGTAAGCTCAAGAAAGCCGGCGAAGAAGGCGAAGGCCGCACCGTGCTGCTGCCCACCGACAAGGTGAAAAACGACGTCGAGAAATTCCTCGGCGCGAAAAGCGGCGACACGCTCACCTTCGACCTGAACCACGCCTTCGGGGGCGATGCTGCCGCGGTGCGCGCCTTTTCGGGCCTGAGCCGCGAGGAAGCCGCCCAGGCCACCGGCCACTACGAGCTGGCCGTGGAGAAAGTTAACCGCACCGGCCGCCCCGAGATGAATCAGGAACTGTTCGACAAAGTGTTTGGCCCCGAGACGGTTAAGAGCGAAGAGGAATTTCACGGCAAGGTGCGCGAAACTGTGCAGCAGAACTACGACCGCGAAGCCGACAACCTGCTCAACCGCCGCCTGATTGACGCCCTCGTGGACAACACGAGCATCCGCCTGCCCCGTGAGTTTTTCAAGAAGTGGCTCGTGCAAGCCAACGAGGGCAAGCTCGACGCCCAAACCGTAGAGACGCACATCGAAGACTACGAAAAGGAGCTGAAGTGGAGCCTCATCCGCAACAAAGTGGTGGAGCAGCAAGGTTTGCGCGTAACGAACGACGAAATCCGCAACCGCGTGATTGAGAAGATTATGGGTCAATTCGGCGGCAGCATGGAGTTGACCGACGAAGTGCGCCAGGGCATGGCTTCCTTTGCCGACAACTACCTCAAGCAGGAAAACGGCAAGCACTACGTAACCGAGTACGAGGCCATTTTGGCAGAAAAAGTACTGGAAAACCTGCGCGGTTCGGTTGTTGTAAAAGACGAGCCCGTAACGGCCGCTGACTTCCGCGAGCTGGAGAAATAAGCCGCTCCGGATTGCAGCCAGAAAAGCCCCTGCGTTTGTAGCGTAAGGGCTTTTTTGGCTTTAAGCCCGGCCGACGAAACCCTACGAGCCCCCCGCGGGGCTGAACATTTACCCGCGTTCCGCGTCTTCTACTTCACTGGCGGGCCCGCCCCGCTTTCACATTTTCCCTCCCATGCTGAACAAACAAGAATTTCGCAAATTTGCCGTTAAAGGCCGGGGCCTCAGCGGCTTGGGCGTTGACCAGTACCTGCACCACATGGAAGGGCAGGCCAACAGCCTGAACCTGCCCACAGGCATGACGCGCTCCGTGATTGAGGAACGCCCCACGCGCTTCGCCGAGATTGACGTGTTTTCGCGCCTGATTATGGACCGTATCGTCTTCCTCGGCTCGGGTGTAGACGACTACATCGCCAACATCATCACGGCGCAGCTGCTGTTCCTGGAGTCGGCTGATGCCAAGAAAGACATCCTGCTTTACATCAACTCGCCGGGCGGGTCAGTGTACGCGGGCCTTGGCATTTATGACACGATGCAGTACGTAAACCCCGACGTGGCTACCATCTGCACCGGGCTGGCGGCCAGCATGGGAGCCGTGCTCCTAGCGGGCGGGGCTAAAGACAAGCGCTCGGCCCTCCCCCACGCCCGCGTCATGATTCACCAGCCTTCGGGCGGGGCGCAGGGGCAGTCGTCGGACATCGAAATCACGGCCCGCGAAATTCTGAAGCTGCGCAAGGAGCTGTATGACATTTTGGCGAAGCACACCGGCAAAAGCTACCAGGAAATCCACGATAACTCGGACCGCGACTACTGGATGCGGGCGGATGAGGCCAAGGAGTACGGCCTCATTGATGAGGTGCTGGAGAAAAAGGCCGCTTAAACCGCAGATTCAAACAGATTTAACTGATTGAACGGATGATGCCGCTTTGCAGCTAACTCATAGCAAAAAACCCCTCGCTGCTTGGCGGCGAGGGGTTTTTTAGTAGAAGGCGCGGTCTACCAAATTGTATGACCGGCCGCGCCGGCGCGAGTCTGGATGAACTTGCGCAGGGAGCCAAAGGCTGGCGAGGGGCCGCGGTGGAGGGCTTTGAGCAGGGCGACCAAGTAGGGGTGGTCCTCATAGACTGCCGTCTTGGTGAAACTTAGAAATTCCGCGAACGTGGCGGGCAGGCCGTAGTCGGCGGGCGGCAGGCCGGCCGCGCCGGCCTGCTCGAATAGCCAGCGGTCGCAGGCGGGCCCCAGCGTGACTAGAAAGTGCGTGGGGTGGTCGGGGTGCTGGTAGAGGCCGTAGCCGTGGGTGGCCGGCGCCACGCCCGGCACGGGGTGGGCCGCGAAGGGCCGCATTCCCGGAAAGTCCAGCACCGTGCCCCGGTCCCAATCCACCATTCCCACCACGTGGGTTTGCTGCTTGGCCTCGGCCAGTTTAAGCAGGCGGGCGCTGAGCTTCGGCACCCCAAAAATGTGCTCGACCAGCTTGCGGTTGCCGCGCACGAGGGCGCGGGCCAGAGTCGTGTCCACGTGGCACTCGGCCAGCAAGGCGAAAAGCTCAGGCATAGGGGTTCGGGCCGGGCGTGTAGCGGTTCAAATTGTAGAACACGTCGAGCGCGTCGCGCCGGATTTCGAGCACCTCGGCCTCGGTGAGCTGGTAGAGCTTGGTTTGGTAGTCTTCGTAGTAAGCCACGAATACGGCCAGCGCGTCGGCCTGCCCCCGCGGCACCATCTCCTCAATTATCTGCGTGAGCAGGTAGGGCGAGTGCGTCGCCACAAAGAACTGATTGGTTTCGCTTTCCACCATCTTGCGGCCCAGCCGCGCCGTGTAGTCGGGGAACATATGCGCCTCCGGCTCCTCAAATAATAGCACCGACCCAGTATTGGACTCAATCGCGGCCAGGTAAAAGATGATGCGCTGCAACGTGTCGGCGATAAGCGAGTAGGGCGTCGTGTAGCTCAGTTCGCCAACCCGCTTCTGAATCTCGAACTTGCGTTCGGCCACTCGCAATACCAAATCCAGCCCATAAGGCCGGAACAAGCCTGCCATCTCTTGCCGCAACCCTGGGTTGCGCTCCACAATGCGTAGCAGGTTGCCGCCTAGTGGCGGCTCCAAGAACCCATAGCTGCTGTTCTCGCCGTGTGGCTGCCCCGCCCGGAAGCCGTATTTTTTCGGTACTTCGGCCCAAGCCGCCGAGCCACTAAAGCGCCACTCAAAACTTTGTTGGCTACCATCTTCCAATATGGCGCAGTGAGTGGCTTGGTAGGTACTACCTAGTTGTTCTAATTCATTTACAGATTTTGCTAAGGTTCTGTCGTCCCGTTGGGTGGTAATTAATCGTCCAAATGCCCGTCTTACCTCAGCTTCATTGTCTGGATAGTCTGCGTATGAATTACGCTTTTCTCTCAATCCAGTTTCGTACTGTATCCAGAGTTCGTTTGTCATCTGCCCAAAGCTGTACTGCCCGCTCCGCCGCTCATCGGCCGTTAGTACGGCCCGATTGTCATCCGCTTCGACGGTAATAAGCTGGCTCGTGTCTTGGTCGTAGAAGAGGTTCGACACGGTTTCATAGCGCAGCACGTCGCCCAGAAACCGAGTGCTGTGCTGGTAGAATCCTGCTCCCAGCAGGCTAATGGCTTCCAGCACGTTCGACTTGCCCACGTTGGGCTGCCCGATGAGCAGGTTGATGCGCCGGGGCCGCAGGCTCACGTCCTTGAGGGACTTGAAGTGCTGGATGCGTAGCGTGGTCAGGGCATTTTTCATAAACGACGAGCAGCTAATCAGTCAGGGAGCCAGGCAAAGGTAAGTGCCTCAGCCAAGGCCGCCAGAGAAGTTACGATGAAAAAGCCCTATTACCTTCTACTCTCGGAATCGCTGGTCTTGCTGCAACGGCACCCGCGCCGCCCGCGTCTTACCTTTGTGGCCGTTTTCGCCAAAGCTGCCGCCACGACTCTTTTTCGCTTTCTCTGATGCCCGAACCCGTCTGCTCTTTCTGCAACCGCGCCAAGCGCGAGGTCTCGATTATGATTTCGGGTATTAATGCCCACATCTGCGAGAAGTGTGTGGCCCAAGCCGAGCACATTCTGAAAGAAGAAACCAAGCTGCAAGCCGATTCGCGGCGGCCGAAATTCAACCTCATCAAGCCCCGCGAAATCAAGGCCCACCTAGACCAATACGTTGTGGGTCAGGATGAAGCCAAGCGGGTGATGTCGGTGGCGGTGTACAACCACTACAAGCGCCTGATGCAGCCGCAAAAGGAAGGCGACGAGGTGCAGATTGAGAAGTCGAACATCATCATGGTGGGCGAGACGGGCACCGGCAAAACCTTTCTGGCCCGGATGCTGGCCAAAATCCTACAAGTGCCCTTCTGCATCGCCGATGCCACCGTGCTCACCGAGGCCGGCTACGTGGGCGAAGACGTCGAGAGCATTCTGACGCGCCTGCTGCAAGCGGCTGATTATAACCTTGAAGCGGCCG
>QQTW01003166.1_pt1 | contig 12106 bp, 10 predicted proteins | sample 1904831 | NCBI WGS metagenome assembly QQTW01 (sample SAMN09435610, study PRJNA476489) | Subsurface metagenome, whole genome shotgun sequencing project. | reverse complement strand
ATTATCGCTATCAAGAATGACAGCCCGACGGTGACGCTCGTAAAGCCATAGATGTAGCCGTGTCTCCTCTTCAGCCCCCTTCAAAGCCGTTCGCAAATATCTCGACCCGATCATCGTATTTCTTGGTTTTGGGTCCTGGATCGGCGCAATTCTCCTCACTGCCTTTCCTCCCGATCAAGCTTGGCGAGGCAAAGTGACTTACGCTCTGCTATTTGCACCGCTAGGATGTCTCCTACGATTCTACGCCTCGAAGCACCTCAATCCACGCGTAGTGGCATTCCCGCTTGGCACCTTCGCAGTGAACATCTTCGGCACCGTCATCCTGGGGGCATGTTTTGATCTGCAGCATTCCAGAACGGTGGGAACAGACCCGATGAGCTGCCGGGTGTTGGAGGGGGTGATGGACGGGTTCTGCGGGTGCGCAACTACGGTAAGTACATGGGTGGCTGAGCTGGACGGGCTGAAGAGGAGACACGGCTACATCTATGGCTTTACGAGCGTCACCGTCGGGCTGTCATTCTTGATAGCGATAATGGGAAGTCTGCAATGGTCGCAAGGATTTGAGAAGCCTATTTGTACATAGCGGCATCGTTGTTGAGGATGGAGAGACATGCTGGCCTTCTTTTTCAATCGGTGATGTTGTCACAAAGTTTTTCGGTGGCTGCAGAACAATTCTCCTTAAAACCTGGCCCTTATGCCGGCATGGGAAAACTTGCCTTCTGTGCAGTGTACAGCATGCACTGCATTGCCGTAATTGATGGATTGCGAGAGCATCCTGCATATTCGATTCGCCAATCGGTCGATAATTGGTCAATCGACACCATCGTCATGGTTGCCCTGTGCGTGCCGCCAAGTATCCCAACAGAAACAGAGAGCCCCACTTCAATGGCAGATTCTCCCAGCTGGGACTGGTTCGGTTGCTTCTAGCTACTAGTAGTTAAAGTAGGCCACTAGGAGCAATTAGCTCAATGTTTCCACCTACTCGATAGAAGGTTTCACTTCCAACTTCTAATTTGCCTCTACAGCGCACACTGCACAACTCCCTATCTCACCTCCTCCTCCTCCTCTTCTCGTACGCGTCATTCTTCTTCAACACACACATATCCATCTCGCATTCTTTCAACCTTGAATCCCCTTTTGGCGGATCGCAAAGCTCGTCTACGGTTCTTGAAGTGGTCAGGCTGCAGGCTGCAGCTGGCTGTTTGTTTGCTTGGCAAGCGAGGACAGGGGGCGTCGATGCTGCGCGGACACAAAGTGATCGCACTGTGACGGAGTAATCCATCCACGGATTCAAAGCAGACAGTTGTTCATCGACCTCTCGTACCGGCCAGGATCTCTCACCACTTCTGCGAACTTCGTGTCTGAATCTACCGGTGGTCAACTCAAGCGGAAAGGATATTGCATCGAAGTTCTCTCGATTCGTTCAGCTTGCCTCTCCTCGATTGCAAACCACCTTCAAAAACCTCATCTTAGCATCAACTCCATTCATCATCAATCAATATGCGCCTCCAACCGCCGTCATGCGCCGCAACCTCCCTCCTACTCCTTCTCCCAATCCTGATCTCCGCCTCCCCTCTCACAACCACCATCAACGAGCAATCCACACAGCCAACACCAACACCAACCTCCTCCCCATCACCAGCCCTCGATCCTTCCCGCTGGCACCCCGTCTCCACTCTCCTCCCCTCGTCTTCTGACGCTCCTCAACTCGACCTCCGCGAAATCGTCAACCAACCCGCAGCCGCCCAACCCGCCCTAAACCCCACCCAGGTATCGCCCGTCACGACCCTAATGCTCTGGCAAACCGTCGCCCCCGGCGCTCCCGCTCAACAAGTCCAAGTCGTCTATTCCCAGGCCTTCGAAGAAGTCCCCGATCAGTGGGAATTGCCTGTCGTTGGGTCTATCGGGTTGGGCACCATCAAGGGCACCGTCGGGGTCGTCAAGACCAACAACAAAGTAAAGCGCGGGATCGTGGCGTGGCCGACTACCATGCCGGAGGCGCCGAAGAAGGGTTCATTTCTTCAGGTAGAGAAGGTAGAGAAGCGGGAACCCGAACCCGAAGCGGAACCAGAGCCAGCGGCATTTGTGATCTTGCCGCCAGGAAACGACGAGGCCGCTATCGTCGCTAGGGCGGAGCAGCAGGGATTGGAGAAGCGCAAGGGGAAAAGCGGTGGAGGGAGCGGTGGATCTTCGAGTGCGTCGGGGAGGGTGAAACTCGATGCCGGCCCGGCGACATTGGCGCTCTTGATTGCCCTTGTCACTGGCATGGTGTTGTGAGAGCTCTGTACGCGATTCGTGGAGCCGGTGATGGGGCGTACCCCCTCTTCTCTTGCCCCCTTTTGGACAAAGGCAACAATCCCCTTTCCGTCTTGCGTCTGTTCAACCCTATATCCTTCCCGGTAATTACTCGTGCTCGTGCTCGTGCTCGTGCTCGTGCTCGTACTCCTACCAAACTCCAGCGCTGCGTGCTGCGCGCCGCGTGCGGGGCCAAGCTGTACACTACTACTACTACTTTCTCTATTTCTATTTCTATTTCTATTTCTCTAGCGTCCTGACAGGAAACAGGAAAGGGGGGAGACGAAAAGAATCAAAGCGAATTCTTCGGCGACTGCACTCTGTTTATTATGTCATGGGCGTACGGAGGGGGGTATCATAGCAGATCAGATCAACAGCAACAACCAATAGCAGCGTCAGCATCTCTTCTATGGCCCCGTTTCACATTTCACATTTCACGTTTTCCGCGTCCCTCTCGTTCCTTCGCCATGAATTCATTCATTCATTCATTCTTTCATTCATTCGTAAATCCTAGCCCAGTCGGGGACGACCACGAATTTACTGCGCACCTGGCCCAGCGCGCACGCTTTTTTCCTTGCCTTCCCGCCTTCGGGCTCCCCACTCCCACCCCCAGCGTCATCGATCTTGACGTCAGAAGACGAGGAGGTGAGCAGGAGCACATCCTGCAGGAAATCCACCTCGGCGCCCCATTTCACCTCCAGGTTCGTCGGCTCGGTCGTGCCGCCGCCACCGTCGTCGTCGTCGTGGCCCCATTCCAGCGTCACTCTGCCGGATTGATGGACGTGCAGTGTGCCGGCTCGGCCGGTGGGCAGGGAGGACGGGTTGCTGCTCGCGGTGAGGACTTTGGTTCTTTCGGGCTCGGTGCTGCTGCTGTTGGTGGTGGTGGTTAGGGGTGTTTTGGTGTCCGCACCCGGGTCTTCTTTTTTGACTTGGGGTTCTTCTGGATGTGCGGGAGCGGAGGAGGTGGACGCTGGGGCTGGCGCATTGGTTTCAGTGGTAGTGGTGGTGGTGGTGGGGGGGGGTTCGGATTTGATTTCGGATTCCTTCTTGGTTTGGGTTTGGGTTCGGGTTTGAGAGGGATCGATGAGCATGGGCGTCAGAGGTGGGAATTGGAAGAGGTAGAGCCGGCCTTCTCTCGGGTTGCTCAGAGGCGCTGCTGCGTGAGACTCTTCGTCCTTTTGGCGATCATCATGCGTCCCCGTGGCTAGTTCGTTTTTCAATTTTCTCAGTTCAGATGTATATCTTGCCCGTTCTGCACGCTCCTCAATGGTCTCAAATTCAGGTTCGAGACCTTTGGCGCTGGACTTCCTACGTCGCTTGGTGGGACTCTGTGATTGACGGATCGCCTTGTCTTCGGTTGGAGGGGTTCTCTGTCTCGGTGTGACTGCGATACTTTCGTCTTCTTCGTCCAAATCCATTGTGTCCCCTTGGTCTATATCAATTACGTCTCGCTCCCTCCCCTTTGCTTTCCTTCTGACCTTCGTGTATGCGTCATTCTCGGCGTCATCTCCTACAAGAGAATCTCTTGCAGCTCGCATAGGTCTCAAACCCAGGATTGGCTTTGGAGTCTTGTTGACTCGTCTCCTGCGCGAGACCACTACATCGCCATCTTCTTCTTCGTCCCCGTCTGATGAGATGGAAATTCTGTCAATGTCCTCAATATCGACAGGACGGCCCTCCTTCCCTTCTACGTCCCCATCAGAGAAGTAGATCACATCTTCCTTCTTGGCAGTAGATTTCGCCTGTCTTCCAGACTTCTTCTGACTGGCAGTAGCCGGCTTCTCTTCGTTACTGGCGACATCTTTGGCTTTGCCGCGGCTCCCTCTCTCAACTGCCACGCTTTCCCCTCCTTCAACTCCCTGGATTAACTCCTCAGTTCCACTTACTGCATGACCGCTTCTCGGCTTAGAGCTCGTGGCCCCAGCACCTGACCCGAAAACGCTTGCTGTATTCTGGGTCTTGACTCTAGCGTCTCTCTGTATAGACCCTGTTCGTCTAACGGCATCTTGCTGGGCCGGAGATGTCTGTGGGTGGATCTGATTTGCTAGACGAAGGGCTTCGGCTTGTATAGCAGCCGCACGCTGTTCTGGATTCTTGCGATTGATGCCTGCCCTGACCTTGAACCTAGGCCCGGAAGGATTACCTTGGGCATCTGCCATCTGGCGGAAGACAGGTTTTAGAAGTAAGCGATATGCTCGCGGGGAAATAGCACTAGCAGGAAGTGAACCAGGCAGCAACCATCGAACGCAGGACACAAATAACGAGGTGTGTTCGGAAACCCCCTCGTATCATGCAGATATGCCCAGAAGGTGGACGGCTTGACCCTGAAAGTCGTCCCAGGAACGAACGGTAGTGTCACAGGGTTAGTATCAATCGACAAAATATTTCTTCTTGGACGTCGCCAAGGAAGTTGTCGGAGATAAGAGGGAGATAAGAGGAACCGAGGCACCCTACCACCGAGAAGGGCTAGTAAAAGACATGGACTAAGTGCATTTAGTAGAATGGCAACTATTCTGTCAAGTGGGAGCCATATTAGGACGGTAAGCAGGGCATATTCTGACCGTACTAAGGCCATATTTTTGACAAATTACGCTGTGAATAATGAGATATCATTAAACTATAAATGCTTTAGCTATATATTTTAATTTTAATACTTGTTCAGTAATCTTACGGTTAAGCTAACTCTAAGTGCAGTTTAATGGCTTTTCTGCCGTTTTTAGAAGAGGCCTTCTTCACTGCAGGGGCCTGAAGTAATGTTAGCTCTGCGCCAGTATCTTCTGATGTATTATTGAGCTCCCTTTGTACACGGCAACTACATCAAAAGAAGTTAGAGCATTGTATCTCTGTAACAAGAACTAGCTGCTCCTAGCACTAAACTCACACTACTTCACGCCTTCCCTAGTAAGTGTAAGTACGTAGTACTACTCTAGTTAAGGCTGACAGTAACTAAGGTGACATATTAGACGAGACGCTGCTGGTGAAGTAGTCACATCACGCTATCCCATGTTCAATGTCACCAAGCCCCGTGCTACTACATCACGGTGGGACAATTTGACCAGTACGAGGAGAGGACCAGTACGACTCTACCACTGCAGAACAGCATCATAGTATCTGGTATTTATTTTACCGAATCGGATCTTATAAGCAAACAGTACCACCAGATCCATTTGCTTCCATTCTGCGCCATGACCAATCTCTCTCTCCATGTCCCATATCCACACACAAAGGCGTTGTTGGATGTCATTGATCTCGTTTCAATTTCAGTTTCAGTTTCATACTCAGCAGTACCACAAAATTCGACCGGAGCATAGAGAAGTATTTTTTGGAAAGCAAAATCAGTCACCAGCCTCGGATGGTGGTCTCGTCCCACCTCATCTGCCCGAAAAGGTAAGGACCTCCTCTAAGCCTTCAAGACATCATCTTTTGACCAAGGCTCCAGCAAGTGCACGCCGAACAAGGGGTACAATGACACGAGCTACAGCCAGCCATGGCACTACCCAATAACAACACCTCAGAGTTGTGCCCAAAAACCACTTCTCCCACCCTGCATGACAGTCTGCTTTTGTCGAAGCGGCATCATATGGTGGGTGGGTGTCTCATCTCTTCCTCTTCTTGCTTTTGTCAGAAACTGCCTCAGCATTAGCCTGCCCATGTAGACTAGCTCCAGCAGTCCGCGATCTATCCTCTTCAGCCAGTTCTTCAGCCGATTTCTTCACAACCACACCCATGTGACGTCCGTACCGTCCCTTCCTACCATTGCCCTCGTCCTCGCTAATGCAGCCTTCCACTCCAATGCCGGCATCTTTGCATCGTTGGCACGGGCGCTGGCGATCACATCCTTTCTTGCTTTTTCGGCAACGTTGACATCGAGGCTTTGAAGATAGATCTTCTTCGTCAGCTGCAAGCTGATGTTGAAAGTTGAGCATCGAAGCGGAACTTTTTCGCACGGGGCTGCCGGCCGGAGCACTGGGTGCCTTCATCAAGATAGGATTCGCTGATGACTTGGATGTCTTTGGTAAAGTGTTCGCCCGACTCTTCGCGGTGGATCCTGATCGGGCAAGAGCTGACTTCGGTCTGATCCCTTGTGCGGAACCATCTGATATCTTCGTTTTGATCTTCTTGGCTTTGGGCGGGCCGTCACTACCGTCAAACTCCTCACTCTTAACGATTTTGTCATGGTGATAGTCTTCATCTGCACCATCATCAGTGCTAAAAGTCCTCGCCCGGCGTGGTTTAGGTAGGTCTATGTCATGATCGCTATACTCATCACTGTCGCTAGTGGCACCAGTCGAGGACGCCACATCAGCTGCTCCGCTGAAAGCATCATCCAGAGTAGATGCCGACGTACGTCCGAGGGAGAAATTGGAGGCATCACCCAGAGCGATCAACTGGCGAGCCACATCTTCATCAGAAATGCAGCTTGCAATAGTAGGGTCCGGGGTAGGCAAGACCCTTTGACCAGTGTTCCCCGCTCTTGCGCGCGAAGCAATTTGTGCGCCGCTTCGATCTCGGAGACGATGACCATGTTGAGGTGGATTGGTCGACGGTGGCAGACCGCGAATGTCTTGTCGAGCTGCGCGTCCTTCTTCGTTCGATCCATGAGGGGATGGCAGGGCTTGCACATTGTGATGAAAGAGCTTCTGCGAAGGCAAGGCGAATGGAGAAGGAGCAGTTTGTCCAACGAGTCGACGTTGAGGAGATATGGACGACTGAGACGTCGTCACGGGTACTTGCGGAGGCACGAACAGAGGTAATTCCTGAGAATTGTATTAGTCAAGTAGTGTCAGAAAGGACGTGTAACATACAGAGCTGTCGAATTTTGGTCTGTTTCTTCGCCCATCTTGCAAAACATTCTCGAGACTAATCTCTGCGCTGGCAAATTGTTCGCTTCTTGCTTTCCGAGACCCAGTTATGGAGCTTTGTCCGCCATCACTGTCACTATATCCGTTCATTGCGTCGTCATGGTGGCTGCCATGCGTGCTCGAATTACGGCTTCGCAGCTCCGATTTCGACCCCTTTTTCTGCTGTGAGATGCTTCTGCCTCTGCCAGCATTGGGAGGGGATGCGCTCCTCTTCCGAGCAAGCCGAGATGTCGGACGAGAAGGCGCTTGGGTGTGGTCCAGTGTAGGGTGGGGTGGAGGCATTTGAAAGGGTTCACCTAAGCTCAGTCGTCGTTGTGGCTCTGGAAGGATTGCACCATAATGTTGTGGATAAGGTGGTGCCGATGAAGGATATGGCTGGCCTGGGATGATGCGTACGTATATCACCATGTCGTGCCTTACATTCTCGTAGCGCGCTATTAATGTGTTCCCATGTATATCTTCGAAACTGACGCCATGGCCTTCGTAGATACCGTACCAATTTTTCACGGTCGCAATGATCGAATCTGTTGTGTCGTGTGGATTGATCACCACGCGCATGGGAATTCTTGCTCTGGTCTTCGTTGTCTCATCGAGCAGCAATTCAAAGGAGACCTTCTTTGGTGGAGTGGCTGCGGACTGCTTCAGCGTGGTTGGGCTGACTGGATTCATGACGTCCATTGTCTTCGCATAGATGGGCTTGTTGTTTGTGACAGAGCTTTGCAGGTTTGTAGGCATTGAATCGTCTTTCAGCTGTGCTCGATGACTTCCGAAGCCGTTATAGTGGGCCTGGGTGGGTTGTGACGCAGGTTTGTTAAAGTCTGACGATCTTGTGCGATAAGTCGAATCATCGGCCAGAAGACTCGAGACTTCCATCGATCGAAAGCGACAACGTTATTTTGACCCTGTGGTGATCTTTGCACAATGGTGGGCGTTGAGAAGCTAAAGGACTTTGAAACTGAGGAAGAGGAAAAAGGCCGTGTCGAAGGAAAGAGGGTTGGCAGCAAGAAGGAATCTGATTATGCCGGCAGGCCGTGGTTGATGCTATGGGGAAAAGTTAGCCATGCTTCGCCATAATGATTGATGCTTGAGGCGGCTCTTGGGGATTGTATATAGGGGATTATGGTAGTGGTTGATCTAGAGGCGTTCCGTGGCAACCCAGATGCCCATGCGCATTGTGGCTGTACAATGAGCAGAGTCTAGAGAAGAGAAGAGCTTACCGGATTGGCTTTTGAGTGGATGAATCCGAGGTCCCAGGAGACTCACGACGTGCAAGAGCTTCGATCAATTCGAGAAGCGAGGTGCGAGATATAAGCGAGATCAATGCCTTGTATTGACCACCATCGTCAGTGGCCGAGTGCGATATCGAAGGAAAGCAGGACCATACTTGAAAGAGAGAGAGCCGATGGTAGTGATGATGAGTCGGCGATGCTCTTCAAACCTCTGCACAAGCGATCGAGGTCCAAAAGAGAGGTATTGAGGGTGCGCAGGTGTTGAGGAGAAAGCAAGGTGCAGTGGATGGCAGTGGAGGTGAGTGTACGTGAGTGGGCGGGAGGTTTCACCCAAGCCCAAATGGTCCAGGGTCTGCGCTGACCAGAGCCATCACGCTCCTACAGGAGTACTACACCACCAAGCCACAATGTGCCAATGTGCCAATGTGCTGCAAATAGTAACGTTGTATCTTCGGTCTACGATGCTATTAAAGCAGTGTACATTCTAAGGTTGAAAGCTTCGGCAGTATATAAACTCCTCAGCCGTGTGAGAGTAGGCCGGGCTCCTACTTGGTCCAATGGTTCCTACATGCATGCTATATTAGAGAAAACGAAGAGCTCATAAGACAAGAGAATGCCCTCACCGGTCTGGAGCTCGCTCGCTCGATGGTGCGCAATTGAGCAGAATCTTGCGAAGACAAGCTCGATCAGATTGACCGGATGGATGTCGGCTGCTGCATCCAAGCGGGCCAAACCCCTCTCTTCCCATCACCCAGCATGAGCGAGATAGCTGGAGACCGAAAAATAGGAAGCGCAGTTGTATGCGCTGGCTTCCAACGGTTTGCAGACTAGCAAGGCAATTGGTGTCAATGAGAATATTCCCGTATGTGCGGAGTATCTTTCCGTGCTCAAGAATTACGCTCGCCAAATCGAACCAATAATGGCTCTTGTTGGCACTCCCGACACCATGGCTGGCGCAAGGAAGGAAACTCAGCCAGACAGGACAGTAGATGCTGCCAGTCTAGGATGTATACTTATACGAGCCACAAATAATGCCACCTGGGTGTTTTCCCAAGTCAGACATCCGGGCGTAAAAGCTTAAGCTTCTGTCATCGCAGATCGTGATGTAGAAAACGAATTTCGCCGTCTTTCTTCATATTATCTCGATACTCCTGTGCAGCAGGTGATGCTTTTGCATAACAATATTATTTTCGCAAAGACCGGACATAGACCGTTTCTCACTGCCAATCATTTACATGTCCGCCCCCATTTGGCTTTTTGATTGGCAACAGCGGCACGTCTCGGTTTCACCAGGTCCTGTGGGCGGCAGGCCGGCAAAATCGCAGGCAAGACTTTCCACCCGCTAAAGGCCGTACCGTGGATTTCGAGACCGAGATACCTGCGATAAAGTATTTTATAGGCCATTGATCGGTCCCTGCAGCTACAAGCTTAACTAAAAGCATGAAACAATCAACACGAGCGCTTCACGATGCTGGCGAAGGCCTTTAGCGCTCATATTTCCTCCCTTGGGCCAAGTCACAACGGACCACCAGGCTTCCAATATTAGGTTCGAATCAACGTCAGCTCGCTTTTCGAGAGGCATGAGTTGTTTCGTGGTGCGCTTGCATGTGCAGAAATGCAAGCAGTTGGGCCATGTCCGATAAAGGAGGATTCACACCAGGTCATCGAGATCTTTTCTAGGCTGTAAGAAACGCTATTTCCGGTAGTTGGTGGCTTTGGGCTTGTAGTACAAAGAACATTTTCCTCAATACGGGAACCCGCTCATTGCGGCCAAAGAGGCAGCCCTCCAGGTACTGAGAAACATCCATCAGCATAACATCTGTGCACAATGACAAGCATTGGACAACTTTTGGTCACTTGGCATGAGAAGTGGTGGTTGCTATGCGAAGGCGCATCAAGGTCCTCTCACAGATGAGAAAGGGTCAACAGATCATGTGATCACGCGACTTTAGCGTGGATAATCCGGAGACCGAGCAGTATACTGTTATAGACGGAACGAGGTAGCTTCAAAGATATCAGGTCATTATTCAAGTATAGTGACACGCGGTACTCAGTTTTGAGCTAGGACAGAGAATGTTGTGGTTGAAGATATACATTGTTGTTGATTCTGGAGGTTTCAGGGAGACGTGTTAAGGACGGCCACTTCAATGACGTCCGATGCCAAGCTGCGCTAGAGAAGCTTAGTGGTAGTAGTTGCTTCGGAAAATACTAGCTCCACTAGCTTCGCTAGCGCCAAGCTTTCTGTGTTTACTCTGGTGAAAGTGCTATCAAAACAAGGTAAGAATCTCCAGATTCACAACTTACAATGTACAGCTTTACTCTCTGCATACCACAATTTCGAAGACCGGCAACCTTAGCTTGACGGGTTTTCGTCTTCTGCCTTTGGTTGCAGTCCCTCAGAAGCTACCCTCTTACTGTCTTCCTGCCCGCCTGCCACCTTCAACAGCGCAGACCAGACACAGTCGAGTACCTTGGAGATCGACAATCACAACAATAACAAACTCACTCACAGACCCTCATCGATAGCAACCATGGATGCTAAGGTATGCATGTCTTCTACACCCCTTGAAAAAATCACCACTGTCTCTAAAGTGGTTAATTGATCGCGTACAACGCGTCACTTACCCCTTACCATCAAGCTCGGCTGTTGGGATGGTAAGAAGAGTTGGGACCATTTGCTGACAATACATATGATAGCCACAACGTCCCGTCCGTAATCTACGCGTGCGACCTGACGAAAATGCCCTCCCTGCCTTACCTGCGGGAAAGACAATTCATCATCGAAACAAATCTAGTCCAGCACTCTCATCAGCGCTTGGTGCAGCCGGCTTGAAAGCACCAGCTAAGAGAACTGCGTTTGGGGACGTTAGCAATACCAATAACGGCGTGCGACCAACAAAGGACGATAGTGCAGTTTCGTTGAAGCAAACAGTACAGCTCAATGAGAAACCAGTGACATTGGTTGTGGACAAGAAAACTACAACATTTCTCAAACAAGCGTCTCGGCCCTACTCAGTATCCAACCTTAGAGGTCTGCTCACTGGCGTTACTAGCACCACCAGTACTGAAGTGCTGCCAAAGCCTGCACTCACTGAGACTAGCACGTTAACCAATTCCCGCAGACCACCAACTAAGCGATCCACCACCACCATCTTTAAAGATGTGACTCTACCGGCTATCGAAGAGCCTGCTTTCAAGTCGGCGATAGAAACTGAGACTGAAATTGAATCCGCTACAACTTTGGTTTCCCTCACCCAGCCATCGCATCCATCCCATCTCTCATTCACCACAAATGGAATAGACGTTCTACAGCAGGAAGCTTTTCTTGCCTCAGATGCGAGCATCGAACACGCTGAGAAGTCTTCAACTGACCCGAACATAGCGTCAAGTGAGGTTGAGGACTGGGCAGCATTGAGATCCGATGGCATTTACATTGATGACAATGGCAATGTACAGATATACCAAGAGCCACAGCTAGAGACGGTAGACCAGAAGCAAACTACGTATCCTTCATCTAAGCCGGCTCACACAGGTACAGCGAAATCAGAATTCAATTCTGCACCCGGTGTTGATGTGGTTCCCGCGTCGAGTGTCCTGGTTGCAGATAGCGTGCCCAGCCAACTGCCCCAACGTGCTGAGCCCGAAGAGTACTGGGAGGAGGAAGACGATGAGAACTATGACGAGGAGGGCTACGTTACTGCTCGCTCATTTCGGTCTCGA
>QQTW01003165.1_pt1 | contig 12107 bp, 13 predicted proteins | sample 1904831 | NCBI WGS metagenome assembly QQTW01 (sample SAMN09435610, study PRJNA476489) | Subsurface metagenome, whole genome shotgun sequencing project. | reverse complement strand
AACATGGACGCCTCGCTGTTGTCACTAGCAACAGATCCAGCATTCGGCAGTATCTGCACCACCTCCCCATGACCACCAAATGAAGCTGCATTGCTGCTTGCAGTCACTGTTATATCCTTCTTGAGTTGACTTTCGCGCTTGGTAGCGGCTAGGATGCGGCAATCCTGCAAAGATGACGCCATCGAAGTTTCTCAGGAATGAGCGCCCCGCTGATTTGACATTCACGACTGTTCAAACACTGGGTTCTCCACCATCTTCTCATGATCATCAACTGATGGATGATCGTCAACTGATGCTGCTTGCGGTGCACTGATATAATGTTGAAAATCTCCTTCTTGAGCATTGCGATTCGCTCCAGCACCCAGCAGCATCTGCACCACCTTCCCATGGCCTTGAACTGATGCTGCTCGCAGTGCATTGTTATACCATCCTCCTTGAGCATTGACCTTCACTCCAGCATCCAGCAGCATCTGCACCACTTTTTCATGACCATGAAATGATGCTGCTTGCAGCGCACTGTTATATCGTCCCCCTTGAGCATTGATCTCCGCTCCAGCGTACAGCAGCATCTGCACCACTTTTTCATGACCATGAAATGATGCTGCTTGCAGCGCACTGTTATATCGTCCCCCTTGAGCATTGATCTCCGCTCCAGCGTACAGCAGCATCTGCACCACTTTTTCATGACCATGAAATGATGCTGCTTGCAGCGCACTGTTATATCGTCCCCCTTGAGCATTGATCTCCGCTCCAGCGTACAGCAGCATCTGCACCACCTTCTCATGACCACCAACTGAGGCTGCTTGCAGCGCACTGTTATATCGTCCCCCTCGAGCATTGATATTCACTCCAGCATCCAGCAGCATCTGCACCACCTTCTCATGACCATGACTTGATGCCGCGTGCAGTGCATTGCCATGAAATGCTTCAGCATTGTGGAGCATCTGCAGATACTTCTCATGATCATATTCATGACTTGATGCTGCTTCCAGTGCATCGCCATTGACCTTTGCTCCAGCAATTAGCAGCATCCCCACCACCTTCTCATGACCATGAACTGATGCTGCATGTAGTGCATTGCCATACCGTCCATGAGCATTAACATCGACACTTTTCTGTAAGATCTTCTCAACAACCTCAGACACACCAATACAAGCTGCATAGTACAATGGTGGTGCTAACTCATTCACTGTAAGTGACAGCTTCACATCACTCCACGGTTCGTCAACATTGTAGAGCTGTACCCATGACAACAGAGTAACACTCTCGCTAGTCAGTAGGCTTGAGGCGAGCTCGACCACTGAACCCTTATCTATCTCATCAATCTGCTGTGCATGCTGCCACCAGTGCTCGGCTGCGTACCGGGCCAGCGGATGCTGATGAACAATGTCCTGAGTCAAGGGTGTGTTCTCACTTATATGGAGTAAGTAGTGTAGACAGGCTTCGGCGATCTCTCGGTGACAAGCTTCCTTGTGAAATTCTGAGCGAACGGTGCATCGATCAGACAAGAGGTAGTCTTTCACGGAAGAGTGTGCAAGTCGAACCAGTGTGTGGCGACACTGCTTAGTATCGTCGTCGCCGCCCGAGTCATCCTCGTTATTGTTGTTGTTGTCGTCATCATCATCCATGGTGCTGCAGCTGATCAAACTAGAACAGACCACCATAATGTCGGTAGGATCTGGAAGGCGTTCATCGGGAATGAAGCCTCCATTGTCTCCATTCTTGATGGCAAGGACTTCGCGAATTTCCAACAAACTTAAGGGACGCTCGGAGAAACACAGCCAACGCAAGGCCGTCACAGCGTCTTGAAGCAGGCCAGCTGACTCCAGGTGCTGTAATATTCGATTATACGTCTCATCCAGCGTCTTTGGCAAGCTCAACAGTGCCTTTCGGAGAGCACTCAACTTGACGCACTGTCGAATAGACTCGAGTTGAAGAGACACCCACCGAAACCTATTCTGCTGTCAGCAAACCCTTCATAGCGCATCACACGGCGTACGCACATGCCCCCGCCGTTCTTCACCATCGCCTCGATTATTTCCTCCCGCACCGATGGAGGCCATTTCTTCAGCCTGAGATCCGTGATTAGCCGACTGCGAACGTAGACGCTGATATCATTATCCACCAGGGCACTGTGAATATTGACGTTGTGATCCGCAATCCGGCTCAGTTGCTCTTCAATGTCCCTCTCGCGACGACTCGTCACCATGACACGAAGACCAGGCTGTTTGAATTCCACCAAGTCGCGCACAAACATCCACAGACGATCATGATCTGTGCATTCATCGAGTGCATCCAAGATAACGTACTTGGATTTGATCCGGTCCATCATGTCTCTGAACAGTGATTGCACCTTGTCTTCACTTGGGAGCCGTTGGCCACTCCCACATTCGTGGTATAACTGTTCCAGAGCGAGAAGTCCATAGCGTGCTTGTTGAGCAAACTGAAATAGTAGTGATCGAACGGCGTTACTCGCTGATTGCTTCTCGACATCATTAAAATTGAAAAAGAAATAGCTGACCGCCGTGTCACTTTGTGACTTCTTGAGTTGAATCAGGTTCTGTATCACCGCAGCACTGCTCAGCTGGGTCAGCCTCACATCCTCTTATCAAGCCTATCACTGGTTCAACTGACCTCAACACTGTCTTACCGCACCCGGCTGACGTGTGGATTAGCGTTTTCCTTCATACCCGCCAGCTCTGACTTACGAATGCCGTAAAGCCACATCAACGAAGACGTTGATATTTTCCAATCCCTGAAATGCTGCCCGTTCAACAGCCACAGCCCCGTCTCGGGATGTAGCTTTTCAAGTGCCGCATGGTAGTTGGTCGATGGGTCTGGAACGCCCAACCATTGCGAAAGGCGATGTTGCAGGCTCTCTATCATTTAATAAGATTTTGCCTGCCTCTCTCATCAGGGTCTTTTAATTGCGTTACGTACGATCAGCATGAGTTTGTTCAAAGCCTGCACGGAAAACGTCAAGCATGGGATCTGGACCAGCGAGCGGCAGTTTCGGTATAAAGTCCCACTGATGTTCTATATCCACACGATCTTCCATATTTATGTCTTCAAGCTTGGCATATGCCCTCTTATGTGTTGTAAAACCCGTAGAGATGTCATATTCAGAACTATCGAGCTGACCAAGGGTACTTCTTGTGAGTGAGTTCATCATCCTATCGGACATCTGATCATTTAGATCGTCTTGCTGTGGCAGAGCAAAGGTTACAAAAAGATCGATAAGATGATTCGCGATGTGGCCGCGCCACTTCTGGGCAGTACCATTATATTGATGAAGATGAGATTCGATGTTCAGGGCCGTTGCATCACAGAAAGGACAATCCTGAAACGGGTCTTCTGCTGAGGTTGCAGACATCTGTACCAGCCTTTGAATTTGAGTGTCGGAATATTCGGACCTGTGTGACGTTCGAACATGATTGACGAATACATCGGCATCGGGGAATACTTGTGGTTCATGGGGTGGATCCAAGCCATCACACCACCATTCTTGTGCATGGTACTTTCTATGGTGCTCAAACCATTCACTTTCCGTCTCAAATTGCACAGTTGTCGCCGTACATGAAGTGTCAATGCAAACGAACGGGCAGAGATCTGAGATAACATGATCACTGGGATTTCGTTAGTTATAGAGACAAACATCACCAATATACAGGGACTATTACCTCCACTTCCTAATACTCTCAGCTTTTTCACGGGGAACAAGAATACAGCAGTATGGACATTGGAAGTATCTCATACCGGGCTTCACCAATGGTGGTTCAGGAATCGTAGCCTTCAGTGTGTGAGAATTGGAGGAGATCCTGGAACTCGGCGCGCCAGATGCGAGGGATCTCTGCTCGGATTCGATTTTGGTGTACTTGGTTGCTTCTGTGTGCCGCGACAATTGGGTGGCGCGAGACTGCGCGAATTTAACACCTTCTTTGATCTCTGTGTAGATTTCCGACGTCGGGAACAAGGTTTGTGGGGCAGCATGCAGCTGTCGCTCTTGATGGGTCAGCTCGAACTCCTGCCGGAAGGATAAGTGCTCTTGGTGTGCCCTCCGGTACTTTATTCGATGCTTTTGCCTGCAGACTGCAACGCAAATTCTCGATCTCAACGGGTCGGTGAGTCCATATCTTTTCTCAAGAATTAAGCGGAAGCTTTGTTCGAAGAGATCTGTTCTATTGAGACCATCTTCATCTTTATCTTCCCAAGCATCAGCCCTCAAATTTCGAGCTTTCAAGCCGGACTTTCTGATTGCCACTGCTATCTTAACGAGCTTCTGGACAATGTCACTGATGTTTTCGAGACGATAGCGTAGCTCCGAGGCAGGAGTCATTTCTTCTTCATCATCGGATGAGCTTTCTGAGCTGAGCTCGGGCATTATTGCTACACCTGTTGGGTGAAGAGTCTCCTTCCCTGTCCTAACAAGTTCAATGCCTGTGCTGGTCAGAAATTTTACATCATCTCATCAAAGTACCGGCGGCTCACACCGAGAAACATTCGTACGTAAGGCATCAAGCAAACCGCAGATGCCTTTCCTTACATTCCACTCATCCCTTAGGCGGTAATCAACGGAAGCTGTGTCCGGTGCAAAGACACCCAAGTTCTTCGCCCAAACGCGAAACTGTTCCAAATCACTGTTGAAGTCAAGGCTTGCGACTTTCGAGCGTTTTGGTCCAAGAATTTGGCCAGGTAGGATAGTTTCACCGCTTTCGAATACGTGCAAGCACTTCGAAGCGTGATTGGCGATGATACACCTATCCATCTGGCCCTCATCTGCGGCTTTGGAGGATGATGACATAGTGTGGGCTCAACACTTTTGGCTTTCTTTCTCTAGAACATCAATACTTCCAGTGGCTGCGGGCATATTTTAATGATAAGCATTTCGCCGTGGCGGGGTTACAGTTGGGCAGCTGCGGTGTCTCATGTCGGATTGGACAGTATCTGCTGGCGGTGACTGCCAATCACAAAAATACGCGATCCAAACCCCGCCCGCTTGACTCAGCCTCCTGCCCCTTGGTAACCATTCTGTTGAATTTCCTATCATTCTCCAGAGTTGGGGAGGACCGAAGAACCCAAAAAATGTCTGGCTTTGAGGTTGCGAGTATCGTGCTCGCCGCTATTCCGTTGTTCATCTCCGCAGCCGAGCATTATCGCAATGGCCTTGACACCGTTGATAGGTTTCTCAAGAAAGAACGAATTCTCAATCTCTACATTCAGGAACTCGAGATGCATGAAACACTGCTGCGCGTCCGGTTGCAGACTGTCATGGGTAGCACCAATCTACCAGCCAAAGCTCAGCAAGAGCTTGTTGACAATACAATGAGTCCTCTATGGCAACGCCAGGATGTTCAAGATCAGCTTCGCCAAAGCCTTGGCGACACGGCAGACATATTCCAGAAAATCATGGAGCAAATAGCGAATGTCTTTATTGAACAAATAGAGACTGGTAAAACCATATTGGGTCATTATCAGGTATTTTATTCCAACTTCTTTCACTCATAGAGTGGATACATTTACCATCATTCAGGGTAGGCCTGGTAAGGCCCAAAGTCTGCGTCTCATAGTCGTGCAGTCACAAGGCTCGAAACCATCTGGGCTCAAATCCTTTTCTGAGCGCGTGAAATTCACCTGGAAGTCTCCTAAGCGCAACGATATCTTGATTAATCTCAAAAGTTGCAATGACAATCTGGATAAGCTAACCAGCGCCGCCAAAGAAGCAAGACCTTATCACAAGAAGCAGCAAGTACGCAAAGTGCACGCTGCCTGGCAGAGCCGAACAGAGACTCAGCGGCTATTTGATATTCTGACCTCGACCTGCCCTTGCTCATGCCAACCTGCTCATCGAGCGAAGTTGAGGATCAAGCCCTGTACGAACGATGATGATCATGTTGACTATGGGTGCATGCTCTTTGACATCTCCTTCCAAAGGAGGCTCAATTATGAGCGCGCTATCACTGTGAAGATGTACAGAAAGAGGCAAGTTTGCCATAACTAATCCATGAACGTACCATCAACGCTAATATGGGAGTAACAGGGTGGATGGCCAAAGCACTGGTGTCAGAATAGCGGTCCCAGGGGCTTCAAGCGCGCCAGACAAGACAGGGTGGAAAGCTATCAACGATATATGCTCTGCAGTTGAGGCTGCCAACCATGTCAACCAGCACATCGCACTAGCCATAGATGAGGCGGAGGACTTGTGGGAGACCGAAAGCTCCGCTGCTAGAACATCGCCACCCTCAAATCCAAGCCTGAGCCTCGAGACACTGTTCCCTTTCTTTGCGCAATTTGCCAACAAGAAGTGGTTGATACGAGAGAAGCTGATCTTTGCAGTCATCTCAGCATACTCGGCATTGCAACTCCACGACAGCCCCTGGCTACAGTCAGGTCTCACTTCCAAACAGCTCTTCTTCCCGGAACGCGGCGCACTCTTCATTGCTGCTACTGCCACCGAAGCAGGAAACGCCCTCGGGCAACCGTACATCAGCAGTGACGTCTGGGGCACACCCCAAATCTTACCGACAGCCTCACGCACCCACCGCAATATACACCTACTGTCGCTCGGAATTATGCTTCTCGAGCTACATCTCAATCGCCCAGTCCAATCCCACAACACCGACCTGGCAGCGCTCAAGCTGCAAGCAATGGACCTTCTACAAGAACACTATGACGACAGTTCCTTGTCACAGTGCTACTACGAAGCCGTCCGCTTTTGTCTCTTTCCAAAGCCGGACCCGTCTACACGTCTGATCGAGTTTTCTGACCAAGGATTTCGAGAAATGTACTATCGCGAGGTCATCTTACCTCTTGAAGAAGAACTGCATGAAAACTTCGAGATTGGTCAAAAATTCTGGGACGACCTTTGACTGACCTCCCAGCAGCCTACAATACTGAGATTGAAGTTAATCTTGGAATATTGCCTTGTCCATGGGCTTCGGGTCAGAGAAGGGATCTCACATCGGCACCATTGCATATAGGCTCGTAGTTTTAATCGAGATGGAGGGCGAGGGTCATTAAGAAGCGAGGCCAGAGCTTGAAGGAGGGAAGAGTGTGGAGGCAGCTACGCTGGCGCCTGTCGCTACGATGACCCACAACACTTAGTAGTGGGCAGTGCAAGGTGGTCACAGGTGCGCATGGCCGTCTGCCATTGGGCACCAACGTGGAGCTTCTCCCATAGCACAGTGACCAGAAGACAAAAGATGATAAAATAGAAAATGATGATTTTTGATAACACTCACGAGTTGTTATAATTGCACTGTGGGGGTGTGCGCTCCTTCGCATACGGTAGTAGCTAGGACTTGACTTCACGTCAGGTGTGTCTTTTACCTTAGTGGGTGAGGATCCTATGTTCCTAACAGCTGTGGCACATAAATGAAATTGAGTGAAGATGAACAAAAAGAGCAGACTATCACGTGAAGAGGGCTAACGACAACGGAGCCAGAAAGGGGCTAAGGGGTTGCATGAGGAGCAGAGGGGGAGCAAAGAGAGAGCAGAGGGGGAGCAAAGAGAGCGCAGAAGGGACCGCAGAAGAGCATCGATATAGTTAGAAAGGGAGCATGTGGGAGCGAAGAGATGAGATGAGCATTGTTGCGGGAACTGAGCGGCGGGACCTCAATCACTAAATCTATCATATATCTCGACGTTGTCCTCATTCGTTGATCTCCATACCCCGGATAACTAGTACTTCGCACTAGGGTAGCCTCGGCCATGCCGTCCTCGCTAAAACTCATAGTTAAACTCCACGTCTTTGCTGACTCAGACAGGGCGCAGTCCGTCAAAGCATCATCAAAAACTACGAGCTACTTCAGGTTTTCTCAGTATGTCGCCGCGTTTCATACAGCCATCGATCAAGCTCATCCAATCAGACTGTCTACCGAACGTTCTGAGCAACACTTGAATTTCCTGGGACGACCATTCAGACCGCTTTATCGTGCTAATAGGCGACCTTGGTCCCCCGCAGCCTGCAGTGACTTCTTATCCCCGCGTCGGTGCACTGATATTGTTGCCTAATACACGAGCTGGCGAAGCTCCATTCAGCTCATTACGCACCTCGTTGTACAAGGCTGCTGTTTGTTTCACTAAAATACTTACATACTCATATTACCATAGCAATACAATCGGTCGAGGGCTAGATCCTGCTATAATCTACTGCGTGTCCACTTCGAGTCACTATTTACATAAGCCGGGAAACTCCTTCATCACGACCTCATCCACATCTCATCTATCAAGCTGTATCCAGTGCTCATCTATCTGAGGTCTTGGCGATGTTGTCAGCTATGTCGCGGTCACCCGAAGATGCTTACCTTGACGATCCTCGACAACTCTCAACTGAGCCTCAACACCATCCACGAAGTCCACCAGAGCGGGCTAGCAGCAACAACGACGGTGGATACAATGGAGTGCCTAGACCAAAACGCATAGCTTGTGTGATATGCCGGAAGAGGAAGCTTCGCTGCGATGGAGGCAAGCCCAGCTGCGGCACATGCGCACGATTGGCGCACGACTGCTCCTATGACGAAGTCAGAAGGAAGAGTGGTCCGAAAAGAGGGTATGTGAAGCAACTGGAGGCCAGATTAGGTATGTGGGCATTGCGCAGGTTTTACGAGAATGGGTACTGAGGCATAATGATCTTCGGTAGCGCAGGTTGAGACGCTCCTCAAGACCCAAGACCCAGTCGTATCTCCGCCGAATAACTCGGTCCCTGCTCGCCAAGGTTCTGGCCAAGAAGGTGCCGCAAGGCCAGACTTTCAGAGCAATAGCAACGACTTGGACTTCAACATGGGTGACTCAGATCCAGTACCAGACCTCCTTAGTCTGTCGAATCCATTCGATGCGGCCGCATCGCAACCCTTGGGTGCTCCAATGTGGCCTGAAAATCAACTCGGATTGGGAGGTGACGATTCGTTCCCCTGGGAGATGATTGGACAAGGTCTTGAGGAACCATTGCCGTGTCAAGAAGTAATTGACGAGCTGTGCGTTAGTCCAAGGTGAAAGCAATTCGTTCCAAAAGCTTACATTTACCACAGGCACCACATCTATTTTGAGAAAATCCACCCCTCCGTACCGATGATCCACCGAGCTCGATACCTTACCGCCATGAATCTAGCTCCAGGCTTACGTCCTCCTATATGCTTACGGTACGCCATATGGTGTCTTGCAGCCTCCGTGACAGACAAGTACTCCAACATTCATATGCACTTTTATCAACGTGCTAGGAAATACGCAGAGAGCGACGAGATGAAAGGGCATGGAGAATCGTTCATCAGTATAGCACATTCACAGACCTGGACATTGATCGCCACATATGAATTCAAGTTCATGTACTTTCCAAGAGCTTGGATGAGCACAGGGCGGGCTATCAGACTCGCACAGATGATGGGACTTCATCGATTAGATGGGGTGGGATTAGATGTCAAACAATGCTTACCCCCACCAAGAGATTGGACTGAACGGGAAGAGCGACGGCGTACTTTCTGGATGGCATTTTGTGAGGATCGATACGCCAGCATTGGGACGGGCTGGCCAGTTTTGGTAGACGAGAAAGATGTGGGTACAACGTTCTTGCGGTTTCGACACCTTAGTCAATTACTGTTCTAATTGGGATTATTCTAACATGCTCCGGTCAGATCCTCACTAATCTCCCGGCGAGCGAGGAAGCTTTTGTCAGGAGTAAACCGGAACGAACGCTATCGCTCATCGAATCAATGAACCCGGCAGGGGCTACCAAACTGTCTGCATTTGCAGGAGTATGTTTAATGGCATGCCTCTTCGGTCGCAACTTGACCCACCTTCACCGTCCGGATCCTAATGACAGAGACGACGATCTCAATGGTGAGTTCTGGAGACGACATAGACATCTGGACAACATACTCCTCAACACTTCACTCTCGTTACCTAGCCACCTAAGATTGCCTGCGGGCTTGGCAAATGCGAATATAGTCTTCTTGAACATGAATATTCATACTTCAACCATCTGCCTTCACCAGGCGGCGATTTTCAAGGCTGACAAGAACTGCCTGCCACCTTCCATCTCCTCAGAGAGCAAGACCAGATGTATACTTGCCGCAGCAGAGATTGCCAGCATCATGCGGATGGTGAGCCACTTGGACGTGGGTAAAGTATGTAAAATAATTCCGTGGACTTGCTCGTCGGGCTAACCCTTTGTTAGATGAACCCATTCATCGCCTTCTGCTTATATGTAGCGTCTCGTGTCTTTGTCCAATACCTCAAATCACGTCCGGAAGATCAGTCCGTCCGTGCATCGCTCGATTTTCTGCTAGGCGCTATGCGTGCCCTGAAGCAAACGAACCCACTGGCTGAGTCCTTCCTCAGCCAGCTCGCTGTCGATTTAGGAGGCAGTGCCTCTGAAACGGAGTTGAACCGTTACGAAGGCCTATCATTAGATGCCGGGCAATGTAATGTACGTATTAGCCTCAAGCTCAAGCGTCTGCATGTGAAGCTGATGCCATCCGCCTTCAAGATAAAGAAAATGGTGCCTATGGAAACTACCGTATGCTCACCGATTGTCGAGCCGCGAAAGCCTTCAGATCCAGAAATCACCATAACCGGGTCACATGAGTCGAGTTTTTCCCGTCCTCTCCTATCCACAAACGGCTCGCCCATGGATTTTCATAACGTAGCGAACTTCGAGTACACTTCCTCGCACCTGGATCTCCCAAACCGCCATAAACTCTCTAGAAAGACTTCCAACGCCATCTCTCCGACGTATCAAGGGAACATGGACGACTCTGATCATCCCGACAAGACGTCTCGTTACGACGCTATGCATAAGATGGACACGGAGAATCCATTCAGTAACGGTGGCAGCGACCATCCTTCATCTTCAGGGCACCCGACCCCTTCCACCACCTCGAACAAAAGTTCCTCTCATACCTCATACAGCCCTCCGCACACCGATGACCCATCTGCCGGCCAAAACCCCACCTTTCACGCACCTGCCCCATCGCCTTCTGCAACAGCCATCTTCGATTCCGGCAATACATTTACGGGCTTCTCACCGGGATCACAGCAATTTCTCGCGGACGTTCGAGCACCTAGCAGCAATCAAACTTACGGTGTTCTAGCAGGTTGGGTCGATCAGAATCAACCTCCCAATATGACGCCGGGTAACCGGGACCAATTGGCTTCTTCCAACTTACCTCCTGGCATGGCTCCATTCGAGGAAGGAGGTTGGGTCAATATGCTTAACGATTTCGGTTGGGACCGTTCGGCGCTGGCTGGGCCCCTTCTTTCGCGCGAAGGTGATGGTCATGTATCGCGCTCTTGACGGGATTATCATTTTCTTTTGGGCGATTGCTGGGATGGGCTGGCGTAGGGTTGAGATCTTACATGACGGGTGGTGTTCGTTTTGTATCAGTGGTAGGGCCCATCTTTTGAACTGAAATAATACGGTCAAGCAGGTTTCTGTTACTGGACTGAATGCCCCTGTCTTTCGTTTGCTAAGGAGCGGGGAGCGTTCTACAGGATCACTGGGCCTTCGCACAACCAATATACCAGGGGTCATTTTCAGTCTTTCTCGGGTGACTACTTGTATCTCTCTCCTCTCTCAGCCTTATATGGGATCTTACATAGATGACTGATGTTCGTTTTTGTATGAGTGATAGGGGCGCATCTTTTCGGGCTTATTTAATACGGTCAAGCAGGTTCCTTTCCTTCTTTGGCTAAGGGGGAAGAAGCGTTCTACAGGATTACTGGGTTTCTCACACAAGCAATATATCACGAACCGTTTTCAGTCTTTTCTCGGGTAAATTTCTGTATCTCTCCTCACTTAGCTGTACATGGCCTTCATCGCAAATCACAGAGATGTTGCCTCTCTCGAGAAGATCAGTGCGTTTGCTTGCTCATGAGCGCCATTTCCCATGCAGAGTAGTGTCTGCAGCCGCAGTTGAATGGACCGATTGCTGAGCACACACTTGAACTTCATTCTAGGACTCGGAAGATGACTGCGAGAAGAGGCTGATTGATGATATGGTAGGCAGTGCAGTCTATGACGGAACTTGTCATTTTATCTCGGTATCGATGATAAGGTAAGATAAGGTAAGGTGGATGGAAGGAGTTGAAGAGCGTATATGTCGGCGATGATAGAC
>QQTW01003164.1_pt1 | contig 12108 bp, 9 predicted proteins | sample 1904831 | NCBI WGS metagenome assembly QQTW01 (sample SAMN09435610, study PRJNA476489) | Subsurface metagenome, whole genome shotgun sequencing project. | reverse complement strand
TCAATTTCAGAGTTGTGGGATTGCTGCACAACCACCACTAAAAAAGCCAAATGGCATTCCTACTGTAAGATCATTACTATTGCATATTGCTGTAATGGCTTTCTTTATGCAATATAAGCTATTTTCTCGAAGTATTCTCTGAAGATATTCCTTTGATACAGCCATCCGACCTCTTACCCTCATCACTTACCTACTGGTTGCTTGCCGTTAGGAGTAGCGCTGCCGCGTTCAAATGTAAAGAATTTTGCTGCAGACGTGACAGAGGGAACATTTAAACATTATGAGTTTTATTATAGAATTAATTGTTTCTATACTTAAGAACTAGATTTATACAAGTTTAAGGTTAAGGAACTATAGCCAGCTCAAGAGTTATCATATGTTATTTTTGTAATCATAAGTATAATAACAAGAGTGATGCAATTAAAAGCACTTATAGATAAATTGAGTTTGGTAATTGGTATTCTAAGACCCTTTCAGGGTAACCTTGTAGGGGTATCCTTTCAAGATGCCCTGTTAGGACATCACATTAGGTGTCATGCTAGTTAGAGTACTCCTTCGGGGCACCCTTTTTCAAATTCAAGGACTAGATGCGAGGCTAACCCAATCATGATAATGTTAATAGTCCAATGTGCCGCTCCATCCACGAGGCTTCAATTTCATGTGCTGATCTTCTCACGAGGCTTACTCTTTTCATACCACGTTCGCTCTCATAAGCCACTTCCTTTTCCCCAAGTATACCCTCGTTCAAGCTGCGACTTTTCTTCCCGTACCATACTTCTCACCCATTTCACTATTGACACTTCTAAACTACCATAATCCGCTAGGGAAACAACGTTGATGAAAGCCTTGAAGGCTCCTGCATTTGATGAAATCTGAGGTAGCAGGTGTTCTCTTTCTCATTTCCAATAGCTTCACCAAACTTCAATGATGTCTTCCAAGCGCAGAAAAGACATTCCTAGCATTCCCGTATTCTGTATGTTCACGGCCCCATTATTTGTACAGGTCGGCAGAAGTACTTCTTACTGACACCATATCAGCCTGCAACATTGCTTCAAATTCAGATGTTCCAGAGGTGTCCGTGGTGGAACCTATCTACAACGCGGCTTGTTACGGTCCAGAACTTCAAATTCTAATTGAATTCGAAAAAGCTTATTTATTCGGTCGATCACAACAGAAGACGTTTACTCGTGCACTCGAATACGCCATTTCATGTCAGAATGTCTGCGCCATCAAGAATCTTTTGAAGATTGATGTGGACAGGGTACGGCAACTCAGCCGGAAGGGGGTCAACGTGAACGCCATTGCACCGAATGCCATCAGCCGTGCCATCCAGGGTGAAAGGACCGATGTGGAGATCCTAAGACTATTCCTAGATCTTGGTCTGGATGTCAAGAAAGTGTTCGGGGGAGAAGGTGATGCATTAATGTGGGCTGTGAGGATAGGGAGGTGGGAGCTCGTTGAGAGAATCCTGGAACAGAGAGGATCATTCGATGTGGATGAAGTGAAGGTAGGCCAAAACCCACTCTTTGAAACGACTCTTCGAGCTTCCGAACCCGCTTATCACGTCAGCATGCAGTATCACAAATACGACAACAAATACACCCTCCTCGCCGTTGCCTCAGACCGAATCCGCGTAGCCGACGAACTCCACTACTACGAAGGCCACGACACACAAGAAATTCCCATCTGGATCGACCAGAAGCGCCTGATCCTGGAATTTCTCAGCCGAGGAGCCTCCATCGAGGGAACTTGTCTCCTCCCCAACCTGGCAGCGGACCAGCAACGAAAGGAGCAAACTGTAAGTTTCGCCCGAATGCTAATCGAAGAGTATGGCGCAAACGTCAACGAGAGGTACGAATGGAATGCACTTATGCATAGACGATCGCGCAGAGAGAGGATCAGCACGCCGCTATACGAGGCGGTGAGGAATAATTTCCTCAGAATGGTTGAATTGCTGCTTGAGAAGGGAGCTGATACTACGGTAAAGGGCCATGCAGGTATGACGTTGGTGGAGTGTGCATGGAACAATAAGCACGGTAGTATGGTGCAACTGCTGAGGGAAAGGGGTGTACCTGAAGGTCCGGAAACGAAGGGAAAGGATGTCTGGTCCTTGTACTCGTCCTCGACGCCGGCCAGAGCGACGACTCCAGTCAGGAGAACGGTCGTGCGGTCGGATTCGAGCAGTGATGAGTTGGATGCGGACGAGAGACGTCGCATCATGTATCAAGCGATCCAGCCGTGATTGAAGTAAACGGTCGATTCACCCTACACAAGTCTCCAAATGACTTCTGCGTCAGGCAAGTCCCATTCAAGCGGGCTTCTGTGACTAGACAAAGACAGAGCTTCAGGCGTCACTATATGTACATCAGTTATCAGCTCGGGGCCGAATTCCCTGGGCCTCAAATTCCACGTCTGAGCCAAAGAATTAGCTCTCTCTGCTGGTGGACATTTTGCTTCCTGATCAGGAACCTGGTTCACACATGTGTGTTTTCTGCCTCATGAGAGAGCACGTCTCAATTCCCATTCACATACGGAAGACAATCAGTCCAGAGAGCCAAATGTATTTCCTACCCGAATATTCCCTACTACTTCCCCCCTTGGATCCCCAAACATTCCTCTGCTTCTTCTTCCTCCGGTTAACCTTTGCCTCCCCCAGATCCCAATGCAGATTGGATACAAACCTATTCCACCCAATTTTTACAAGCCCCCACCCCCAAAAATCTATGCCCCTTATCACTATCATTGCCACTGAACCCACGACGCCGTGATAATCCTAATCTATCGCTAACTCTTAGAGAGTGAAATGCTTCACCTGCAAGCGTTTCTCCTCGACCAACGTGCTGGATCTGGGTCCTGGTACCTAGACCCTAGACCCTAGACCCTAGACCTAGGAACGGCTCGCGAGTTGATCGTACATGCACTAGTTAGTTCAGCTAGCCTTTTCTTTACGAATATACTATCGTAGTCAGTATTCTTTGTTGGCATCTTGGAGCAACTTGGAAAAGAGAAAAAAAACCCCGGACTCGCATTCCCCCCTCCCCTTTTCCCCCTGACTCCCCGCGCTCCGCCCCCTGTTTCTGTTCCAGAACCAGTCCCCTCTACCCTAACTTGAATAGAGCAGGAGCTAGGCAAGGAAAAGCGAAGAAAGAAAGAGAAAAGAGTCTATCCCTGTTCCATGGTAGAGTCGAACAAATCACACAAAAGTGACCAGGACAGAGGGGCACTTTTGCTTTTTTTTCGAGTCCCTCCCCCTTCTACCCCGGTTTTGGTGTCTTTGAGCTGCTGATTCAATCTACCACTTTGGTGAGGGAGGAGATGTGTGGGAATTTGGAATAGATAGGAAGAGGGAAAAGGGGGATAAGGGAGGAGGTTTTTCTCCTTTGGGCAAGAAGAGAAAAGGGGGCTTATTTTTGTGGGGCTGAGACTGAGATATGGGAAGAGTAGAATTTGACGGTCTCAAGTATGATGAATAGACGACCGGATAGATGGATGGATGGACACTAAATAGGCCCGGGGCGAGGACCCTAGGCGCGCTTGTATCGAATTCCGGCTGGTGATCGTAAGGGGGTGAGGGGCGAGAATGAATGGAGAACGTATTTAAGAACGTGTTTCTGAACATTACTCAACGCCGCTTTCCGACGAACTTCGCCAAACATTAAGGGCCGTCTGGACCGCTAAAATGGCAGTCCTGACCAGGTAGCAATAGTATTGGATCCACTTGGACGAGTGGAGAAGAGAAATCCCGTTCGTGGTGACACCGAAATCTGATTTTCCACACATGCTAAGAAGCTCTTGTGTAGATGATTGCTAGCATTCAGCACTGTTCTTGTAGCTGGGCATTGCAAGTCATGCGCAGAAGTTGTCATGTAATCATATACTTCTGATCAGCTCCTGCTCGCGGCGAATATGCCAAGGGTGCTTCTGTATCGCGTTTCGCTTTTCACGGTGAAGAGTGGTGGCGATTGGCTGATGAAAGTGGGTGATGAAAGTCAACTTTCGCTCTGCTTTAGGTTCGTGCTGAGTGCCAATTTATCGGAATCGCTTGGACATACGTGATGCATGAAGAGGGCGGACTTTCGGAGTCCGGCTAGTAGTGACTATAGATTGTGTTTTGAAGTGACAGCATGAGACTAGAATACCATTTTCCAGCTCTACCATAAACATATGTCATCGCTCAGAGTAAAGAATCAAGCCTGGTGAAAACGCTCAAACATGCAGCAACAACCTGTAAAACGACAACATTAGTGCTGGACTCGGGAAGGGCGGAAGTGGAGGGACAATACATACCTCAAGCTGTAATTCCTTGTCCTTGCCTCGTTCAACCTCCTCGGCTATAACCTGTCCAATATTGGCTCCTATCCCTTGCTGTCCGCCGGCTCTCTTCCCAAAAGGCCATTGACTGTACTCGGCTAATAGCTCATCCACTTGAGCAAATGCCCTCTCCCTCGCCTCGTGACTCATGGTCACCAGAGCATTCTCCAGCACATTTGCTGCATAGGACGCACAAACCATGCTGATGGTTCTTAGATATCTGAATTCGAGCTCTTCAGGGAGGAACTGCGATGGGGGAAGAACAACAGTGCGGTTCGAACAGACATTACGCACCCGCTTGCGGATCTCGTCTTTGGCGGCGGCGTCGACAACCGGGTGGGTGGCCATGTCGAAGAGGAGGAAGTTGCGCTTCTCGGTACGGAGAATACCTTTGTCTACTAGACCTTTGGCGAGACGCTCTCGCACTTGTTTTAGTTGATACCCGATTTTCATGAGGTTCCATGTTTCTCCTATATGCTGTTCGTGAGTGACGAGACGGCCGAGAAGGAAGAGGTTTGATGGTACCACTCATAAGATCTATCCACGAACTGACGCTCATCTTCTCACTCGACTTCATCATTTTGAGAGCTTCGTCCAGCAATACCTCTCCAGTCAGTGTGTCGTCGATTACTTCGATTACTCGGTCTGATAAGGGAAACCTCTTTCTTGAAGAATCTTTTTGCATGCTCACTCGACCCCTGAATGCGAGTTCGATGACAATACAGCCTCGAAGTGCATAGGAAATGTTGTCATTCCAGAATGATAGATACCCCTATTGAGCATTGGTCAGATTGCTACTCTTTATTTTTGGACCGCCTGACAGGCCTACCTGTTTGTCCTTCAAGCCCAACAGGAGTATTTCCTCCATAAGTGTCAATTTTGGCTGTTTACTCCTCTCCGCACTCTCACTGATATCCCGAGGGTCGAACGCGATCTTGTGTCCATTCTCGCTGTTACTGTAACTCGTTTCGACTCCTCTGTCTGGCTGTTGTTGTTTTGGAGCAGGCGATGCCACTCTGCTGCTAGGGGATTCCTCGCCATCTTCATGTACAGTAGCCCCACCTCTCCGACGTGTCAAACCACCGGTAGAAGCCATTCGTCAAAAGGACTATAGTTCAATGGGTGGAGAGAAGGGCAGTGCGCCGGAGCTGAGGGCGGACAGGGCTGAGAATCATATGTTGCCTGGTGGTGCGGAAGGGCCTCCTTATGCTGGTCTCCACTCGTCGTTGGCCTCTGGCCCCGTGGATGTCTGATCTGCAGAACCGGTTGAATATTTTGGGTGCAGTCTGATTCCCAAACCGGCAAGCTCACGACGAGATCCACTGTATAGCTTAAGTGAAAAAGCTGCCAGGATGTCCCCGTAGGTCCACGCAAGAAATCAGTGTAGTCGCTATCCTTGAAGGTAACGGTCAAAAGAGTTCGAGGAGATTTATATACGCATTACCTCACTTCAAGAGAGCTCAAATCGTCAACGTTCTTATTCAATCATAACAACAATTCCGATGTCTTTCCTATCCGCAGCTTTGGGGCTTGCAGCATGCCAAGAGATCGTGGATCTGCGGGTGCTCTTAAACACCAAACTCTTAACTGTAAGCTTTTAAAATATAAGCCACTTGCTAAAGAGGCTCCTCAGTTTCATATCATTTAGCTTTAACAATTCAAAGCTAACAGTCAAACTAAAAAGCTTGCATAAACTAATCAAGACAAATCATTGAATGTAAAAGCTATTTTATCAGTATACTCCCTAAGTTAGAGATTAGAAAATCACTTGCAGAAGGTGAGGAGCAGGTGAATCCCTGGTCCGTTGAGGTTTCCTTCATGAATCTTATCGGGGGCTCGGTAAGAGTCAAATATGATGCCCAGGTCTATGGCAGATCACTGAATGGTACCCTTTGTTTCCACCTCTTTACTTCTCCGGACTGTTGATCGCCACTTCACTTCCCATGAAGCTTTTGAATCATTGCCGTGGCAGTCGCCTCAAAACTCTCTGGCTGTCTTCCCAAAAGTTCTTCTAGCCTGGCAGACGTCACCATAGCTTCACCCCTTCTTATAGCCTCAAACGAGGTCGCCCACTTCCTCGGTACATCTCCTTGTCCATAAGGGCTAAGGCTTCTCTGGACAATAGGATCCTTCACATAATCCTCCACATCGACGCTCTCAATCTCGATCTTCTTTCCCAACGCAGCGCCTAGTATATCAACTGTCTCAGCCAGGCTGTAGGCTCTCGGGCCCGTGAGCATAATGATTTGATCCTTGTATTCAGGGAGGCCCGCCGCTCCGCTATCGTGATAACTGCGGACAAGCTTAGCCGTTGCTTCGCCTAGTTCATCCATCTTGGCCCAAGCAATGCCAGGACCGGATCCGTTATGAGGAATCCTGAATTTACTGTTAGGATTTTGGAGGTCGGGAAATCCGGTGTACATGGGAAATGATTCAGAGTAGAAACCCTCTCGAATAATGGTGAAAGAAAATTTTGTGTTTGACACTGCAAGAGACTTGAGATACGCCTCCGTTTCCAGATGTGCCTGCATGACATGTGCAGATGAGGCGGAGGAACCATCGCCACCGAGTGCAAAAGATATATAGAAGATGTGCGAGACCCCGGACCTAATGGCGGCGTCAATGGCGCGTTTGTGGGCCTGTTGTCAATGGCGGTCAGATAATTGGATCTCGACAAACATGTTTTAAAGCACGCGTTCTGTTGGAAATTTCATCATACCTCCACTCGCGGACCAATCTCAACGGTTGTTTTGGAAATTAATACCAAATGTGAGACATCATTAAATGCGCCATCTAGCGTTTCGGGCACCTCATAATCTGCTTTTCGTGTGGTGACGCCAGCTTCGGTGTGTGTCGAAGGTATCTTCTCTGGGTATCGTGATACTAGAACCACATTTTTGGCATCCACGTTGTCGAGTAAGTGCCTGTAAATGCTAGATCCAAGGGAGCCGGAAGCTGGAAAAATGCCAATTTTGCCCATGCTCTCTGACAGCTGTGCCTTTTCACAAACGGTGAGGAGTAAAGCGTTTAGACAATAAAGGAGAATGGCGAACCATCATAAAGACCAGATGGTCTCCAACCTGCATGATGCCTGCATGATGCCTGCACGATGGTCATGGCAACTACCAGGAACACCATCCCCGTTGACTTCTTTTCCGCGGTTAATTATTATGCTGGCACAGCCTCGTTCTTCTTTCCAGTGTCCTCTCTATTCCTTTTTATCAGGCATCACATAGCTGTCCAGAAAACTTACGTTCTTTGCATCTGTCACTCCTTCTCCTAAGCAATTCAGTCCACTTTTGAAGATATCGAAACAGCTTTCATTAACGTTCTCAAAGAAAAGGGACCTTTATCAGTCCGCGTAGTTATCGCTGCACAAGACTCTAAGGGGGATCGCTAGGCGGGAAAAGTCATTCCGCTGCTGACCTGGCCAATAACAGGCCTAATACTATGCGTTCCATAAGTGGAGCGAATCCTTGGCATTTGAATCGAGTTACTGCTGCGGTTGCTGATGTTGGAAACAGCTCTTGTAAGTTGCAAAAGCTCTAAAATATGAGATTTCTTTATCAAAATGTAACTATCTAGCTTCTTTTGATTCTACGGATATACATTGATAGATTTAAGACCATTCGGAGAGATTTAATCATTTGGAGATTTATTAGACAAATGTATACTGTTGTTTCACAGTCTACACTTGCTGAAAATCTTAAAAAGGTAGACTTAGCATCTAAGGACATATAAGTATCACCTGATATAAATTTTACAGCTGGCTACTTGCAGCATTGAAGAGCGCCAAGTATGAGACCCCATAGTAGCCGCCAAGATTTCGCAGGACGAGGACCCCACATTCACCGCATACTGTGAACTTTTCAACAAATCGATCAGGTGCTGCAGAGTTGAAGAGGAACACCGATCGCCCTGCTATAAGTGATACTTGAAAACCCTGTCATACCTCGAATAAGAGAGTCAGACAAATTCGGACAACATGCCCGACGAGCTGGAGGTAGACAGGCTGCGAATTGGATGGTCGCAAGACTTACAGATTTTCAGGAACGGCTTCGAAGTCATGCTGACGCCTTCAATTCCTTACTCTCTCTGATACCAGCCAAATTATACTACGGCGAAGACGTTAGTGTCAGTGTCGTTGCGACCCAGAAGTCCTATGAAAACTTGTTGACATCAACTTAGGACCAATGGCAACGAAAGAAACAAACCCCAGAGCAGAAGCGAGCAGCAAGGATGGCCAAATTGGATCCCGACAATGCAAAAAGTGCGAAGGATGTAATGGACGAGCGGGCTGCTGCCGCCGCCGGGAAACGAAAACGGGAAGAGGATGATGAAAACAACGACAGCGACGGGCCGACTGAAAAGCAGAGAGAAGGTTTAAAGCTGCATGATCAAAAACAGAAAAGGAGGAAGACTAGCAAGGAAGAGACAAAGACCGAGGACGGAGCCCGTGACGAAATAGATGGAACGTCAGTTGAGGATCAGAAACGGCGAAAGGCAGAGAAGAAAGCTGCAAAGAAGCAGAGAAGCCAGGCCAAAAAGCTCAAGGCACAGTTGAAGGCGGAAAGGAAGAAGACGCAAAAGGAAGCGGCCTTATCTAATGAAGCCCGCGATGGGTTGAACGACGAATTGGACGGGACAGTAGATGAAGAGGGTGATCTGGAAATGATTGATGCTGTTGACATCGCTGGGAAAAACATGACGACTACGAGTGACGGACAATCGACAGCTTCTCCATCTCCTGAGATCACGTCACCGATGCAGTCTCCACATCTACACTCCGGGTCGTCGTCCATTTCTTCCATTCTACCTCCATCAGAGCATCCAACAGCACCAAAGTCTACCACATCCGACCTAGCCCAACAAATTCCACCACCCATCGACCCATCCTCACTTACTCCGAAGCAGCGTATCGAAGCCCGGATAAGTGCTCTCCGCGCTGAGCGCAAAGCAGATGGGCCAGATGGACGCCCACCTCGTAACCGACAAGAGCTCCTCGAGTCTCGCCGACGCAAGGAGGAAGAACGTCGCGCTCATAAAAAGGAGCTCCGACGGAAAGCTCGAGAAGAGGAGATACGAAAACAGGAAGAAGAGATTGCTAAAAGATTCTCTCCCGGTGGATCCGGCTCTCTGATCGCATCGCCTCGCTCACCCATGGAGCCAGGTAACAATTTCAGCTTCGGTCGGGTAGCCTTCGGTGATGGCACCCAGGCCGACTCAAGCCTATCCTCCTTACTGGGTCCCCCAAAGAAGAAGGGACCATCGGATGCCAACACCGCGCTCCAAGCAGCGCAAAACAAAGCAGCTCGCATCTCCGGCCTAGACGAAGCCAAGCGAGCCGACATACAGCAAAAAGACGTATGGCTGAACGCGAAGAAGAAGGCCCACGGCGAGCGGGTCAGAGACGACACGAGCCTGCTGAAGAAAGCGCTCAAGAGGCAGGAAGGCGAGAAGAAGAAGAGCGAGAAGGAGTGGCAGGGCAGGATCGAGGGCGTGGCCAAGGGTCAGGAGATGAAGCAGCGGAAGAGAGAGCAGAATCTCGCCAAGAGGCGGGAGGAGAAGGGCGGCGCCGCCGCCAAGAACAAGAAGAAAGGAGGTGCTGGTGCTGGTGCGGCTGGGAAGAAGGCGAAGGTCAGGAGACCGGGCTTCGAAGGCAGTTTTAAAACGAAGCCCGGTAAAGCGAGGAAGTGAGTGAGTCATTCTATAGCAGACAGGGAAATAGGAAGAGAATTATCTCATCCCCAAATCCCCCTCTCTTAAGGTTTCTATGAGTTGATGTTTGTCTTACCCACCATTTCTGGTCCGCATCTGCCCGCTTCATACCATGGCCATAGTACTTCCCTGCACCGGCCCTATCTGCCCTCAGAACTCCCATACACACACACAGAACATCACAGACCAGGCATCCCCTATCTCTACCTAATAAAAAAGACTCAGCTACTTTATCCCTACGGAAAGACGTCTCCGGATCCAGATCCAGATCGAAACACAGCATCTCCAACACTGTAAGTCTGTGGCGGGAGGGGAGGGGTGATTCCGGACTCCCGAGCGCAAAGCGTAAAAGCTGGTCCGAGCCTAGAGGCTAGGAGAGGTTCAGGAAGATGTATATATACGTGACACAGGGCTCATCCTCTGGAACTCTACTCTACTCTACTCCACTCTAGTCTCCACGCAGGTGATCATAAGTTCTCACTACTGCACGACCATACACTGGTAGTCTTGTGTCAACTCTTTACCCCCCGAAATAAAGCTGTCTTTGTACTTCAAGTCGAGCTTGCTTTGTCTTTCAGAATTGGGAAGACACAGCAGCGCAAAGTAGATGGGCGCTTCTCTTTCTTCTAAGCCGTGAGACAGCCCTCAATCGTGGATTGAGAAAGGACGGGAGGTAGGAAAGCATGTCGGGCGAAGGAGAGGGATCTTTGCTGGTGAAGATGGAGGGACATCAGCCACGAAACGAGGATCAGACGTATTGAGCACGTGCTTCTGGATGTGGAAGCCATTTCTTTTAGAGCGGCTATCAGTTTGCATTATCTCCTCTTAGGCTTCTTTGTGGATTTCCTCGCACGATTTCCGCCTGTGCTGCTTGCCGGCGCCCGAGCAGAGGGGGAGGCAGATGCTGCTGCTGTGGTCTGAGGCGGTGTGGCGTTCAATCTTTGTCCACTGGCACAGGCACTGGCACCCCGTACTTTCCACGGGCTACCATCTAGTCGAGACGGCATGGTCAGCGTTATGATGTTCCTAATTTGAGCATCCCGGGCTCGCAGAAGGTGTTCCAGTAGCTAGAGACGTTCACCATCCCCGTCGTCATCGTCGAACAGCCTCAATAGCTCCTAGGATCAGTTTACCGCATAGAGTCTCAACGTCATCGCCTTCTCATACCCTGCCGTCGACTTTGTGGAGCGATATCTCTTCTCCTGTACCAGCACCATTTGCTGAAAGCGCTTCTCGGTCCTGAATTTATGGTGGAATAAACGGTCCATCTCATCAGTGGTTCTACGGTTGGCTACCATTTCAATGAAAAGTCTGGGCCCAGCCAACGGGAAGTGCGTGCGAAGAGCTAGGAGATGCTCTCCTCCCTAAAGCTGCTGGATCTCGATCGCTTCCACCAGACATTATGTGTTCGCTGATATCGGCTAGTATGGTAGGATTTCCTCCGACGTTATCAACAGCCTCGTTCTGAATTTACCAAGGAGTTCCAGAGCAGACGACAGTTGTTGTTCCATTCGTAGCACCATATTCACCTCGAACCCCGAGGGTGCCCTCGATGCACATGCTTCGCGGGCGAGGGATAGCGCGTAAACGAACTCAGGGTTGGAAAGTAGTTCATGTCGAAACAGCCGCGTGTCATCTGTTGTCGCTGTGCCTGAGGCTATTGGATGCCAATTTCTATCTCGTATAACTTCTTCGGGAGAAGGGGATTGAGGCATCGAACTTCGTCTAGCTCCTAGTACGTCGCCTCTTAGAAGAGCAGGACCTTGAGGAGGTAGGGGCTTCTGCTCCACCAAGACACGTGTCAAAGCAAGATACAATCGATCCGCTTCCTCCACGGCCTGATGTTCGACCAATTTTCGTAACTGCTCGGTGGCCATTTGGAAAGACCCTGGTTCGTTGAGTAGCTTCTCAAATGACTTCATTTGTTCTGCCGTGCCTGTACTATTGGCCACCTGGGCAAACAAACTAGTTCGATGGGCTTCCATACGGCTCATTTCAAGTTGGACACGCGTAAGTTGAGGTCTGATAAAAATGCGATCGAACTTATTCCTCAAATCCAGGGTCTTTCCAAATGGCCAC
>QQTW01003163.1_pt1 | contig 12109 bp, 11 predicted proteins | sample 1904831 | NCBI WGS metagenome assembly QQTW01 (sample SAMN09435610, study PRJNA476489) | Subsurface metagenome, whole genome shotgun sequencing project. | reverse complement strand
CCTTAACCTCCAAAGGCACCCTCTATACCTCCAAAGGCATTATCCCACAATTCCAACCTCACATTTACGTACAAGCACCCACGCGCAATGCAACTTCAAGTTTCAGAGTCCAAAATACAGCGTCTAGACTCAGATGCGCCGCAATTACTATCGTACGTTCGTCGCGGGAAGCGTTTTGCCGATGCGAAGCGACGGGAAACATGGATACACTGACCTGACAGAGCTGCCATGCGCACTGGCGTGCGTGGTTGGGGGAACGTGCCAGGGGTACGAGTACGCAGAGATTTCTAACGCGATGCCGTTAAGTGAAGTCGTTAAGCCTCTAAAGGAAGCGACGCAAAACTCTCTGGCTGGTTTCTTACGTACACGGCCCTTTTTTTGGTGAGGGTGCGGGTACCTACCGGTAGATCGCCGTCGGACAACGCTTGCGGGAAAGGGCACGGACGTGAAGTTGCAGGTTTGTGCAGGGCGTGAGCGACTCACGCCCTGTAGGGAACTTTGTCGCTGACACGACACCTGATGAGGCTCTTCGTATGTAGCACGGGCCTGTTTGCGCCTTGTTGCTGAGAAATCCACTTTATTTCTAAGCGTGTGCGTGGTCTGATTGGTTGGGAGTTGTTGAAGGTGTCATAGGACAATGGTTGAAAGCATGTGCAAGGCGTGCTGAGTAAAATTCTGTTGGAAATTGAGGTGTAACGGCGTGTGGGTGACGATACTTGGCGGGTGTCATTGTTTTGAGGGGAGGGGAGTATATAAGAGGGTGGGTTGCGAGTCTGAGTAGTATCAAACGACAAGCAAAGCAAAGCATCACTTCAAGCAATAACTTCGATTTATCATCCTACCTCGAATCAAATCGAACACCACTACAAGTCTTCAAGACTACAACAGCAATTTCACAAAACAAACAACAACAATGTCTTCCACCGCCACCACCCAGAAGAGGCAGAACATCCTCTCCTCCTTCGCCGCCCACGCAAAGGCACACCACCAAAGCCTGAACTCAGCATACACCGCCTATTACGGCGGCTCCAGCACCTCCACCCCAGCGGTCTCCACCCCAGCCTCGCTCGAGACATCGCGCAACAACTCCGTCGTAGCCGGCATGGTCGGCGCCCCCAAGTCCAAGACCAACGCCAACAAGCTCTGGACTGCCATCAAGAACCACCACGACGAGATGAACGCCGCATACTCAGCTTACTACTCCCCTGGCGTCTCGCGCTCTAACTCTCCCCGTGGCTCAATGGCAAGCTCACCTCGCCAGAGCGTTGAGGAGCCCAGGAGTGACGATGCTGCGCCAAAGCAGCCGACTAACTTGGCCAAGCACTGGAAGCAGCTCAAGACTAAGGTTGTCGAGCACCACCGTGGCGTTAACCAGGCGTACCGCTCGGCGTACGGTGCTGGCTTCTAAGAAAGCAGATGGGGAGTGTGAACTGAAATGAGAAGAAAAGTGACATTTTTGCAAGCGTTGGATTTGGGCTACGGTTTTGCGATATACCATTTGAGTTTGTCTGTTCTTGAAACTAGCGTGGGAAAGGATGGCTCATGCGAGGGAGGTTTGGATGGATAAGAAATACCCACTACTTAATGTAATATGATATACTACCTATCAAGCATACTTTGCACCCCACTTTACGGCCATGATTTGACGTGACTTGACTTTACCTAACGTCAATCGATGTTGTTATTCGACCATTGCTCCAATTTGGTGGACACACCCCTGTGCTACAAATCAGCCTAGGATTTACAAAGTCCTATACCTAAAGGAGGGAAGGAAGGGGGACAGCTTGCCGGAGGAGTTGTGTGGAGCTTCTGAGCTCACTGAGACTTAGAGCTCAATGGTTTCCTGTTTGCCGAGCTCGCTCAGAGGACCCTTCTTCACCATCAAAGTCATGACCTCGAACAGTGTGTCGGCGGCAGCCATGGTGGTCAGCTCGGCATTGGTGTCGTAGGCCGGTGCGACTTCAACAATATCTGCGGCAATGAGGTTGATGCCCTCAAGACCACGGATGATAGTGCGAAGCTCGCGGGTGGTCCAGCCGCCGGTCTCGGGGGTACCCGTGGCAGGTGCGACTATACAAGCGTCAGCACCTTGCAGGCATATGTAGGTAGATAAAGTTAAGCTTACAAGCAGGGTCAAGTGTGTCGATGTCGATACTGAGGTAGACAGGCTTCTCAGTACCGACTCTGTCCCTGATCTTCTTGATAATTCCATCAACGCCTATCTTGTCAATTTCACGTGCTTCGACAATCTGGAAGCCACAGTAGCCGTCGTTCTCATAGTCAGAAGGTCCGGAAAGGGTCGTGCGTATACCAGCATGGATGTTGGTGTCGTTGGCAAGGAGGCCTTCCTGGTGGGCGTGGAAGAAATAGGTGCCATGGTTGATAGCTGCTTGCTCACTAGGGGAGCCACCAAAAACCTTGGGCTTCCAAGTGTCGAGATGGCTGTCGAAGTGTATGACACTGACTGGCCCGTAGTTACGGTTGATGGAGCGCAGTAGGGGAAGGGTGATGGTGTGGTCACCCCCAAGAGTGATCAAACGAGGAAGCGTTTTTCCTTTCTTAGAAGGGCCGGGCTTGTCGGCATTAGTGTGCGGTGCGCGGCTGAGGAGAAGGTTGTGGCCTTCTTCGATCTGTTGCAGCGCATAGGCATTGTCGTAACTATGCAAGTCAACTGGCCGCACAGATAGAATGTACAAAAGCACATTAGAAATTGACTCACGAGGTCACTGGGATGTCACCGCAATCAATGACCTTCGCCCAGGAGTTGAATGGGTTCGCTTTCAGGGGGACATTGTATCCACCACTAAATCCAATCCTGTGTGAGCCTTTATGCCCAAGCGAACCAAAAGTAAGCATGTGCTTCGAACAACGTACTAGAGGTTGAGGCGGCGAGAACCTTGTCTGATGCCGCTGGGCCCGAAACGAGCACCCGGGCGGTACGATGTGCCAGTATCGAACGGAGCACCTGTTCGTAATTAGTATGTTGACCCCTACTTACGTTATGGATGTGCTTACCGATGAAAGCAATATCGAAGTCTACTTTGCTGGAAAGGCAGGGATGGTACGGAAGGCGTCCAAAGGTGGAAATGCCACTGAAGATAGAATCGGCCTTCGAAAGGGTTAATCACTGGTCTCCAAGCTTGTAGCTGCAACTCTTTGTAACGAACCTGGGTACCGCCGTCTCCTGGGAGGGTGTTGTACCACAGTCCTTCGTGTGGACCAGACAATGGCTCCTGGTCATGGTCGTGATCGCCATGGGCCGCTACAGCGGCTGCCAGGCTGAGGAAAGCTGAAGAGAGCCTCATGATATTGCAGAATGAAGTGGAACAACAATTGACGAGCGAAGTGGTGTGGAAACGAGGGCAAAGTGCGGAAAGCTGCAGTAAATAGCTGTGGACCGCTCAACCCCTCCTGTATCGCCAACAGCTTGACCAGCTCTTGTTAGGTAAATAGATCCAAGCTAGCCTGGCTAGACAAATATGCAGGTGCAGTGCCGTTGTGTCTATTTCTGGTTAGAATCTTCCGGGGCTTGAGTATCGACATTTTAGGACGGTAGCTCTACACAACGCATGCTCATGGTCCTCGATGAGTGAGCGAACAGACACTGCCCTGTGATAAAGGCACGAGGTCATTAAACGAGCCGATGGATTCGAATTGGACGTGGACATATGTATAGGTATCGCTCAGGGCCATTTAGGTACTGAGCTCTGTCTCCTGAGCTACTCTCGAGGCATGTGAAGGGCCGTCACAGAAGAGGTACGCTCGACCCCGCAATATGCAATGACGCTGCTTGAGCGATATTGTAATGAGGTGGACCAATTGGAAGGGTCAGGAGATATCGTGAAAGTGCAACTTATCACGTCGTGTCACCGCAGGTAGCCTTATCTAAAGCGGGACCAGGTCTGCATGTAAGATGTTCTCTTGGGAGACTTGCGCAGGCTGTCAGCTTCCGGCTCCAATGATACGGCTTGACCAATTGCACTGGTGCTCGTCAAATTTTTTTGTAATGCTGGAAGACAATCTCATAGGCTGATATGAGCTAGGATCGGACAGTTTCCTTGGATCGCGGTTCGTGAGCCCAACCTCGTACTGGGCGGTAAGGATGACGGCGGCTCAGCCAGGCCGTAACACCTAGAGATACGTGGAAGCAAACGGTGCACACCATGCAAATGCACTCGATTTCATCGACTGATCACTTGGTGACGGCGTTGAAGCGTGGGGAAGCAGTGGAGCTTGCGGAGGTGGCTAAGGTGTTGTTCGATGGCGGGACAGGACAAGGGTCAAGATACAAGACTCGCTTATCTACTTTGAGATGGTACTTAGCACCGGGTGCATGCAAACCCCGGTTTCCCTATCTACCTCTAATGTCTAAGATACGTTGGTAATGCCTATGAAGCCTCCGATTCGCCATTTCTATTGTCAGCATCAGCGTTCTATCTACAATCACAGGTCATGGACTGTGTTTGCCGCGACTTCTTCCGACACGCCCAATTCTGCTCGATCGTCCGAGTCCATCCTCTCGAAAGCCTTCCTGACTTGGTGGTTCCAGTCGCTCCAAGCCACGATGGCCCATTCGCCCAAGCCCACGAGATAGAGAGCAATGCATTGACCGACCCACAAGCCCGCCAGGCCCCAGCCGTTGAATGCAAGCCAGATGCCAAGCGGTAGAGCTCCGCAGTAGTAACTGACAATATTGACTGTTGCTCCGATGTGTTGTCGGCCCATGCCCCTCAAGGCACCACCGCAGCTTCCATTGAGCCCATCTGCGATCTGAAAGAGAGCAACGTACGGCATGACCTCTGCTGTGAGCTTAATGACCGCAACGTCATCATTAAAGATCTTTGCGTAGAAGTCCTTGACACCCATCAGAATGGCGAGAACGAAGGCGCCTAGTACCATGCTCAAGACTGCCGCGGTGTTCGCAGCGCGTGCAGCACCTTTCGCATTGCGCGCTCCCAGAAGATTGCCTACTCGAGAGGACGTGGCGACGCCAACTCCAAACGGGATTGTGTTCATGACTTGATCAGTAGTCATGATGACGCTCTGTGCGGCAAGTGGAATGGTACCAAGCTTCCCTGCGACGAGAGCGACAATCTCGAATGCCCACCACTCGGTGCCAACATGGATGAGTCCTAGGAAAGCTAGACGTGCGAAAACACCTGTGTTCTGCAAGCATTTGCGACTCCAACCACCCCAGCAATCCCATCCGTTCACGAAACGCGCGTATGCAAGGAGGAGTAGGAATGAAGCCCAATAGGCAAGTCCGGTAGCGAGTGGTGCGCCGAGGAGACCCATGTCGAAAGTGTATACAAACAGGTAGTTCAGCGCTGCACTGAGCGGCGAGGTGATCAGAAGAACATAAGTTCCCGGTCTCATAATTTCTGGACCAGTCAGTAATACGAATAACCGAACGCGGAGGGAATGCACGTACCTTGGGCCTGCATGTACTTCTTTAGAGCCTCGAAGTAAATGTAGCCAATACCACCAGGCGTAAGAACAGTCAGAAACTTTGCAGAATCTCGCGCAATGTACTCTTCTTGGCCCAAGGCTCGAAAGAGCGGCGCTGAGCATATCCAGAGGACAGCAATCGGAATGTAGAATAGCAGAAGCACTACAAAAGCGCGCTGTAGAATGACACCAAGATCGTGACGATTCTTGCTCCCTGTAAAGCTTGCTGAGGCGAGCGTGTCGATCGCTGTAGTGCCTCCAAGGGCGACGAGCCAACCGGTAGCCATTGCGAACATGTAGGAGAAGGCAGCTGTCGCCAAAGCTTCTGGTGACAGACGACCCACAATCAGCACTGAGACTGTCTGAAGGGAGTTCTGGAGGGCGTATGCTAGGACCACAGGGATAGAGCCCTTAAGCAATACCCAGAACTCCTGCAATACAAGCTGTACTTTGGTGTTGGATCCATCCTCGAGCTCGTAGGTTTCACCAGTCGACCATTCCTCGTGTTGTGATGGTGGAAGGAGAGAGGTCCTTTCGTCGGGCGCCGCATCTGTCTTGACAGTTGAGGATGTTCTTAACAGACTAGGAACCCACGATCGGATTCCAGTTTCGTTACCCATGGTGAGGTCAGCCAAGTATGTGACGATGCTGGAAAATCTGGAACTCTTGGACTTAGAAGCCGAACGATAGCATATGTATAAAGGGCTGCTGTCATGAGGTGGAGTTGCAAGCTACGGCATGGAGAGGGGCAAATCCAGCGCCATGCTGTTCATGCAGTACTTGAGTCCGAACTGACAAAGTGGTCCCTGGTGCAAGGGATTGAAAGGGCTAATAGCAGTTGTTGGTTAGCAGGCTTTTACCGGTGCAATTGCGGAAGTCTGAACCTATTGAAAAATTACAGGCGGCTCGGGTGGAGCTTCCTGCAGATGGTTCTACCATAGTAAGCTCGTCGGGACAACAATGTCGGAGATATGTGAGTGGATGCGTCAGTTGCGGTGGCCTTATCAACATGCATCTCACCGCCGTGACTAAGTCCTTTCGGTAAGCTGTGCGTGACGCGAGCCATTTCTCACGATTTGATCCAGACCAATGAGAATCGCGGGACGTAGCGTAGATGGGAGATACTGCTGGAGCCGGGATCGACCGCTTTAGGAACTGTAAGCCAACGCCCCGTTCGCTTTCCTGTCTCCCTTTACGACTTGCGCTGGACACCGTGTACGCGAAATGTTGAAATAATGCCGGAGTTGCAGTGCTCGTTGAGATCCGACGGCCAGTCAACGAGCCGTCTCCGAGACTCGCGGTCAATATTTTAGGTGACTGTGCCGTATTACTCTTCGCTGGTGCTTGCCTGCTATCGGTCTGTATCCGCGGTGTAGTGGGATATAATGCTCTCAAAACAAACGGAAATTGGACTAAGAGCAGGGCTTTTGCAGTAAGAAATGGCTGATAGCTACCCCTAGTGGAGAAGAGGTGGAGTGGTCGAACGAGGACAAGGTCTGAGGCTTCTGACGAGGATGGAAAGCGCCGATTGGAGAGGGTGCCCCACAACGCAACTTCCTCCAATTAACTCCCACGCACGTCCTTGGAGTAATCAGTAGGTCAAAGCTGGTCGCAAGTAGAGGATCGAAATCTTTATATTCATGAACTTTTGCTCTTATGGTCCCACGTTGGACACTTCAGCCCAGATGATAGCTGTGGCGGATAGCATCCCCCCGAATTTGAAGCCTTCGATGTTTCCTGGCCAGGTGTTCATGGTTCACCGACTGAACAATGAGCATCCCGCAGTCGTCTTCCCATCCAGTCCATCTGCCTGTAGCGGTCGAGAACGCAGGAAGAGCCCCTCGATTCAGACCAATACAATACATACCTACTTGCAGCGCGCAGGGTTGTCGACACAACGCTTACGCTTTGCGCAGTAGCGGTCGGTGGAACAGAAACCATACGTGCACTTGAGCACGCTGGCGCGATCCTTAGAGCAGATGTAATTTTTGTTCTCCTGTGGGCTAGCCTCTCGAGCAGTGATGTCGCCAGCTGCACCTACAGTCGCAGATGGCTCCGTACGGACCTCAGCTTTGCCGCCTCGTGACTTTCGCTTGCAGCAATTGCAACCGTCACTGCACGCCTCGCCGGCCTTGCAGTAGTGGTCAGTCTGACAGAAACCATACCGACAGAGCAGAACACCGGTGCCGTCCTTGGAGCAGGTGTAATGTTTCTTTCCCTCACGTGAAGCGGTTCGAGCGACAAGTTCTGCAACGGGCAATTTGAGATTGGGCATGGGAATGTCGATATCGTCGGAGACGGTTACTGTGTCGCGAGAGGCAACCATATCGATACATGAGGCGCCGTTGTTGTGGTCGTAGCAGTACGCCTCGCAAGACTCGATGGCAAAGCAGGTGCCGCCAGCAGTAGTCTCGCAGCGAATTACGGACATGTTGTCGCAGTGGTACTTTTGTGTCTGCGTGTTGAGCCAGGTGTGAACCGCATCGATCGAGGAGATTGAGGTGTCGGCAGGTGCGCTCAAAGCAAACACAGCCAGACCGAGTCCAGCAACGACGCAATTGTGAAGCTTCATTGTTGTCGTTGAGTTTCTGGTCTTGTGGGGTGCGAGTGAATACTGAATTTCAGTCGTCCATTCTGGTGAAAGAGCAAGGTGAGCCTTCGAGCATATTTAATGGCATGGGAGCGTTTGTATCCCACTCATGCTGTTGCAGTGAGCAAGCGCAGGTGAAAGTAAGAGCGTAAACGGCAAGAGCCAGATTACGACCCGCGAACCGGTTGTTGTAATGCGAAGAACATTCATGTAACTCTGCTCACATCGCGATGTGTGCAGGGGTTTAGCACTACAAATATAGTAAGCCATTACTCTCAGAGAGCCAATTGATGATATTATAGAAGTTTTGGACTTCCTTGGATCGCTGCACCGTTACTTCTTTCTAACGGCCGCAAGAAAAGCTATCCACAGCAGCGGTAGCACTTGACTTGTCACTGTTGCCCAGGTGTACTCGTGGTAGGCATGGTAACGCGCCACCTTGTAAATACCATTTACTACGCAATAGAACCCTAATCACAACAAACAAGGGGCTTGACGAAGTCGCCAATTCTCTTGTCTGGCGTGACCTTATTCTGCAGCGCAATGCCGACAGGAGCGATCTTGCTTGCTCCTGTCCGGTTTCCCGTCAACCTCAATTTACCAGACGGCACAGTTTGCGACTGTTGGGGAAAGTTGTTCATATGGGTTCTAAGTGATGGCCTGATTGTAGCCTTCAGACTCTCCTGCTTCCTGTGGACCGATATGTGGGGAACTTGCGGCTCGTTCGGCGGTAAAGTCTAGGACTGCGAAGGATGAAAAACCCTCAATAGGTGTGAGGGACCGAACAGCATGCAGACACCAAACAATTGAAAGACCATAGTTACAGGATCCGATGAGAGATTTGGCTGCTCTCAGGCTTCGTGCGACCATGATTCTGCTGCGACTTCTCCATCAGTCTGATCTCTTCCTGCGATGAGAAACACAATGCTCAAATCAATTCAATGGCAAACAGCCACAATACTAAGAGGCCTTTGCGTAACATCCTTATTTTAGTTGCACATCATTTTCGGATGAGGGCGAGGAGCGTGACAATGATGTTGGTCTGGTCACTGTTGAGGAAGCAACGCTAGGGTCCACACACGGGCCACCACATTGCGCCTAGCTGCCAAGAACCACACTCCGCTAGCGCCCACTTCTGAATTTCGCTCCAAATCACCACGAGATTTTGACTTCGACCTTGACAAGCTCCGACTAACCCAACAGACGACCACAAAGGTACGCTGCACACCACCGAATCCGAGAGAATGCCAGAGCCAGCCAGCATTGCGATATCGAGACCACGCTGCGAACGCACCTCCCAGCCTGCACACCGCTTAACAACGTACCGGCGCACGCGATGCCAGCAATCGTCACGGCTTCATACGTTTTCTGCGGAGTAGACAAGGGAACATGTTGGCATGGGTGGTCTCGAGGCAATCGCTGCAGCACTGGACAACGGCAATGAAGAAGAACAAAGGCTAACTAGATTGTGAACAGCAGTCTTCTGTAATCCGCAATCATGGGGTATCTATGCTCACTTCTCTCCTCCACACACCACCAAGGCTAACACCCTCCAGTATCTCTCGCGACTCTCGCCACAAGCGCTCCGCTACCGGTGCGAAGCGCGCATACTACCGCAAGAAGAGGTATGCATAAACCGATCGCATCTCGAGTCATGTTTCTAACATGACTTCAGGGCTTTCGAGAAGGGCCGCCAGCCTGCCAACACCCGTATTGGCGCTAAGCGTGTCCACCTCGTCCGCACCCGTGGCGGCAACCGCAAGTTCCGCGCCCTCCGTCTCGATGCCGGTAACTTCTCCTGGGGTTCCGAGGGTATCGCCAAGAAGACCCGTGTCATCGGTGTCGTCTACCACCCCTCCAACAACGAGCTCGTCCGTACCAACACCCTGACCCGCTCCGCCGTTGTCCAGATCGATGCCGCTCCGTTCAGACAGTGGTACGAGGCCCACTACGGCCAGTCTCTTGGCCGCAGAAGGCAGGCCAAGTCTGGCGAGAAGGTCGAGGACGTCAAGAAGTCCAACGCCGTCTCCAAGAAGCAGGCCGAGCGTCTCTCCGGCTCCGGCAAGGTTGACTCCGCTGTCGAGAAGCAGTTCGAGGCTGGTCGTCTGTACGCTGTCGTTTCTTCCCGCCCTGGCCAGAGCGGTCGCTGCGACGGTTACATCCTTGAGGGTGAGGAGCTCGCTTTCTACCAGCGTCTCCTCAGGAAGTAAGCGTACTGTTTGGGGATTCTTCGGTGCATTGGTCAGGTCACAAAAGGTGTTTAGTCATGTATCTGGTCTGCACAGTCGCAGAACTTCGAATGAACTAGGCATGATAATGCCATTTCTCTAGATACCACGAGGCTATGAATTCTCGATTTCAACGTTATGTGGTCACCCTTTGTCCAAATTGGTTCTATTTCGTCATATCTCACCTCCGCTACTCGATTCCAATGCCCGATGCCAGGACCGCTAACTATTCCTGATACATTTTATCTTGCAAATTCGTTCTTTCTCTAATACCGGAAAGTGCAGGGATTTATCGCACTAGCGCCAGCGCCATCTACATGCTTTCACAACATCTTTTCACATCCCATGATATAGAATGGTCTGACATATCGACGACTGCTGCTGCTATGAGAACGGTAAACTAAATATATTCGTCAGCACATCTGGCACAACCATGTTCAGCAGGCCCACTGCTAGTTTACGTGCTTGAGCATGCAGCTGTCGACATCCTCATCTTACAACAAGCACCCCATAAGACGAGGAATATGAGCAGCATAAAGGAAAGAACGCACAAGTCTTTTGGATCTACAACAAACCCACCGCCAGTATGCCAGTCGAATTCATCATCTCGCATTGCCCAATGCATCCACAGACCTTAGACCCCTATTCCATGTGCACCCATCAATCCAGACTTCCTCCGTCGATACTCGCAAAACCTAGACGACTATGGATACAACTACTCTCTCCAGCCCTACGACTCATCCTACTTTCGACCCCTTCACAACCGGAGCAACAATTGCCTCTCACACAACCAACCTGAAAATCATCATCGCCCTACCACCTAACACTTCTACCCCACCGTAACCGCCAAATCACACGCAACGCTCGTCCAGCTCAGCCGCGGCCGCGCTGTCGTGCACTTCATCGCCGGTAGCAGCGACGCCGAGCAAGCCTGGAAGGTGACTTCCCCCTAAAGACGAGTGGTATGCATGTCTAGAGGAGTATATCGAGATCCTGAAACGTGCGTCGGCATTTGCTGAGCCGTCCGACTGGGAAGGCAAACACTATCAGTTCAAGCAATCCAGCAACCGCGTCAGGCCCGTCCGCGTCAGGCCCGTCAATGGGTCCAGTATCCCCATCAGCGTCGGCGGGAGCAGTGACGAGGTGTATCGCATTTGAGGGTCACTGGGTGATATCTTCGGTCTGTGGGACGAGCCACCAAGAGAGACTAAACAGCAGATTCACAGAATCTACACAGGGGCCGAGAAGGCAGGACGAATAGACAAGCTGAGGATATGTGTCACTTTCCGTCCGATCATAGCAGAGACCGAGGACTTAGCCTGGCAGAAAGCACACAAAACGCTGATAGGACCACTTTTACCTCGAGTGCGGTCAATGAATGGTTTAGACTCATGGTCTTATGTCTCTCTTCATATGATTTTAAAGACTAATCTGGATTGATGACCCCTTAATGAAGCATAACCACTAAACCCCTCAGCATACGTGATATGGACCGCTTCGTATCCATCTCCTCACACCCCTCCCCCAACAAACACCCTACTCCAGCCCAATCACCCTCACTCTCCCCTACCTCTAGTCAACGAGCACCATGACAGGACAGGAGAGCACACAAGCAAACCAAGCACCCCACGATCCGCGAAGAAGATCGAAACAAGAGAGTCAAAAGATGTGTGAGCGAGCATGTCTTAGCATCCGTTGTAGTTTATAAAAAAGAGCTATTGATAGAGTATATTTCCTAACGAACGAAATGACAAGTGCTATGTACAGGTAGGAAATATGCTTGATTTGGTGGCAATTGGCATAATGAAACATGGTTGAGATGAGGAAATAGAGGTCGATGTCC
>QQTW01003162.1_pt1 | contig 12110 bp, 10 predicted proteins | sample 1904831 | NCBI WGS metagenome assembly QQTW01 (sample SAMN09435610, study PRJNA476489) | Subsurface metagenome, whole genome shotgun sequencing project. | reverse complement strand
CGGCATAGAAACTATCATCTTGGCGATTCATATTTATTGATGTTACGTGAGTAAAATAATCGTGACTCAGCCGATGAATGGGAAAATTACCCATTAGCGGTACTCCCCAGCCATCAAGAGCAATTAAAGCTTTTACCCTCCCGCCCCTTAGTTCCCATCCATAGGCCGCGCCCAGCGCACCAATTACCCCAGCACTAAAGCCAATAAATAATAAGGGTGCTGCCTGGTGCGGCTGTCCGTAATTTTTAGTTAAATCTTGTAAAATGTGTATTGCCGATAAAGTTGTATAGCTTTCTGCCGGAAAAATACGTGTATTTACTGATAATTTAAAAGTTGAATTAACCGATAATGACAATTTCTGTAAGAAACACTGTGTCATTTGCGGCAAGTGAAAACCAGGGCAAATAAAAATACTCATGACAATAATTAAATCGAACTCTTAAAATTGGGAATATATATTATTGATGAATCTGCGATTACTTTTGTGCCTACAGTCAAAAATCGCAGTGAATAACAGGTTTTACTAATTCTAGCTTTGTAGCTGCGATCGCCCAAAAGCAAATTACTTTTGCCAAAAAATATTTAGTATGTAGTTAATCATAGAAAAAATATCAGTTAGGCACACCAAGCAACTTTTTAACTAGGTCATTGGTAAAAATGAGCGAAGAAAAAATTACACCACCAATACCTAAAAATGAAATTGCTAGGCTAACAAACCTTTGTCAATATCAAATTATTGATACTCCTGCCGAAAAAGCCTATGATGACTTAACGCGTCTAGCGGCTTCTATTTGCGGTACGCCAATTGCCCTAATTAGTTTAGTAGATGCCAATCGTCAGTGGTTAAAATCTAGCGTTGGTTTAGAAGTTAGCGAAATCTCCCGCGAAGTTGCTTTTTGTGCGTATACGATCTTACAAGAAGACATATTTATTATTCCCGACACCGAAAAAGACCCGCGTTTTGCGCGTAATGCCTTAGTAACTTCCGAGCCTTATATTCGCTTTTATGCTGGCGTACCACTAATTACGTCTCAAAACTATGCTTTAGGCAGTCTCGCCGCGATTGACTATGTACCAAGACAATTAGAGGCGCAACAGATTGAATCGCTTAAAGTCCTAGCACGTCAAGTTGTCAAACTTATCGAGCTACGCAGCAACTTGTCTAAATTGGAGATTAATCAATTTAAGGGTCAACAACCTAAAAATCGCTATCAATTTTTCCGAAAACTAGCATTAGGAATGGGACTTGCCTCGATAATTTTAGCCAGTGGTGGATTTATTACCTATTGCAGCTTAAACAGTAAGGTAAAAAACACTGACAAACAGATTCAATACTACAAAGCAATTGGCCATCTGGAAAATATACACATACAAATGCAAGATATAGCGATCGCCGAACATCGCTACATTATTAACCCACAGCTAAAATATTTGGAGACTTATTACAGCGTTAAAGCATCAGTAAAGCCAGTAATTGCTCAATTGAAAGCGCAAATTACCGCTCCCGCTCAACAAAAGCGTTTAGTAACTCTCGAACACCTAATTAACCGAAAATTAATAGAAGTAGAAAATGCGGTTAATCTCCGCAAGCAAAGTTTTGAATTAGCGACGCAATTATTAAAAACTCAGGAAGAAAAATATATTTCCAACAGAATCGACGCAATTATTCACGAAATTGAAGCCGTCGAAACTCAAATAGTTCAAAAAAATGCGCTCTCAAGTCAAGGAAATACTTATAATTTTACGCTAATATTTACGGCGGGAGTATTACTTAACTTATTAGTTTTAGCGATTATTTATTACTTTGTGCGGCGAGAAATTAAAGAACGCCAGAAAGTAGAAATCAACTTAGAGCAAGAGCGAGACTTTACTTTTGCTATTTTAGACACGATCGCATCATTGGTAATAGTTTGCGATCCCCTAGGTAAAGTTGTTCGCTTTAACCGCGCCGCCGAACAAACATCAGGTTATTACAGCGATGAAGTCAAAGGTAAAAACTTATGGGATTTATTTGTACTACCCCAAGAAGTAAGCAAAGTAAAAAACGGGATCGAAAACTCATCATCGAGTAGCACCGCGCGCTACGAAACTCACTGGATTGCCCGTAATGGCGACTTCCGTTTAATTTCCTGGTCGAATACCCAATTGTACGACCAGACGGGCGCTGTGGAGTATGTAATTGTTACTGGTAGCGACATTACCGAACGCGCCGAAGCTACTACAGCTTTGCAAGAAACTCAAGAGCGCTATCACGACTTATTTGAAAACGCCAGCGATTTAATTCAAAGCGTAGCCTTAGATGGTCATCTGCTGTATGTAAATCGGGCCTGGCGAGAAGCTTTAGGTTACAGCGAAGCGGAAATCGAGAGTTTATCATTATTTGATATTATTTGTCCCAACTCTCAAGCCCATTACCAAGAGTTGTTTCAGCGCCTGATAAGTGGGGAAAAAATCGGCACTGTGCAAGCAGAATTTACAACCAAAGACGGTAGAGTTATTTTAGTGGAAGGCAGCGCTAGTTGTAAATTTGTGGATGGTAAACCCACTTCTACTCAAAGTATTTTTCGCGACATCACCCATCGTCAGCAAACTGAGCTTCAACTTCAGCAAACTAACGATCGCCTAAATCGCTCGGTAAAGGAATTAGAACAGCGCAATCATGAAATAACTCTACTCAGCGAAATTAGCGATGTTCTTCAAGCTTGTCGTACCATTGAAGAAGCTTATACGGCAATTTCTACTTTTTTAAAATTGATGTTTCCCGATGTTCCTGGCGGCATCTTTTTAATTGACGCTTCCAAAAATATAGTAGAAGCCGTAGTAGCTTGGGGAGAACCACCTATGACAAGTCATGCCTTCTTTTTGCCCAACGATTGTTGGGCCTTGAGACGGGGGCGATCGCATTTTGCCGGGGCGCTGCACGGTAATTTGCAGTGTCAACATTTAGATCATCCCCTACCCGCCGCTACTCTGTGCGTACCAATGATCGCCCAAGGGGAAGCTCTAGGAATGCTTTATTTAAGCTCCTTAGAATCGGGAACGGTAATTGAAGCTAAACAGCAACTAGCACTAACCGTTGCCGAACACATTTCCTTAGCGTTAGCAAATATTAAACTGCGTGAAAAATTAGAACATCAAAGCATCCGCGATCCGCTTACAGGGTTATTTAATCGCCGCTATATGGAAGAATCGCTAGAGCGAGAAATTCAAAGGTGCGATCGCAAGCGGTTGTCTTTAGGAATTATTATGCTCGATGTCGATCACTTCAAGCGCTTTAACGACACCTTCGGTCATGAAGCTGGAGACAGCGTACTTAAAGAAATTGGGCAGTTTCTGCAAAAATATGTCCGAGGTTCAGACATAGCTTGTCGCTACGGCGGCGAAGAATTTATGTTAATTTTACCCGAAGGCTCTTTAGAAGTTACAAGCAAAAGAGCAGAACAATTAAGAGAAGGAATCAAGCACTTAAATCTTAATTATCGTCACGAACCCCTAGGTCAAATTACGCTTTCATTAGGCGTAGCTGGTTTTCCCGATCATGGTATAACAGGACGAGAGGTAATTCGCGAAGCAGACGCAGCCCTGTACAGAGCTAAACGAGAAGGGCGCGACGCTGTTAGACTTGCAACTTAAATCTTCGTAAACTTTAACCGCTTTAAACAATCCCCTAGTGGGGGATGTTAACCTAAGGAATAACGAATTGACGATCTAGCCCAACAATTTTAAATTTATCTAGCCGAGGATCTTTATAGTGGTAGCTACCCCTGAAAAATCTCATGCAACTGCACCCGCTCAAGCAACAGGCAATGACCGAGTTGCAGTATTACTTATGGGTTACGGTGAAGTTGAAAGCTACGAAGATTTTGCCAACTACAACGAACAAGCTTTAAATCTGCTTACAGCTAAATTTGCTCCCGTACCAACGTGGATTTATCCCCCTTTAGCAAAGCTATTAGCTTTATTCGATCGCCATGAATGGGATCATCAGCACGATCATTTTGTCTCGCCTCACAATGCCATTTTTGAGGAGCAACGCGCGGGAATTGAAAAGTGTCTTCAAGCCAAATGGGGCAACCAAATTCAAGTATTTAAAGCCTTCAACTTTTGCGCTCCATTCTTGCCCGACCAAGTGCTAGAGGAAATTAAAGCTCAAGGTTTTGACAAGCTTTTAATCTATCCGCTATTAGTTGTGGATTCAATTTTCACGAGCGGAATTGCCGTCGAGCAAGTTAACTTAGCTTTAAACAAACTAGCCGACGATGGCGAACACTGGGTAAAAGGACAGCGCTATATTCCTTCTTTTTACAACGAAAGTGCCTATATTAAATTGATGGCACAAATGGTTGAGGAAAAAATAGCTACAGATTTAGCCTCGGCTTATTTGCCTTCCCAAATTGGCATCGTGCTAATGAATCACGGTTGTCCGCACAAAGCCAAAGGCTTCACTTCGGGAATTGTTGAAAGTCAAGCACTCTACGATCGCGTTAGAGATGAATTAATCAATCGCTACGCCTTAATTTCGGTAGGCTGGCTAAATCACGATACTCCCTTAATTGACTGGACGCAGCCTAACGCCTTTGTCGCCGCCAATAATTTAATTGACTTGGGCGCAAAAGCGATTATATTTATGCCGATTGGTTTTGCTACCGAAAATCACGAAACCTTGTTAGACGTTGACCATATTATTCATGCTCTGCAACGCAAGCATTCAGAAGTAAATTACGTGCAAATGCCCTGCGTAAATGCTCGCCAGGAATTTATAGAAATGGCGGCTGATTGGGCCAACCCCCAGATTGCGGAATTACTAGCCGAGCAAGCGGTAGCTGTCAATCCTCAGATGGCTGTACCTCATACTCCGGGCCATCATAGCCACGACCATGATGGCGGTCATCACCACCATCATTAAAAAGCTAAAGATAATTGAAAACTTTAGTTATTAGCCTGAAACATTAGTTTCAGGCTAATAAAGAAAATCAGCCTCAGCCCACTAATAAACTTTTACTCAGCTTCTTCAACTACCTGACGTTTTACAGCCTGTGCGATCGCCTCAATTGCTTCATCACACCAAGCCACCCACTCTTGTTGATACCGAATGCCGCGCCGAATCACTAAGTGCATATAAATATCTTTTAGGTCTAACGAATCGAGATGCTCCAGGGCGATTAGAGCCAGAGGGTGAGGTTATTCAAGTGTTTGCACCCACTTCCTTGGAGGGGGCGCGAATTGAAGCTCTTAGCGTGAGGCACGGTCAACAGATTCGCAAAGGAGATGTTATTGCAGTTCTAGATACTTATAAGCGTCGGCAGGCTGCTTTGCAGGAGGAAAAAGAGCAGTTGAGGGTTGCCCAAGCTCGGTTAGAGCAGATAGAAGCAGGTGCAAAGTCAGGAGAAATTCGGGCGCAAGCGCAAGTCATCGATCGCTAACAGGTCGAACTACAAACCCAAACTATTGCCCAAGAAGCTACGATCGCCCGTCTGCAAGCAGAACTTCGCAATGCAGAACTCGAAGATCGGCGCTATCAAGCGCTGTATACCGAAGGAGCCGTTTCTGCTTCCTTGCGCGATAGTAAGCAATTGACCGCCGATACAGTGCGGCAACAGTTAAACGAAGCGCAGGCGAACTTGAGCCGGATTCAGTTATCTGGCTCTAAGCAGGTGGCGCAAGCGCAAGCCACCCTCGATCAAATTGCAGAGATTCGTCCGGTAGATGTAAATGTGGAACGAAGTCAGGTGGCGCAAGCACGGGCAAGTGTAGCACGGGTGCAGGAGGAATTGGACTTGGCAACAGTGAAATCGCCTCAAGACGGGCAAGTTCTCAAAATCTATACTCGTCCTGGAGAGTTGGTGGGGACTCAAGGCATCATTAGCCTAGGGAAAACTCAAGCAATGGTGGCAGTAGCAGAAGTTTACGAATTGGATGTCAGCCGCATTCGAGTAGGGCAGATTGCAACCGTGACTAGCAAAAACAACGCTTTTTCAGAAGTGTTGCGCGGCAAGGTTGTAGAAGTTGGCTTAGAGATTGGCAAACAAGATGTTCTAAATACCGATCCGGCGGCTCAGTTTGATGCGCGGGTGGTGGAAGTGAAAGTGCTATTGGATGAGCCATCAAGCCGTAGAGTTTCAGGTTTGACAAATCTGAGTCTGCAAGTGGCGATCGATGTCAAATCTTGAGGAAATTAAATGACTAAGATTACCCAGAAAAAGAAACCGTTGTTTCTATCTTGGCTACAGTTACGAAAAGAACGGGCGCGTTTGCTCGTGGCGATCGCAGGCATTAGCTTTGCTGACGTGCTGATGTTTTTACAAATGGGCTTTCGAGGAGCATTATTTAGTAGCGCGGTGGAATTTCACAATAGCCTGAACGGTGAAATTATCATGTTGAGCGGGCGATCGCGATTGCTAATTTCCCTGGATCGTTTTACCGAGCGCCGACTGTATCAAGTGGCAGGTGTAACGGGTGTTGAGTCTGTTAGTCCGATCTATCTCAATGCAATTCAATGGCGCAATCCTGAAAACAAAGAAATTTGGGATATCTATGCGATCGGTATCAACCCAGAACATCAAGTGATGAATATTCCTGGCGTAGAAGCCAACCGCAAGCAACGGCGCGAACCAGATACGGTTCTGTTTAATTCGGATTCTCGTAAAGAATTTGGTGCGATCGCCCAACAGTTTCAGGTGGGAGAATCGATCGCAACTGAAATCAATGAACGCCAAGTGCAAGTCCGGGGATTGTTCAAACTTAGCCCCACCTTTGGCATCAATGCCTACTTGGTGACGAGCGATGTCAACTTTTTACGCATGGCTAATTTTCGCCAGAGTGAATTAATTGATGTCGGAGTCATCAAACTAAAACCTGGTGCAGATGTCCAAGCAGTTTTGGCAGAGATGCGATCGCGTCTGCCCAATGATGTCAAAGTCATGACTAGAGATGACTATGCCAAAGCAGAAGTTGCCTTTTGGAATGCCAGCACTCCTGTGGGTTATACCTTTGACTTGGGTGTAGCGATCGCTTTTATTATCGGCGCTGTGATTGTCTACCAAATTCTCTACAGCGATGTCACCGACCATTTGCCCGAATATGCCACGCTCAAAGCAATGGGGTTTCGCGACCGCTATCTGCTCATCGTCGTGTTCCAAGAATCCTTGATTTTGGCAGCCCCTAGGTTCATTCCTGGGACTGCGATCGCCTTGGACATTTACCGCATTACTAATATTGCAACTATGCTGCCGATGGCGATGGATTTGGGGCGAATTGTGTTTGTTTTTGTCCTCACTGCAATCATGAGTTCATTTTCTGCGGCGATCGCTGTACGTAAACTACAAACTGCTGACCCTACGGATATTTTCTAGGAGTTTCATGTCCAAATCGCCCGAAACGCTTGTCCCCGCTATCTCGATGACGCATTTGAATCACTACTATGGTCAAGGCTCATTGCGAAAACAGATTTTGTTTGACATCAACCTGCAAATCGAGCGGGGCGAAATCCTAATTATGACAGGGCCATCAGGTTCCGGTAAGACTACATTATTAACGCTCATGGGCAGTCTTCGCTCGCTCCAAGACGGAAGTTTGAGCATCTTAGGACAGGATTTACTCAATGCCAGCAAAGAACAGATGACGCTCGCTCGTCGTGATATCGGCTATATTTTTCAAGCGCACAATCTATTGAATTTCCTCACGGTTTATCAAATTGTTGAGATGGCATTGGAAATTCATCCAGTGACGGCACTAGAAGCAGATGCTCGCATTCGGAATCTTTTAAGCGCCGTGGGCTTAGATCGTCGAATAGACTACTATCCGAGCGGTTTGTCTGGCGGACAAAAACAGCGCGTTGCGATCGCTCGTGCTTTGGTCAGTCAGCCTAAAATTATCCTAGCAGACGAGCCAACGGCCGCACTGGATAAACAATCGGGTCGCGATGTAGTGGACATCATGCACCAATTGGCAAAGGAGCAAGGAAGCACCATTTTGCTCGTCACCCATGACAACCGCATTCTCGATATCGCCGATCGAATTATTTATATGGAAGACGGGCGGCTAGTAGCTTAATACACCGCTATTGGTTTCAGCTTGGGGGTACACATTTAATCCGATCTCCTCAATCCATGGTGGAGAAACTTCTATTGCTTGTTTACTACCCACCTTTGTTTGTATAGACATTGCTTATATCCCTCTTAATTTTCGAGTATTATCTACCAAACTTCGAGCAAATTCGTCAAAACGCTGGGCGACTTTCGCATCCAAAATTTTTCCCTCTGGTGAAAAAGCTTTCCAAGCTTGGGGAATCGCAATTTGTTCGGGAATTACCCAAGCGTGTACCCAACGCAAAATTACCCGCAAATCATTAAGCGCATTGCTATTAGCTTGACCGCCCAAAACACTAATTAAGCCTGCAACTTTACCGTCTAACTGCTCAAAGCTCATTAAATCTAGGGCATTTTTAATTACCCCGCTAACGCTCCCATGGTATTCTGGTGTCGCTAAAATTAATCCATCCGCTTCTTTTACCGCCTTTTGCAGTTTCGCTACATCGGGGTAGTTTGGATAATCTTCTCCCCCATCGCAAAACGGTAAATTCATTTGTCGCAAGTCCAGAACCTCTACCTCGGCTCCCAAAGCGGCGACGCGACTTGCAGTTATATCTAAAACTATTTGGCTGTAAGAATTAGCCCGCAAACTTCCGCCGATGCCAACAATCTTGACCATAGATTTTTAACCAAAATGCAGTAATTAGGTGCGAAGATCGCTGAATAACTCGTACTCATTACGACTACATATAATTTAACAGATTTAGTGGTGTTTTGGCAAAGAAGGAAAACAGCAATAAGACCGTGGTTAAGGCAAGAAAGTTAGACTAGATTGAAGAATAGATATATTTAGGAATTGACTTAGTTATTGAGTCAACAAAAAAATAATGGTTGTTCGTCAAAAGACAGAGGGCAATTAAATATGAGTAGTTTCCGGAAAAAAGCATTGAAAAGTCAGCAACCAGCAAAAAGGGTAGCTAAAAACAAAGGTACAGCAAAGCAACGTTTAGCAGGATTAGCAGTGGGGTCATTGTTAGTATTGCAGTCAATGCTCATCGGTGCGTTTCCGGCTAATGCCCAAAAGTCAGAATCGGAAGCTTTATCCTACGGCGAACTATTAGAAAAAATCGAGAGTGGGGAAGTTACAAGAGTAGAACTAGATCCAGAGCAACCAATCGCTAAAGTCAAGCTGCGAGGACAAAAGTCGGATGCGCCTTTACAAGAAGTGAGAATTTTTGACCAAAACCCTGAATTAATCAAAAAAATCCGCAGCAATAAAAATATTGAATTAGAAGTTAATTCTTCTGCTGATAGTAAAGCGGCGATGCGGTTTTTAGTGCATTTACTCTGGATTGTGCCAGCTTTCGCGCTCGTGCTGCTATTTTTGCGCCGCTCCGCCAATGCTGGTAGCCAAGCAATGAATTTTGGTAAATCAAAAGCCCGCTTTCAGATGGAAGCTAAAACTGGAGTTAACTTTAGCGATGTCGCCGGGATTGATGAAGCTAAAGAAGAATTAGAAGAAATAGTTACGTTTTTAAAACAACCAGAGCGCTTTACGGCAATTGGAGCAAAAATTCCTAAAGGCGTATTGTTAATTGGAGCGCCCGGAACAGGTAAAACTTTGCTAGCAAAAGCAATTTCTGGGGAAGCTGGAGTGCCATTTTTTAGCATCTCTGGCTCAGAATTTGTAGAAATGTTTGTTGGTGTTGGTGCGTCTCGCGTCCGCGACTTATTTAAAAAAGCCAAAGAAAATGCTCCTTGTCTAATTTTTATCGATGAAATTGACGCAGTAGGGAGACAAAGAGGGACGGGAATAGGGGGCGGAAACGATGAAAGAGAGCAAACGCTTAACCAGCTACTTACAGAAATGGACGGGTTTGAAGCAAATACAGGCATTATTATTATTGCCGCTACCAACCGCCCGGATGTGTTGGATGTTGCTTTATTGCGTCCGGGACGTTTCGATCGCCAAGTAACGGTAGATACTCCCGATTTAAAAGGAAGATTGGAAATATTACAAGTCCACGCGCGTAACAAAAAAGTTGACCCCTCCGTATCGATAGAAGAAGTCGCAAGACGCACTCCAGGCTTTACTGGAGCCGATTTAGCTAACTTGCTTAATGAAGCGGCAATTCTTACCGCCAGACGGCGTAAAGATGCCATCACAGGGCTAGAAATCGATAATGCGGTAGATCGAGTCGTAGCGGGAATGGAGGGTACGCCTTTAATTGATAGTAAGAGCAAGCGCTTGATTGCTTATCACGAAATTGGACACGCCTTAGTTGGTACTTTTGTTAAAGATCACGAGCCAGTTCAGAAAGTGACGCTAATTCCACGCGGACAAGCTAAAGGCCTAACTTGGTTTACTCCTAACGAAGAACAGGGCTTAGTATCTAGAGGACAACTTTTGTCTAGAATTACCGTGACTTTAGGAGGGAGAGCGGCTGAAGAAATTGTTTTTGGTAGAGACGAAATTACGACAGGTGCAGGTCACGACATCCAACAGTTAACTAATAAAGCTCGGCAAATGGTAACAAAGTTTGGGATGAGCGACTTAGGGCTAGTTTTATTAGAAGAATCAAATAGCGACGTATTTTTAGGCCGAGATTTGGGGAAAAAGTCAGAATCTTCCGAAGAAATCGCCAGACAAATTGATGCTCAAGTTAGAGAAATTATTGGTAAGTGCTACGAAGAAGCTTTAGAGATTTTAGAAAAAAATCGCGCTTTGATGGATTTATTGGTAGAGCAACTAATTGAGCAAGAAACTATAGATGGTGAAGTTTTCCAGCAAATTGTAACTCAATTTACCCAGCCTGCCGACCAAAAACTAACTCTGGCTAAAAATTAGAGCGCAAGAGACGTTGCATTGCAACGTCTCTTAATTACAATTTAAAATTCGGAAACTTTACTATTAACTAACTGCGGCTGCTGACTAACGGCAGTCTTTTGAATATTACTTGGTTGTTGAGCATACATCGCTCTCAATACCAAAGCTGGATCTACATAATTGCTGCCATACTTTAATCCCCAATGTAAATGAGGGCCTGTAGTGCGTCCAGTCATACCTACCCGCCCAATTCGACTACCTGCGCCTAATAGTTGACCTTCGCGGATTTGGACTCCACCTTCGCGATCGACTAAATAGCGATCGCCCCCAAACTTTTCCACGTGACCTTTCATATGGCAATATTTATGTTCCCACTGCCCAGATTGAATAATTATGTGGGTTCCACAAGCATTTTTATCTGCAACTTTTACAACCTTTCCCGCCCACCAATTACGAATATAACTCCCTTGGGGTGCAGCCAAGTCTAAACCGCCATGAAATTCCCAATTAGAGCCACCCGTCGCCGAGCGCCGATAGCCAAAAGCCGAACTATAACCGCGAAAATTCTCCACCGGAAAGGAAGCACCGCGCCAAGTATTTCTACTTGCTACCTGCTCGCCCTCTGGTTCTAAAGCTTCAACGCTTTGTTGCCCAGAGGCAAAAACGGGTACAGTAATTATACTTACAATAGCTAACAATATTTGCAGATAACGGGTCTTTGAATGGGGCTTAGATAATTGGCTCATATTTGACACTCCTCAACACAAAATACAATTCAACGATACTTAGCTAAGGCTGGGCAATATTTTAGCCCTGATAACTCAAAAGCGGTAGCTGTTTAAAGGCAACTATACGAGCTAATTTTTGAAAAAGTTTACATAGTAAAACACAATTTTAGGAAAACCATATAAGCAAATAAGGTTAAGTAATAATTGCTCTAATAGCTGAAATTCTTAATAAAAGTATTAATTAATACTTCTACTTAAAACGAGCGCAATTTTGAGCAAAGGTGTGGTTTTTCCTTAAGTTAGTTAACGAAATATATTACTCTATGGTGTGGTAATGTCAAGCCGGGTAACAGATGCCAATGTCAGGTTTAGGTAGCCTACAGCACAGTTTTGAGAGAAACTTGTCAGCGTCGCCGCCGTTAAAAATAAAGCAATCAGAGTTTTGTTAATAGACTGGTTTATCGTTAAAATTTTTTAAGCAATGTTTGTAAGTTTAACGATCGCTTAACCTCTATATGCTCAACG
>QQTW01003161.1_pt1 | contig 12111 bp, 3 predicted proteins | sample 1904831 | NCBI WGS metagenome assembly QQTW01 (sample SAMN09435610, study PRJNA476489) | Subsurface metagenome, whole genome shotgun sequencing project. | reverse complement strand
GGCTGCAATATGAGAATGTCTCGAGTCGCGTCTTGGTTTTTTTGATAGTTCTCAAATGCTGCCAGTTCATTCGGTTGGTTGACTATCTGCTTCAAGATGGCGATCGCCAACCGAGTGGTGTCAGCTTCCGGAACGAGGTATTCTTGCTTTTCAAACTTGGTGAAGAATTCACTCTGACGATAGTAATACAACACACGGGTGTAACCGGGTTGAGAGTATTCGCGCTCAGGGGCAATGGCAATTAGTTTAAGCTTGATTCTGTAGTTAAGGGTTAGATGTCGGATCAGCGCCAGGACAGGCTGAATTCTAGAGTCCTGTGCAAAAAGTTGTGATGACCAGGGTTGAGGAATTTCAATAATTAGCCAGTGATTTGCGTAACTAGCCGAACCAATTGGATCTTCACCATTCGCCTTTGAAACCATCGAACAGAACCGACACTCAGCAAATGCGGCTGGAATTGACATAGGCAGCTACCCCAAAACTTTTAGATTTGAAATTCAAAATTATTTTATGCTTTCAAAGCGGTCGTCTTTTCCTTTAAGTTACACTAACCCCCTGAACAGTTACGATAATTACAGTATCAAACAAGCAGAATTCACAGGGGCTAGGGGCTAGAGAACCCCTTTTTAACAATGGACGATTTGAAGAAACGAATTGCTGCCCTCTCTCCAGAACAGCGGGCACTGTTTGAACGGCAATTAAAGCAGAAAAACTTGCAGTGGTTCTCAAAGCAAACAATTCCTAGAAGAAAAGACTCTAATTCATTACCATTGTCATTTGCCCAACAGCGGTTATGGTTCCTTGACCAGATGGAGCCTGATAACCCCTCATATAACATACCTATTGCTTGGCACTTCACGGGACGGCTCAACGTGGCAACGCTCTTAGAAAGCCTGAACGAAATTGTCCGACGCCACGAAAGCTTGAGAACAACATTTGCTTGTGTAGAGGGGAAACCGAGCCAAGTTATTGCTCCAGTTCTAAACTTGGCACTGCCTGTGGTGAACCTGCAAGAGTTGCCCGAGACAAAGCGGAACGTAGCCCAGCAGCTAGCAACAGCAGAAGCCAAAAGACCCTTCAATCTAGCACAAGGACCGTTACTGCGGGTTACCTTGCTACAGCTAAGTGAAGAGGAACACGTGTTTCTCCTAACGATACATCACATTATCGCGGACGGTTGGTCTCGCGGGGTTTTGCTACGGGAACTAGCAGTACTCTACAAAGCATTCTCCACTGGAAAACCTTCGCTCCCTGAATTGCCCATACAGTACGTGGACTTTGCTATCTGGCAGCGGCAGTGGCTGCAGGGGAAAGAACTGGAGATCCAGCTTTCCTATTGGAAGCAGCAGCTTGACAATCTCCCTATACTGGAGCTGCCCACAGATCGTCCTCGACCTGCGGTTCAAAACTTCCGAGGAGCAACTCAAACATTCATCCTACCCACCGATCTGGTTGAGGCACTTAAAGCATTAAGTCGTCAGGAGGGGGTTACTCTATTCATGACATTGCTGGCAGCTTTCAAAATATTGTTGCACGGCTACACCAGCCAGGACGACATTGTTGTGGGTTCTCCTATTGCCAATCGCAACTGGGCTGAAACCGAGGGGCTTATTGGTTTTTTTGTTAACACCCTGGTACTGCGAACGAATCTTTCGGGTAACCCAACTTTTCGGGAGTTATTAAAACGAGTGCGAGAGGTGACCTCAGGAGCATATAAACACCAAGACTTGCCCTTTGCTAAGTTGGTGGAAAAACTACAGCCGGAGCGAAACCTGTGTCATAATCCGCTATTTCAGGTGATGTTCCAACTTCAGAATGAAGCCTACCAATTCCAAAATTCCTTGATGCCAGCTTTAGAGCTACCAGGCTTAACTCTAAGTCAGGTTTGGGTTGACACAGAGTCAACGAAGTTTGATTTGAGTTGGCACCTAGTGGAAAGGGCAGAGGGGCTTCTTGGCGTAGTGGAGTATAGCACCGAACTGTTTATCGGTGACACTATTACCCGGATGCTGGGGCATTTCCAAGTTCTGTTAGAGGGCATCGTTGCCAATCCTCAAGCGAACCTTTCAGAATTACCAGTTTTAACAGAGACCGAACGGTATCAGGTGCTAGTCAAGTGGAATAATACCCTTGACGATTCTACTATAGTGCAATGCATTCATAAATTATTTGAGGTTCAGGCGGAGCTATCCCCTGACGCAATTGCCGTAGTATTCCAAGACGAACATTTGACCTACCGAGAACTGAACAGAAAAGCTAATCAACTGGCGCATCACCTGCAAACGCTGAGCGTGGGTCCAGAAGTACTTGTGGGCATCTGTGTAGAGCGATCGCTCTTGATGGTAGTAGGACTGCTGGGCATCCTTAAGGCTGGTGGAGCCTACGTGCCATTAGATCCAGCGTATCCTAAGCAGCGCTTGGCAACCATGATCGCAGATGCACAAGTATCTGTGCTGCTGACTCAGGAAAAGTTGGTGACAGGACTTCCTGATGGAGCCCACGTAGTCTGCTTAGATAAAGATTGGAGGGGCATTTCGCAAGAGGATGGCAACAACCCCCTCAGCGCTGTAACCGGGGAAAATTTAGCTTATGTAATTTACACTTCCGGTTCGACAGGAAAGCCAAAGGGGACGATGCTCCCCCACAAAGGACTCGTCAATTATTTACTTTGGTGTACAAAGGCGTATGCAGTAGCAGACGGGTGTGGGGCTCCGGTTCAGTCTTCGATTGGGTTCGATGCGACAATTACCAGTTTATACTCTCCCTTATTAGGGGGACAGAAAGTCGTACTTCTGCCAGAAAAGCAGGAGATAGAAGCTCTCAGCGCCGCATTAACCTGTAAAAATAATTTTAGTCTCGTCAAGCTCACTCCGGCTCATTTGCAGATGCTTAGCCAGGTGTTGCCTACCAAGGAAGATGGATGTCAGACAAAGGCATTAATTATTGGTGGCGAAGCTCTGTCAGGGAAGAGCCTTTCCTTCTGGCATACTTATGATCCTAATACCAAACTGATTAACGAATACGGACCGACCGAAACCGTGGTCGGATGTTGCGTGTATGAGGTTCCAGCTCAAAACACTTCCCTATCAAGTACGGTACCGATTGGTCGTCCTATTGCTAATACTCAGCTTTATATACTAAATAAGTACCTACAACCAGTTGCCATCGGTGTCAGGGGCGAACTACATATTGGCGGTGCCGGACTTGCCTGGGGCTACCTCAACTGCCCGGAGTTGACCGCTGAAAAATTCATCCCCAATCCTTTTAGTGACGCCGGAACCCGCCTGTATAAAACTGGAGATTTAGCTCGATACCTGCCGGACGGCAACATCGAGTACCTCGGTCGCCTCGATAATCAAGTGAAAATTCGCGGCTTCCGCATCGAACTCGGAGAAATTGAGGCGGTACTGGCTCAACACCCAGAGGTGCAAGCAAGTGTAGTCATTGCTCGAGAAGACAACCCAGGCGACAAACGCCTAGTAGCCTATGTAGTCCTTTCATCCGCCCATCCCTCGATCTCCTCATCCCAACTGCGCCGCTTCCTTCAGGAGAAGCTACCAGATTACATGGTCCCAGCTGCCTTTGTAATGCTGTCGGCTCTCCCCCTGACACCTAACGGCAAGGTAGATCGTAAGGCGCTGCCTGCACCAGATTCTTCCCAGAGGTATCTCGAAGTTGGCTTTGTCTCACCCCGCACTCCTAACGAAAAAGTTTTAGCAGCTATCTGGGCTGAAGTTTTAGGAAAAAAACAGGTAGGCATCCAAGACAACTTCTTTGAACTGGGCGGGGATTCTATCCTTAGTATTCAGATCATCGCCCGAGCTAATCAGGTAGGACTACAGCTCACTCCACGGCAACTATTTCAACACCAAACGATCGCGGAATTAGCCACAGTGGCAGGCACGAGCCCAGTACAAACTGAACAGGGTTTAGTTACAGGTTCGGTAGCGCTGACACCTATTCAGCATTGGTTCTTTGAGCAGAATATACCTGAGCCTGATCAATATAACCAGTCTGTCCTCCTTGAGGTAGCAGCACTCAAGCCGCATCTATTAAAGCGAGTTGTGCAGCAATTGCTAGTACATCACGATGCGCTGCGGCTGCGGTTTGTGCGGAATGAATCCACCTGGCAACAAGTCAACACTGCCCCCGACGAGAAAGTGCCTTTTACCGTGGTAGATTTGTCAGAATTTTCTGATGGTGAGCAGCAACCTGTCATTGAAGCCGCCGCCGCCAATCTCCAGGCTAGCCTGAATTTGTCAGAGGGACCAATCATGCAAGCGGTTCTGTTCCACCTTGATCGCGATAAGTCTGGCCGCTTGCTGCTAATTATCCATCACTTAGCAGTAGATGGTGTATCATGGCGGATTTTACTAGAAGACCTCTCTGTTGCTTACCAACAGCTAGATCGTGGCGAAGCTATTCAACTGCCGCCCAAGACTACTTCATTCAAGGATTGGGCTAATCGTCTGAGTTTCTTTGGGCAATCACAAGCACTAGCTGCTGAGTTGGATTACTGGCTGGCTGAGTCAAGGTCTAGCGTTGCTCCCCTACCAGTGGACTATCCTTCGGGGAAAGAGAACAATACCGTGGCTTCAGCCGCTCAAGTATTGGTTTCTCTGAATGTTGAACAAACCCGTGCCTTGTTGGAAGAATTACCGCATACTTACCACACTCAAATAAACGATGTGCTGCTGACTGCATTGGTGCAGAGCTTTGCCCAGTGGACCGGCTCCAGCTCTCTACTAGTTAATTTAGAAGGTCACGGGCGAGAGGAACTGTTTGAAGTGGATCTGTCACGCACAGTTGGCTGGTTTACCACCATATTTCCAGTGCTGCTGGAACTAAGCGAAATTTCCCACCCAGGAGAAGCATTGAAGTCGGTTAAAGAGCAACTGCGCCGCATCCCAAATCGAGGGATTGGTTACGGTATTTTAAGATACCTAAGCCAAGACACAGCAATACCCTTGAAACTACAAGTTCCCCAAGCAGAGGTGATTTTCAACTACCTTGGTCAGTTGGATCGGGTGATGTCAGGGAGCAGCGAATACTTCAACACAACTTTGTTAGGACTAGCCAAAAAATCTAATGGACTTCACAGCTTATCAGGACGTCGTCATTTGCTAGAGGTAAACGGATTTATAGCTGAGGGTAGGTTGCAACTAAATTGGACGTATAGCAAGAATGTCCATCAACGCAGCACAGTTGAGCGTCTAGCTCAAAATTTCATCGAGGCGTTGAAAACTCTGATTACCCACTGTCAGTCACCAGAGGCAGGAGGCTATACGCCTTCGGACTTCTCAGCAGCAAGACTAAATCAAAAACAACTTGACAAGTTCATTGCCAAAATCGGGGAAACCGTGCCAAAAGGCAAATTAGAGTAAAAGCTTTCCGCAACTGCTTCACAAACCTTTGATGATCCGGTGAACTCAGTCCTTCTTGCAACACTGCCAATACCGGCGCTATCTCCCTGGATAACAAAGCTGTCACCGCCAACCACAGCCCTGGAAACACTCTACTGCGAACAATGCCTCGCTCATCCACAGGCAAAGAGACATATTCGCCATTCTGTAGACTAAACCAATCTATCTTTCGCTCCAACACCTGCCAGACGATATACTCCTGCACTTTGTTGCGGCGATAGGCTCGCTTTTTATCGTGTAAATCATAGGTGGCACTACTCGCTGCAATTTCAACAATCAGCTCCGGTGCACCCTCAATATAATCATCCTCGCTGAGGCGAGACTGCCCACCAACAGACTCTCCCAATCTCAGACAAGCATCGGGTTGCGGCTCATTCTCAGCATCTAGGCGAACCGTCGTATTATCATCAACACTGGTTTCTGGTGTGGCTGAGCAATAGGTAAATAACCAGCCAATCATTGCTGCATGGGGCTGACCGTGACTGCTTGAGCGAACAGGCGATGCCATATAAACCACTCCTTCAACCAGTTCGGCTTTCACGTTCGGCATTGCCTCATATCGCCGCTCGAATTCCTGACGAGTAAGGCGATCGCCACTCTCCAGCGGTAGAATTGACTGCGGTTGCTTGGGTTGATGGGTTACCATCGATGGTTTCTCCAGCATTCAAATTACCTTATATTTTAGGGGAACACGTAAGGCTCAAGGCAGAGGGAGCCGGAACAATCGTCATTTCTACCACAAAAATGCGGCGGCTGAGAGTAACTCCAATCGCGTAGCACTTGAAGATTAGTCTTTCTCTTTACTCGTTGTTGGAGTATCATGTCATGTTATGAAGTCAGCTACAAATTTTGACGGGTGACTAGCGCAACGGTAGCGCATCGGACTCTTAATCCGCTGGTTCTGGGTTCGAATCCCAGGTCACCCATTTGATCAGAAACTGCCAGTGCCTTTGACAAGGTAACTCAACCGACTCAAACAAAAATCTTTTAGAATAAGACCAACCATCGGAAAAGCGGGGCTATGCTGCCATCTGATCTGCAATACCAATTGCCAAGCAGTGACGAATTACTCGATTCAGACGATTTTCCTGTGGATAATGAAGACCAAAATTTTGTCCCCAATGTGCTGCTGTTTTTGTTGGAATACATTTGGAAGCATCGGGATGATTGGTTTTGGGGTGTCGATATGGGAATTTATCACACCACAGGTTTAAATCCCAGAGTGCCTGTTGTTCCTGACGGCTTTTTGAGTCTGGGTGTGGAGCGGCGCAAGGGCGGCAAGTCGCGTAAGAGCTACGTGCTGTGGGAAGAAAATGGAATTCCACCGATTTTGACGTTGGAAGTGGTCTCTCAAACTCCGGGCGGTGAGTATGACGAGAAACTGGGGATTTATGCCAAGTTGGGTGTGTTATATTACGTTGTCTACAATCCGCAGTTTTGGCGGCGCGATGGGCAAATGCCCTTTGAGGTTTATAAATTAGTAAATGCTGTTTATGAGCTGCAAGTGGGTGAACCATTTTGGATGCCGGAAATTCGGTTAGGGATTGGGCGTTGTCGGTTGCCGGATGATCCGCTAAAGCGGGAAGTTCTGAGTTGGTATGATGGCAACGGCGATCGCTGGTTAAGTGAAGCAGAAGCAGAACGGCAACGGGCGGAGATAGAACGGCAACGGGCAGAACAGCTAGCGGAGCGGCTACGACAGTTAGGGGAAGAGGTGTGGTAGAAATCAGGTTTGCCTTAGTTGCTCAATACTGATTTGTTCAGCGTCTTCGCAGGAGAGTTGCGTTGCTTGCGGTTGAAATTCTGTCCATTCTTTGCAGATCTGTTCGTAGCAAAATAGTGATTTTCTCTAGGAAAATTTCTTTTTGACAAGTTTATTGCCAAAATCCACCAAACTGGCAGGAAGTACTTCTATGGAAAATATTGCAGACATATACGAACTTTCCCCCATGCAGCAGGGTATGCTCTTTCACACCCTTTATGCCCCCAAGTCAGGTGTGTATTTCGAGCAGCGGAGTTGCATTCTCTACGGAAAACTCAATGTAGCTGCCTTCAAGCAGGCTTGGCAGCAAGTGGTAGTTCGACATCCGGTTCTGCGCACTTGTTTCTATTGGCAAGAACTTGACAAGCCACTTCAAGTAGTGTACCTAAGCGTTGAACTTCCTTGGGTTGAGTATGACTGGCTTGGTCTGACTTCTACCGAGCAGGAATTAGAGGCTTTCCTTCAGGCAGACCGAGAGCAGGGTTTTGAACTTAATCACGCTCCATTAATGCGCTGTGCCTTAATCAAGGTGCGAGAGGATGCCTACCACTTTGTCTGGAGCCATCATCATTTGCTGATGGATGGCTGGTGCAATGCCATCATCCTCAAAGAAGTATTGTCTTTCTATGAGGCATTCAACCTCGATCATAATTTATACTTAAACGCACCGTACCCATACAAAAACTATATCGTTTGGTTACAGCAGCAAGATATTTCCCAAGCTGAGGCATTCTGGCGGCAAGCACTTCAGGGCTTTACTGCCCCTACTCCTTTGGTTGTCAACATGAATGTGGGACTATCTAACCAAAAACAGATCTACGATCAGCAATATCTCCACTTATCGGCAACTTTTACCGCTGCTTTACAGTCCCTGGCGCAGCAACATCATTTGACTCTAAACACCTTGGTGCAAGGAGCTTGGGGGCTGTTGCTCAGCCGCTATAGTGGTGAACGAGACGTGGTTTTTGGAGCCACTGTATCTGGTCGCCCTACATCTTTATTGGGAGTGGAATCTATGGTGGGGCTGTTCATTAACACCCTGCCAGTGCGGATGCAAGTATCAAAAGAAGCTGAATTGCTGCCTTGGTTGCAGCAGTTGCAGGCTGAGCAAATTGAGCGGGAGCAGTACTCATACAGTTCGCTAACCGATATTCAAGGATGGAGTGACGTACCTAGGGGAACGCCACTGTTTGAAAGCCTTGTGGTTTTTGAGAACTACCCGGTATCGCTAGATGCTTCTTTGCAGGAGTGGAGTGGTAGCCTAAAAATCAGCAAGGGTCGGGGCTTTGAGCAAACCAATTATCCTCTCACATTAGTAGCTATACCCGGTTCAGAATTCTCTGTGAGGATTCAGTACGATTGCGATCGCTTTGATGCTGCCACAATTAAGCGGATGCTAGGGCATTTTCAGACCTTGCTGTCAGCGATTGTGGCTAACCCCTTCCAGTGTCTTAAAGAATTGCCCCTGTTAACAGCAGCTGAGCGACACCAGTTGCTAGTGGAATGGAACGAGGCTCAGACAGAGTATCCCCTAGACTTGTGTCTACATGAGTTGTTTGAAGAGCAAGTGGAACGCACCCCGGACGCGATCGCCGTGGTGTTTGAAGACCAGGTTACCTACCAGGAGTTAAATACTAGAGCTAATCAGTTAGGACACCACCTGCAAACGCTGGGTGTAGGTCCAGAGGTTCTGGTGGGCATTTGTGTGGAGCGATCGATCGATTTGGTAGTCGGGCTGTTAGGCATCCTCAAGGCGGGTGGGGCTTATGTGCCGCTTGACCCGGCATATCCCAAAGAACGTTTAGCGTTCATACTGGAAGACGCACAGGTACCGGTGCTGTTATCTCAGCAAAAGTTGGTGACCGAATTGCCTCAGTTTCGTGCCCACGTAGTTTATTTGGATACAGACTGGGAGAGAATTGCTCAAGAAAACCAAACGAATCTCGTGACTGGGGTTAAACCTGAGAACTTAGCCTATGTCATCTACACCTCAGGCTCTACTGGTCAACCAAAGGGGGTGGCTATTGAACATCATAGCACTGTGGCACTGCTTTTTTGGGCGCAAACGCTCTATACAAGCGAACATTTGAGTGGGGTTTTGGCATCCACCTCGATCTGCTTTGACCTGTCAGTCTTCGAGCTGTTTGTGACCCTCAGTTGGGGGGGTAAAGTTATCCTTGCCGAGAATGCCTTGCATCTACCTACCTTACCTGCTGCCGGAGAAGTCACCTTGATCAACACGGTGCCCTCTGCCCTGGTTGAGTTATTGCGAGTAAATGGAATACCTGATCGAGTACGTACAGTCAACCTAGCCGGTGAACCGCTGCCCAATCTCCTCGTGCAGCAGCTCTATCAGCAGGAGACAATTTCGCAGGTTTTCAATCTCTACGGTCCCACGGAAGATACCACCTACTCAACATTTGCCTTATGCCCCAAGCAAGGAGCAAGTAAGTCACCGCCGATTGGTCGTCCGATTGCCAACACACAAGTTTACATTCTCGATCGCCATCTTCAACCGGTTCCTATTGGCGTCAGGGGTGAACTACACGTCGGCGGTGCTGGTTTGGCTCGAGGCTATCTCAACCGCCCCGACTTGACTGCAGAAAAATTCATCCTCAACCCCTTTAGTGACGAACCAGGAGCCCGCCTTTACAAGACTGGCGATTTGGCGCGCTACTTAAGCGACGGCAATATTGAGTACCTCGGTCGCCTAGATAATCAAGCGAAGGTTCGCGGCTTCCGCATTGAACTCGGAGAGATTGAAGCGGTACTGAGCCAACACACAGGGGTACAGGCGAGTGTGGTAGTGGCGCGGGAGGATGAACCCGGTGAAAAGCGCCTAGTAGCTTATGTTGTGAATCGAGCGAACAGGGCAGAGGAGCACTTTAAGAGTGGGGAAGCAGAGGAAAGTTGCCCTCCATCCTCCGAGCTGCACCGCTTTTTGGAAAAGAAGCTGCCTAGGTATATGGTGCCATCGACCTTTGTGATCTTAGAAACGCTGCCGCTGTTGCCTAATGGCAAGGTAGACCGTTGGGCGCTATCAGCACCTGACACACAGCTTCAGCCTCATACCACCAAAGCGGCTCCGAACACTCCTGTTGAAGAAATGCTCGTCGGAATCTGGGAGTCGGTGCTTGACAAAGAACAAATAGGCATTTACGATAACTTCTTTGAATTAGGCGGTCATTCGCTTCTGGCTACTCGTGTCATTTCCCGGCTACGGGAAGTGTTTAAGATAGAGCTTCCCCTGCGTTGTCTATTTGAGGAGCCAACGGTAGCTGGACTCGCTAAAGAAATCGCGGCAGCCACCCAGACCGGGTTAGGACTAAAAGTTCCGCCGATCCCGCGTTTAGCACGGTCGGGAGAGTTACCCCTGTCCTTTGCTCAGCAGCGGCTCTGGTTCCTAGCCCAGTTAGAACCAGACAGCGCCTTTTACAACATTCCCGCAGCTGTTCGGCTACAGGGACCACTAAATGTAGCCGTCTTTAAACAGAGCCTCAATGAAATTGTGCATCGTCACGAAGTCTTACGCACCAACTTCAAGACGGTAGAAGGGCGACCTGTGTCAGTGATCTCACCTGTAATATCGCTAGACTTACCAGTACTTGATCTGGAGGAATTATCTGCGTCTCAGCAAGAGGTCAAAGTCAGACAACTGGCGCTCAAAGAAGCACAACAACCCTTTGACCTTACTACCAATCCGCTGCTGCGGGTGAAATTGCTGCGTCTTGGTAAACAAGAGCATGTCGCCTTATTCACCATGCACCACATTGTCTTTGATGGTTGGTCAATGGGCGTGCTTGTGCGTGAAGTGTCAGCACTTGATCAAGCCTTTTGTAACGGGCAACCTTCACCCCTTAAGAAACTGCCGATTCAGTACGCGGACTTTGCCGCAATGCAGCGGCAGTGGCTACAGGGAGAAGTGCTAGAAGTGCAGCTAGACTACTGGCGGCAGCAGTTGTCCGGTGCCCCGACTGTGCTATTACCCACCGACTACAGGCGTCCCGCCGTCCAAACCTTCCGAGGAGCTACCTGTACTCTCAAGCTATCCCAGGAGCTGTCCGGGGCGCTCAAAGCCTTGAGTCAGCAGGAGGGAAGTACCTTGTTTATGACCCTGCTGGCAGCTTTCCAAACCTTGCTGCACCGCTATACGGACAGTGAGGATATTGTGGTGGGAACACCAATCGCTAACCGCAACTGCACCGAGACGGAAGGGCTAATAGGATTTTTCGTCAATACTTTAGCGCTGCGTACCAACCTTGGAGGCAACCCTAGCTTTCAGCAGTTGCTATGTCGGGTGCGGGAAGTGGCTTTAGGAGCCTATGCCCACCAGGATTTGCCGTTTGAGCAATTGGTGGAGGAACTACAGCCACAGCGCTCCTTGAGCCACACGCCGCTATTCCAGGTCATGTTTGTGCTCCAAAATGCACCGCTACAGCCGATAGAGCTGTCGGGCTTGACTTGGAGTCACCTAAACAGCCACAGTGGCACGGCTAAATTTGATTTGACCTTGTCCCTGACTGAGACAGCCGAGGGATTGGTTGGCACTCTCGAGTACAACACCGACTTGTTCGAGGCGCGCACCATAGAGCGAATGGCGGGGCATTTTCAAACAATGCTTACAGGAATTGTCACCAATCCCCAGCAGCACCTGAATGAGTTACCGTTGTTGACAAAAGCAGAGCGGCAGCAGCTGGTGGAGTGGAATGATACCCGAGAAGGAGCAAGGGGAGCAGAGAAAGCAGGGGGAGCAGGGGGAGCAGAGGGAGCAGGGGGAGAAAATGCGTGTGTTCACTGTCTGTTTGAAGCTCAGGTAGAACGAACTCCAGAGGTCCCTGCCGTAGTGTTTGATTTGCAGCAGCTGACCTACCGGGAGCTGAATTGCCGTGCCAACAGTCTGGCGCACTACCTGCAAAAGCTGGGTGT
>QQTW01003160.1_pt1 | contig 12111 bp, 14 predicted proteins | sample 1904831 | NCBI WGS metagenome assembly QQTW01 (sample SAMN09435610, study PRJNA476489) | Subsurface metagenome, whole genome shotgun sequencing project. | reverse complement strand
GAAGCGGATTGACTTAATAAGCCTCTCCAACGCTCTCTCTCTTCCTTTCCTCTTCCTCTTCTTCTTCTGATGTTTCTTCAATGGCACGGGATCTTCCTAACTCTCTATATTCGTCAATGAGTTAAGCCTCCCACCGGGAGCTCTGGCAGCAAGCCAAAGCACTAATAAACAGTTTATGAGCTGCGTTTAGTTTTGCCACGACCTATCTTGATCACGTTTCTAACACCATGTCTACAGTGGTGGGGGTGCGCTCGGGGTTTCTCGTCGTGCGTTCTCAAGTATTCTGGGGCAGCTGACAAGACCAAATCACTTTTTGGCTTTGAAATCACGAAAGATGCGGCCATCCCGACAAATTCTGACCCATGCTGACAACGGCCATGCCGGGCCTGTACGATTACAACATCTCTGGCTGACCGCAGGAAAATATATATTTCACGATCCTGTTCGATGCCGCGTAGTGTGCTGGAAGCTGTTTGGAACTACATGGCCTATCGTTTGCTGAATCAAGACACTATTCCAGCTCAAGGTTGGCTCTGCCGCAGCGGTGATTTCCATACATGCATTGGTGACAGGAGAAGACAATGTTGACTGCTAAAGTTGATAGTACTCCGTATAGACCTGTCCGATGCAAGATCTGAGATGACGATCAAGCCAGTCATTTTCCATGCCGTTCTTCACCAGCTCCAGCGAGTGCGGAATCAGATGAATACATGCAACTCCCCTGCCGCATTTACCGCCAGGTCAGCCTCGCTTCAACATATTTTAGTATATCCATACCCAGCCACGAGCTCGAAATCACAAAACCGGCCATCAATTCAAGATTGTCGTACGGGCACACAAAAACGGACACAGGCAGAAACGCCATCGTCAGAAATCCCACGCAACCCAAGGGACGAATTGTCTTACATTTGCTCCGGATTCTTGCGGGCAAGCGACATCGGCATCGTCCGGTCTTGACTCCGCTACGCGCATATGTATGCATGTGTGCTCTGTAGCGTCGTCAAATAGTTCTTCAACCTCTTGCTTTCTTCATCTTCATCTCCAATTGGCGAATCGTGTATCCCGGTCCCATTTTGTCCGCTGCTGGCTGCTGGCTGCTGCCGCTGGAACTTACCACCTCATTTATGCATACACGAGTTCATTCCATGACACTACGTTACCCTGCTTGAAGCGGCTGAACAGTCTTCAGCATGCCCCACGCAGACAGCGAAAATGGTCGCACGACACCCACCCGCGACACCGGCGTGTGCATCCTCACGTCTCTGCAGCTGGCCGATTGACCATCCGTGTGCCGCGGCGTCACACCAGAAGCCTTGGTGCAATGCACAAAGGAGAAAAAGCGCGGGGTTGTCGAGCTTAGGGCTGGCGGTCAGATTGCGCCGAGAAGACACGATGCATATACCCCACGCAGCGGAGCGAGGAAGTCGTGGTTGCACAAAACGAACTGACGATGCGTATAGCAGCCATGTGGAGGAAAAGATCAAGCAAGCAAATACAACATCCTCTTCACTATATTGACTTCATCGCTCGGACTCCCTATCATATCAACCAATTCAAATCACCGTGGTCCATCTCCTCCAAAAGAAAACAAACCCGCACCCGAACGCCTCTGGACGCCACCCGCGCGACCAAGACTCGGCCTGCCAGCCTGTCGTCTTCCCCCCGCAACGACCTGCAGTAGGCTCACCGGCTCCCCCACAAATTCACAACTCATGAGTCGCACGCGATTTCAGACTCGACGTGGACACGCATTCCGACGTGGCGGACAATGCTGTGGAATCACGACATTTTCCCAATGACAAATTGGCAACCGTGGCACCGCGAAACTGACTTGCAATACGATGGTTCTGACTCCCGAGCTGAACTGCCGGAATGCCCGCGTCAATGCAGCAAACTCGTTTCAGTGGGGAACACGCATCTTGCGATGTTGGGAAAGTTTATGCGGCTCTGTTGCTCGCTTCACGCGTAAATTGAACCTCCAGGGCTCGCGATTGGACTGTGCGGGCGGCTGATTCCAAGTATGGATGAATTGCACAAGCACTGCGCACATTCGACGTCGAAGTCGGTCTCTCCCAGTGTCGAGCAAGACGCGGCACCTTCCGCACTTGCTGGACAAACCCTATCCTACAGAAGAGACAAGATCCCATCCCAGCCTCGCATCGACGCGCTGTATCCCACGCCGCATCGTGTGCGATCGCTGCCGCGGTAAGCGGTCGCGTGATGTGGGTCCTCACGGTTGGTTCTGTTGCCTCCTTCTGCGGACGTCTGCATGCGAGAGGCGGTCAGAGAAGGGATCCTGCTTGTTGGGCCACGCCTGTTCCTGAGGGCTGGGATGCTTGAGCATCTTTTGCGCAGGGAGCAGGGGTGGGTTTTAGGTTCGAGGATGCAACTGAGTGATAGGTGCGCACCAGCATTGGAGTAGATTCTTAAAGTGTAGGTGCGAAAGAAGGTTCTTTCACTGTCGGGTGCCTGTTATGGACTCAGTAAAGAAGCTAATGGACGAACGAATGAGTTGACGAAGATGAAATAGCTCATCAGCACCGTTTACTGTTGGGTGGGCATGGTCATAAGTCGAAATGCTGTTCATTCTGTCCGTCCCCTTCCGGCTCATTTCCAGTCCGAACACCCTTTCCTTTATTTGAAGTGAAACATTGTTGCTGAAGGCACCAATGTAATGATGCTGAATGGGTCTCTTGACGAAAATGTGCAGGTGGTGGCTGTCTCTAAAAGTTCTTGCTTCTCATTCATATATGAAGCATTCAAGAAGTAGATCTTTGCTGCCATATCTCATCATGCTGCAAGGGAAACTGTACACACATGAGATATATATCAGTGGGTTGGCAAGACCATGTCGTCCGACTACGCGCAATGTTTCCAGTTGCGAGGTATCGTGCCAACATTTCAAACTACTGGCTTGGTTTGTTCGTCAGGTGAAATCAACAGGGCTTCTGGGTCCGGTAAGGTCATCCTGCTCTTGTCCAATAGATTGGGTTCTATATCAGGTCACAACAGAAAGTCACTCTAATGTAGCCATCGCAAGGAGGGGATCTGGCCTGTCTTAATTTTTTGCTTCCAAGCCATGCGGTTGCCTTCCCCCAAATTGTGATGAGAACGCCCAACAACCTCAGTCCTCCAGTTGTTGTAATTTCGTCGTATGATTCCTTTGCCAATATCACGGCTTGCGTCGCATATGCATTGTTCTCCTAAGCTCTTAATAAAGTAAAGACCATGTAACCATGTCGCATACCATCATGGCAAGAGACCTCGTCGGTCAAGAAGACGCAAAGACGAAGCGGTTCTCAAGATGCCGCTGAGAGGAGTTATGACTTGATCTCGGGAGGCGAACGGAGGTCTCTGCTCCAAGTAGAAAGAAATATGAGCAAAGAAAACTCGCCAGGTAGTACTTATCGTGACTCAATGCTCCAGTCATTGACGACCCCCTGTATTCACAATCCAGACCCGTCATTGAACCGCGCGTTGTCAGATCGTGCGGGAAGGCGAACAAGTCTTTGAAGAGAGGATGACCGAGATTGAGCGTTATCTGATTCTTGATTCAGATGCTAACGGCGAGCAGCGTTATATCAACATCGTCCCAGGACTTGTCCGTTCAATCATGTATATACAAATTCGTCTACTTTATTTCTGTCACGACATGTGGCCACCGCGGACCTACCGCCTACAGCAGCAGCCCTAAGCAGCACAAATTCATGTACCAAAAGCTCAATGGCACTCAACGTTTCTCACCTCATACCCCTCCACCCCGCCCCTCCTCCACCGCCGTACTAAACTCATACGTCTTATAAATATTCTTCGACCGCCGATCCGCATCCGTCGTCAACGCATGCGGGTCCTCAAACCCCTTCCCCGCCCCACAAATCTTAACATCAAACTCCGAGTCCCCCCTGCCCTTCGCCTCGCCGTCCGGATCCGGACTCATCGACGGCTTCCCCGCCGGCGAGAGCTCCGTCTCCGAGACCGACTTGAGCTCGTGGGTGTGCCTGTGGCGGGACGAGAACGGCCGAACAACGGCTTTCACGAGACTGGACCCGGCCGAGGCCTTGCGGGCGGATCTGCGGGCCGGCGAGGCGGACACCTGGCCGCGGACGTAGCGCAGCAGCGAGGACATGGCGGGCAGGTTGGCGCAGAGGATGGCGGTGTCGACCTCGACGAGGGTCCAGTATGTGTACTCGGCCAGGCCGGCGCTGGACTGGTCGCTGAAGAAGCTGATGACCTTGACGAGCCGGATGACGGTCGCGGCGATGCTGACGCAGGAGATGGCGTAGATGACGATGAGGCCGACTGCGGGGAGCGGGTCAGGTAGGTGGGGTTTGGGGGGGCTGGGGCTGCTTACTCTTGGCGCTCCTTCTGATCTTTGTTGTTAGGAGGACGGGGATCGGGATGGCGAGGAGGATGAGGTCAAAGGCGACCTGGAAACAGCTGTTGACCACCTGATGCGTGGAGTTTTCTGGATCTTCGAGGCCGCTGGAGAGGACGTTCCAGATGGAGCCGTTGATCTCTATTGCAAGAATTGACGCCTGCGGAATAGACGGTGAGTGATGACGGTCTTCTACTGGGGAAAGGAGATGTTGAGACTTACAATCATGTTGGCTATACCTTGCAGGAGCATCACAGCCCCAAGCGCATAGAGAAAGTATACCGACCTCTTGTTGACGATGATCTTGCGGTAGAAAGCCAGTATAGCGCATTTGATGATTCTGCCGGCTGTCAGGCTCTGTATGATAGCTATGAAACGACCGACATACGGAAGGGTCAAAAGATATATGAAATTGGCGATTTGAGAGTATCGAAAGCTCAAAACGAAGGCGTGGAGAAATCCTGGATTACCGCCAAATGCTCCGTCGTCCGGGCTTTCTGCAACGGAATTGAACATGTCGTTGGTGACTACGATGATATAGTGGCTCAAGATGGTGAGGCCGAGGGCGGCCGCCTATGGCGTGGGTAGACGTTCTCACAGAAGCAAAGTAGACGGATTTGTATATACACGACTGAACGGACGAGTCCTGGGGCGATGTTGATATAACGCTGCTCGCCGTTAGCATCTGAATCAAGAATCAGATAACGCTCAATCTCGGTCATCATCTCTTCAAAGACTTGTTCGCCTTCCCGCACGATCTGACAACGCGCGGATCAATGACGGCTCTGGATTGTGAATACATGGGAGTCGTCAGTGACTGGAGCATTGAGTCACGATAAGTATTACCTGGCGAGTTTTCTTTGCTCATATTTCTTTCTACTTGGAGCAGTTACCTCCGTTCGCCTCCCGAGATCAAGTCATAACTCCTCTCAGTGGCATCTTGAGAACCGCTTCGCCTTTTCGTCTTCTTAACTAGCGAGGAATCTCGGGATAACGGTATGCGACATGGCTGCGGACTTTTCACATATCAAAAGCTTGGGAGACAATGCATACGCGACGGAAGCCGTGGTGATTACAAGGAATTCAGACGACGAAATCACAACAGCTGGAGGACTCAGGCTGTTGGACATTCTCAGATAAGTTAGGGGGAAAGCAACCGCATGGCTTGGGAAGTAAAAAATCAAGGCAGGCCAGATCCTCTCCTCGCAATCGCTACCATAGAGTGACTTTCTGTTGTGATCTGATACAGAACCAAATCGATCTACGGAGATCCAGACTTGAGCATGAGGAGAGACAGTCATGGCTTCACCGATTGGGGAAATCTGTTGGACAAGAGCAGGATGACCTCACCGGACCCAGAAGCCCTTTTGATTTCACCTGACGAAGAAATCAAGCAAATGGTCTACGATGTTGGCACGATACCTTGCGACTGGAAATACCTTGCGACTGGAAATACCTCGCGTGGTCAGACGACATGGTCTTGTCAAATCACTAATATATATCTCATGTGTGTACAGTTTCCCTTACAGCAAAATGGATATGGCAGCAAAGATTTACTTCTTGAATGCTTCGTATATGAGAAGTAAGAACTTTTAGAGACAGTCACCACCTGCACATTTTCGTCGAGAGACCCATTCAGCATCATTATATTGGTGCTATTAACAACATCACTTCAAATAAAGGAAAGGGTGTTCGGACTGGAAATGAGCCGTAAGGGGACGAACAGAATGAACAGCATTTCGACTTACGGCCATGCCCACCCAACAGTAACCGGTGCTGATGAGCTATTTCATCCTCGTCAACTCATTCGCTCGTCCATTAGCTTCTTCATTGATTCCATAATAGGCGGAATACACCGCCTCTACCTTCGCAGGCACCCGACAGTGAAAGAACCTTCTTTCGCACCTACACTTAAGAATCTACTCCAATGCTAGTGCGCACCTATCACGCAGTCGTACCCACGAACCTAAAACCCATTCCCCGGCTCCCTGCGCAAAAACTCTTCAAGCATACCAGCCCTCAGGAACAGGCGTGGCCCAACAAGCAGGATCCCTTCGCTGACCGCCTCTCGTATGCAGACGTCCGCAGAAGGAGGCAACAGAACCAACCGTGAGGACCCACATCACGCGACCGCTTACCGCGGCAGCGATCAGCGAGGAGAGGGCATGGAGGAGCATCTTGGGATCGCACACGATGCGGCGTGGGATACAGCGCGTCGATGCGAGGCTGGGATGGGATCTTGTCTCTTCTGTAGGATGGGGTTTGTCCAGCAAGTGCGGAAGGTGCCGCGTCTTGCTCGACACTGGGAGAGACTAACTTCGACGTCGAGTATGTGCACTGCTTGTGCAATTCATCCATACTTGAAATCAGCCGCCCGCACAGTCCAATAATTGCGACCCCTGGAGGTCCAATTTGCGCGTGAAGCGAGCATCAGAGCCGCATAAACTTTCCCAACACCGTAAGATGCGTGTTCCCTACTGAAACGAGTTCGCTGCATTGACGCGGGCATTCCGGCAGTTCAGCTCGGGAGTCAGAACCATCGTATTGCCAGTAAGTTTCACGGGTGTCACTGCTGCCAATTTGTCATTGGGAAAGTGTCGTGATTCCACAGCACTGTCCGCCACGTCGGAATGCGTGTCCACGTCGAGTCTGAAATCGCGTGCGACTCATGAGTTGTGGAATTGTGGGGGAGCCGGTGAGCCTACTGCAGGTCGTTGCGGGGGGAAGACGACAGGCCGGCAGGCCGAGTCTTGGTCGCGCGGGTGGCGTCCAGAGGCGTTCGGGTGCGGGTTGATTTTTCTTTTGAGGAAATGACCATGGTGATTTGAATTGGTTGATTTGATAGGGATGAAGTTAATAGATTGAAGATGTGTATTTGCTTGACCTTTCCCTCCAGATGGCTGCTATACGCATCGTCAGATCGTTTTGTGCAACCACGACTTCTCCGCTGCGCTGCGTGGGGTGTATGCATCGTGTCTTCTCCGCCAGCCCTAAGCTCGACAACCCCGCGCTTTTTCTCCTTTGTGCATTGCACCAAGGCTTCTACTGTGACGCCGCGGCACACGGATGGTCAATCGGCCAGCTGCAGAGACGTGAGGATGCACACGCCGGTGCAGTGGGTGGGTGTCGTGCGACCATTTTCGCTGTCTGCGTGGGGCATGCTGGAGACTGTTCAGCCGCTTCAAGCAGAGTAACGTAGTGTCATGGAATGAACTCGTGTATGCATAACTGAGGTGGTAAGTTCCAGCAGCAGCAGCCAGCAGCGGACAAAATGGGGGCGGGATACACGAATCGCCAATTGGAGATGGAGATGAACAAGAGAAGAGGAATAATAATTATTTGACGACGCTACAGAGCACACATGCATACATGTGCACATAGCGGAGTCGAGACCGGACGATGCCGATGTCGCTTCCCCACAAGAATCCGGAGCATATGTAAGACGATTCGTCCCTTGGGCTGCGTGGGATTTCTGATGATGGCGTTTCTGCGTGGGTCCGTTTTTGTGTGCCCCTACGACAATCTTGAATTGGTGGCCGGTTGTGCGATTTTCGAGCTCGTGGCTGGTATGGATATGCTAAAATATGTTGAAGCGAGGCTGAACCGGCGGTAAATGCGGCAGGGGAGTTGCATGTATTCATCTGATTCCGCACTCGCTGGAGCTGATGAACAATCGGCATGGAAAATGACTGGCTTGATCGTCATTTCAGATCTTGCATCGGACAGGCCTATACTATCAACTTCTGCAGTCAATATTGTCTCCTCCTGTCACCAGTGCATGTAGGGACATCACCGTTGCGGCAGAGCCAACCTTGAGCTGAAACTGTGTCTTGATTCAGCAAACGATAGTCCATGTAGTTCCAACCAGCTTCCAGCACATTACACGGCATCGAAGAGGATCGCGAAATATACATTTTCTTGCGGTCAGCCAGAGACGTTATAGTCGTACAGGCCCGGCATGACCGTTGTCAGCATGCGTCAGATTTTGTCGGGATGGTCGTATCTTTCGTGATTTCAAAGCCAAAAAGTGATTTGGTCTTGTCAGCTGCCTCAGAATGCTTGAGAACGCACGATGAGAAACTTCGAGTGTTTCTTCATCATTGTAGACATGGTGTTATTAATGTGAATAAAAATGTTCGCGGCAAATTAAGCGCAGCTCATAAGCTGTTTGGTGCTTTGGTTTGCTGCCAGAGCTCACGGTGGGAGGCTTAACACTTTGAACGAATATAGAGAGTTGGGAAGATCCAGTGCCCATTGAAGAAACATGAAAAGAAGAAGGTAAGGGATGCCGGGTTCATTACCTCGCGAGCGGAGTCTGAGAGTCGCAATATCGCGTGCTCGGCCAGTAATATTATTTGTTTGCGGCGAAGAATCTGTGTTCATCAACTGCTCGCAAGACTTGTACGACTGCTGATACAACAGACACGTTTCGAAAGTATCTGCAAGCCCGGGCGGATCGGGACACTGCATAGGCTATGGATCAATAGTAGGATCAATATGCTTCGGATCATGTCCGTCGGCAGAAGTCCATCAATGAACGAGCTGACTATGCAAGGTATGAGGGAACTCGGGTGGAGCCGCAGGAAATCCCGCATAGCTTGAAGATTGATTGGAACCGCCAGCCTTGTTGCATACGCGGACACGAAAGATGGCCGGAGGCATGGTTGCTGACCAGAGACAGAAGAGTGCAGCTCTATGCTTCGGCAGATTCTATTGCAGCAATCCTTCAGCCTGATGTCCTTAACGGAGTTCTCGGTTCTGCAGGTTGTTAATAAGAGGAACCCGATTCGTTTCAACATTCGGGATGATGCTGTGTCCAATGCACGAATGGACGGGATGGAAAGGCTCGACAAACGGGAGCCAGAAGCATTCTGGAATGCCCGCGGATCCGCCCTATGACGAAACGCGGGGAAAGGTCGACGATCGACGGGGCGCGGGGCAGGCGGCCGGTCTTTTCTTTATTTGGTCTCTTCTTGTGTGGCTTGCTGTTGGGAACACACCTGCATTGAGCAAAATACTTTTATGCATGCCACCCATACTCTGCTCAAAAGTCATTGGTGAGACTGCAGTGCGTGGTGGGGGCTCTTTCAGCGGACAGCGACTCGCGCGAATCGCGGTTGCGAGGAATTGCGAAATGCCACAGCAGGAGTAGCGGTACCGTACTTCGCACTTTATTCTGTTTCCATGCGAGGGTTCATATGCTCTTCTGATTTCCGCAAACTGAGCAAATCACCTTCGGGCCGAGTTGCGTGCTTGCTTTTGGTCGTCTGCAGATGTGGAATTTCCGAGAAAAGTATGGTCGGTCGCTGGAAGGCCTGGATGGATATCGGACGAAAACAGACCTTTCCTGTAAGAGTCTGGAGCTCAAAATGTTGGTTGCATTCTTCCAGTGCCAGAAAGAGTTGCAATTTGTCTAGGATTTGGGCAAATTTGAAATAAAATGGCTCACCGCCCGAGCCGCTGCGAACCATTCCATCACAGGTATCAGCGACTTATGGTACCCTCGACCGAAGGCGGGGAGTCGAGCCGGATCCAGGCTGGTGGGTAATTGCGTGAGAGAATTAGGAACTGCAGCCCTTTGCCGGGCGGACGGAGCGATGCTCGTCAGGTTTGGAGGAGATGAACCCTAGCTGCGAGAGCGATGGTGATCGAGCAAAACACGACCCTGGCTATTCACTTTCGAGAATAGAGAAAGACGCGAAAACGAAAAGAAAGTAAATGTCAAGAGAGAAACCTGTGTCGCGCCTTGTGTCGTCATCCATCCAAGGTTTCCCCTCCATCTCCTTCGAACCGTGGAAGAGAACTCGACTGCGTCTTTGGTTCTCTTTCCCGATCCGACGGCTGGCGAGATACCAAACTCGATCGAGAGCGGACGTACTGGAGTGTATGTCGCAGAGGGTATTTGGCGCCGGAAGCGAGCGGAAAAGAATGTCGTGTATCTGTACGTACAGTACTCCGAACTTATATCCTTAATAGCTCTTATTATGCCAATGCCTATTGCAAGTTCTGAACCAGCATTAACCTTTTACTCCAGAAGAGAAGGTGAGTCGGAAGATGTTCCTGCAACCGGCCACCGTCCGTTTCGACGCGTCGCTCGCGATCGAAGAGGCACCTGCGCCAGAGGTAACGAGAGCATTTTTTCCTGAGAGCTGCAAAGCCCTTGCCCACAACCGGTCCGGCACCGTTTTCAAACTTTCTCGGCAGGGCGAGGCGGTCTTTAGGGACGGCGGACGGATCGGGCGTGATGCAGATGTATTTTGTAGGTGGCTGCGGTGGCTGCATGCTTCCGCCCAGGCCTCGGAGCGCACGAAGCGAAAGACCTGGGGAATTGTCATCCATAGCGGCCGCTTATGCTGAAAGTCGTGGTGATGATGTTACCATGTTGGTGGTGTCGGATGCCTAAGCAGGCTTCTCAACCGAGTACGGAGTAAACAAAAGTCATATGATGCCTTGAGGGCTTGCCGCCGGACGAGGAGGCACAGACACGAGACGTCGAAGCAGGAAGCCGCGACGTTTCGACGCCTCGACGCCTGCTGTACGACCCTGAAACGATTCCAAGTTTCTCCAAGACACCTCTGGCGGGTATGTATGTACGCAGGCGGCAGATGGTCTGCACCGATTTCCATCAGGCGTCTGTCCGCTTGCAAGGTCCAACTCTGAAGCCTCCGAGTCTGTGGAAGCTTGAGGGCTGAGATATCCGGGATACCTACACGACGTGCCAGGTATCTGTACGGATCGCAGGTACGCATGCTATGACCGTTTGACTGTGCATAAGGTTCCGCTGTCTTCCATCCCATGAGGCTGCTACTGCTGCGATCTGCGAGCGCGATGGGGAGCGACTTGTGCGCTTGCGAGTACTCAACGGTACTTGCACCGGTTGTGTATGATCCGCATCACGTCAACCCCGGCCAATCCCATCACACCGCAACCGTCGGGCAGCGCGGTCGGATGACAGGGCGGACGGCGGACGGCGGACGGAGAAGGCAAGGAAAGTGGAAATCACGCCCAAGACAAGGTAGATGAACGCCTGAAGCAGAAGAGATTGTGACTACGATGACGGAAAGACTCGGGACATGCTCCGTACGTTCAGATGACCAGGATATAGAAAGACAGAAGACTACTATGTAGGAAGTAGAAAGAGAGTAAAAGGGAGTTGTGCATATAGCGAGGAAGAGGAAGAGGAAGACATTAGTTGGGAGTATTAGTTGACGGCATTACGCTTGCTGATATCTAAATGGCGCGCTCCGCTTTATCGGCGGCTAGTGAAGATAGAGGGAGAAAGTGAATCCCCTCATTCCCCACGTTCTCCCGGACTCGATTGAAGATTCGTTGATTCGATCTCCAGTCGACAAGTCCAGTCAGCCGTCGCAAGTAGCGGCTGGTATCTTCTTCCATCCCAGTGCCCATCTACCAACTTGTTACCACAAGGAAAAAAGGGAACCGACCGGTTGGGGGTGTGCGGGCGTTGCAGCGTGGGCCGACGGCCGAAAAGAGAAGCGGATTGACTTAATAAGCCTCTCCAACGCTCTCACTCTTCCTTTCCTCTTCTTCTTCTTCTTCTTCCTCTCCTCCACTTCTCACCTTCTCCACTTCTACTTTTTCCCCTCCCCCTCCTGTTCTCTCTTACCCTCCCCTCTTACTGCACCTAAAAGACATCGTCATACTTCTCTCGGGTATATCACACCTGGAATACGCATTCCGCCCTTGCAGATAGCAGACAAAGCAGGCGTCGGACC
>QQTW01003159.1_pt1 | contig 12112 bp, 11 predicted proteins | sample 1904831 | NCBI WGS metagenome assembly QQTW01 (sample SAMN09435610, study PRJNA476489) | Subsurface metagenome, whole genome shotgun sequencing project. | reverse complement strand
AACCACTGACTCTGACGACTATTACGCAAGGCGTTGTAGATTGGTTATGTTACAGACAAAGGGACCGCTTCAGTCAATCGCAGTAAGCGACAAGACTTCGTTCATAAATCATCAATATGTAACCGCTTGGTGCAAGAAGTCGAATGCCATTGGCTAGCGTCCAAGGAGGGTGGCGAATTGGCGATATGAAAGGATGATGGGGTGGGTGGCAGATTAGGCCAAGCATCGGGCGGCATGGCAGAGTACATAACAAAAAGCACCGTTCGCAGTGGACTGCAGAACTTCAGATGGAAGTCACAGCAGATGATATGCTGACTGGGACTCAAGAACACACTTGAAGTCCGGAGAAGAATGTGTACCTCGCTTGCTTGAAGGATCAATAAGGATAACAATCATCATGGAGGACCAGAAATAGAATAAATTGTATTTACACTAGAGTGTTTTAGGTAAAAGAGATACTGCCGATCACCTTGGCATTACACTTGGCTGCCGGCGACTCCTTTATTTTTATTTTCCTGCTTTTGATCCTCACTCAACCTTTGTCCATCAAAGTCGTTCTTGCTTTTTTTTCATCTTTCATCCCTCAACCGGCACTCGTTACGCGGTTGTTACATTACCCTCTTCTAATCTCTGCCCATTCTTCACGTCACTCTTTGACACGAAGCGCGCCACAACTCTTTCGATACGGCCCAATCTAAGCAATCCAGAAACCCCCCTATTCATTCTACATATCAATTGTAATCCACAATGAAGACGAGCACTTCTTTGGCCGTGGCTCTAAGTGCTACAACTGCATTTGCTGGCGCTCTTGCTCCTCGAGCAACACTTCCAAAAGTCACTGTCAAAGGCAATGGTATGCTGTGTGCCACTTGCCTCCTGTTTATGCCCGTGCTGATTGGCAACAAGCATTCTTCGCGGGCTCGGAGCGTTTCTACATCCGCGGTGTCGACTATCAGCCCGGTGGAGCGTCCGATGCTGCTGATCCCATCGCGGACCTCACCAAGTGCAGGCGAGATATTGCTGAGTGAGCATCTCCATGATCCGCTACCCTGGATCTCGCTCATCCAGGCATCTAGGTTCAAGAAGCTGAAGATCAATACCGTTCGCATCTACACCATCGATAACAGCAAGGACCATACCGAATGCATGAAAGAGCTGGCCGATGCTGGCATCTACCTCGCTCTGGATATCAACACCCCCAAATACTCCATCCGACGAGACAAACCTGGCCAATCGTACAACTCCGTCTACCTCCAGAACGTATTCGCTACCATCGACGAGTTCCAGAAATACGACAACACTCTCCTTTTCTTCTCCGGAAACGAACTTATCAACAATGTTCCTACGAGTAACACCGCTCCTTACGTCAAGGCTGTCACCAGAGACATGAAGCAGTATATGGGCAACCGTGGCTATCGTGCGATCCCGGTTGGTTACTCTGCCGCAGACATCGGTTCGTGCAAGCCTTATCTCATGGCGAAGGTCATACATTGATGGAATGCAGATGACAACCGTATCGAGGCTGCTAACTACTTCAATTGTGGTACCGATGATGAGCGAAGCGATTTCTTCGCCTTCAATGATTACAGCTGGTGTGACCCGTCTACCTACGAGGCATCGTATAAGAAGAAGGTTGACGAGCTCTCCGACTACTCCATCCCAATCTTGTAAGTACATTACTATCCAGCGGACCCCCTTCTCTGACATGATCTCTCCAGCCTTTCCGAATTCGGCTGCATCGACACCAAGACCGGCCGCAAGTTTGGTGAGATTGCATCCCTTTACTCGGAGAAGATGAGCCCCGTCTATTCGGGAGGTTTGGTCTACGAGTACACCGTCGAAGGTCAGGGAGAGCAGCAAAAGTATGGTCTTGTCGATATCCAGAGCTCCAGCAGCGTCAAGGAAGACCCAGATTTCGCTCTCTACAGGGACGCTCTCGCGAAAAGCCCAGCCCCGACAGGAGACGGCGGTTACAAGACCAACTTAGCCAAGTCTGAATGCCCTGCTAGATCCGACACTTGGCTTGTCGATAATGATGGCCTCCCTGCTATGCCTCCGAAAGCCAAGGCTTTCTTCAAGAACGGTGCTGGACAAGGTGTCGGTCTAACCGGTGAGGGCTCGCAAGAGGTCGGTGCTGAGAGCACCGGTATTGCTTCTGCTGGTTCCGGCGCCCCTACCAGAACCAGTGGCGCTTCATCCTCTGCCACCGGTTCGGAGGGCGCTGCCAGCGGTCTCCGCGTGCCCGAGTTCTCCGCGGCACCAATCGTTTGCGGTCTTGTCGTCATGGTGTCTTCCTTCCTGGGTGGTGCGATCCTTCTGTGAGGGACGTGCGCTGGCAGATCTGATAATTCATGTGAGCAGCAATATACCAGCGTGGCAATGATTCCTGGTTTGGCAATCGAATTTCATTCTTTGTACGGCTAGGTATGGGTTTTGGCTTGCGTTAGCACAGCATAGAAATTTGATCGTTCGTTATCCAGAGATGGCTCCTATTGACAATCGTTGCGCGGAGTGGTATTTCCCATTTCGGTGACTGGGTTCTCGATCCCGGTGAGGAAACCATGGTTGTGACACCCTGGATGTCGCAATGTGAAGACACCCGTCCCATCATGGCGGCAATCCAGTGCTCCTTTCCGCCGAATCAAGGACTGTTTCCCGCAAAGCACCTCAATAAGAACAATGCCATTAGACCACTGTATCGACGCCGCTAGGAACTGAACCCAGTAACAATAATGAACCCGTGGACTACCCCGAACCCTCGATGTACTAGGAAGTTCAGGCCTTTTGATACGATCGGGGACCAGCGTAAGCCTTGCTCCCACTCGTTCTAAGAATCATCTAGTTTCTCCAGGCGTAGCATAGGATATTCACGTAGGGAAAATTCCCCCATTGATCGTAGTGTTGATATCGATTGACTTTTTCTATTGCAAGATATCTCACAGCCAGCACCTTTTCCCCGATCCCCACGGCCTTTTCCTCACTCGTCGTCATCGTCCGCCTCGTCGTTGACCACGTTGAAGAAGCGCAGCTCGTAGACGCCCTGGCTTGTGCTCACCACCCGCAACCAGTCGCGCAGCTGCTGCTTTTTGAGGAATTTCTTCGTCCTGGATCCGCACCTTGTGATTAGCTCTCGTGTCCAACTCGTTCTATCCCGTCCCATCCTATCCACTCTACCCCATCCCCTCCCCACAAACCACCCAAACCACCCCACACCCTCACGCCCCCCGTCAAAAAGGGTTCAAGTTGGGAGAAGGAAAACCAAAGCAAAAACATACAGATACTTGAGATACCGGCCCGAAAACTGGGTGTGGGCGACGACCTCGATCTTGCCCTCGCCCTGCTGGGAGATCTGGACGGTGTCGCCGAGGTTGCCGACGCGGTTGTCGACCTTGATCTTGTCGTGCAGGAACTTCTCGAAGGCGGCGACGTCGAAGATCTTGTCCGACGCGGGCTGGGAGGCGTTGATGATGAACTGTGAGGATTGTGCGTTAGTTCCACCCAGAGCAGGATCTTGGTTGCTTGCTGGCTTTTACTGTTTTCGAGTGGAGATGGGTGGGGTTGAGAAGGGGTTTGAGGGGGATGGGTGATTTCGATAGAACCTATGAAGAGGATTTCTGTGCAGGGGACACACAAGAATGTGGATTGGATTTAATGGAATTGGGACAGAAAATAGACATACCTTCTTCGTCACCTTCGCGCCCCCTTTGCCCTTACTACCCGCGCTGCCGGTGCCCTTCGCGCCGGCCTTCATGTTCTTCTGCTCGGCGATGTACTTAGCCTACTGCTCCGCGAACGATCGTCTCGGGCGCAGCAAAGCGGTTTACGTACTGTTACGGGTGCCATTGTATGTTTTCTTTCTTTCCTGGGGGCGGTGGGAATAGGTCGCAAAGAAGTGTTTATCCTGCGCCTGGGTGGGTTGTGTTCTGGGGTGGTGGTTTCAATGAGGAGGAAGAGGTTTTTGGCAGTTCGATTTTGGCAGTATGGAGGGTTTGTGGGCGCCAAGATTTGCGAGGGGAAGCTAGACCGAACGCGGAGGAGTCGTTGGCTCGTGCCTGGTGAACAGTCGAGGTCTCGAATTCTGGTGTTGTGGTTTGAGGTTTGGAGAGAGCGGTGAAGAATGGTTTCAAGGACTGGAAGACTAGATGAAGGCCATACAGCAGCACAAGCTACGTTACACAAGTTCTAGTCACGGGCACACGAAGCTTCAACATCATGTATAGATTGATATGTAAGAATAACTATTTTTTCCATTCAATCAATGCGTCTTGGGGTATAGATTCCTGCCCACCGTGTCCCGTTGAAACACCACGCTGAATGCCGCCGCCCCAGTTGACTTTTTAATCCAAAAAACGCCGATCCGGAAAAAAGCCCGAGGTATTTATACAATGCGCTGAATAGCGTTACAGATTATCTCGCTCTTCTCGTAGGTGTGCTCGCTGGCGTCCACTCCGTACTCGCCTTGCTCTTCGGGCTCCCCACGTTTTCGATGCCCTCAAACCCAGGAGCAACCAAGATACTCCACTTGGCTGAGCCGGGTTTGACTCGATCGCTGTTACTGTCTGGCACCTGCTGCCTCTCCTTCAGTTCTGTACCGGCAAGTTCGGGTACATCTGGCACAGGCTTGTCCTTAGGACTGGGGGTCCTGGGGCTGGCTTTTGCTTTCCCTTTGGATCGATCGGACGCTGGGTTCAGTTCGATCTGCTCCCGTCGCACCTCCCGTATGGTTCGATTGATCGAAGGACTCTCGGCTGCAGAGGTAGGGACAACGGGGTAGCGGACACCAGCAGTCCGACGATGACTTGGAGGAGACTCGATCACTGGTGACAAGACCGACTGAGGTAGTGGAGGCTCCTCTTCAGAGTCAGCGTCCTCGAAGCTCGTATCCGAAGTAGCTGAGAGGAAAGTCATGGGCCGCTTGCCGCTGAGTTTGCGCTTGTTCGATGATTTACGCCGAGCTGGTGCAGGCTCGCGCAAAAAGACTGGCAATTCAGCAGCGGGAGCTGTGGCCTGTGAAGATGCATCTAAGCCCCAATCTCGTCTTTCGATCGTTGCATCTGCTCCAACACCGTCGGGAGGAGGTCGTGTGGGGACTGGTTTGCGGTGAATCTCTACAGAACCTGCCCATTGTCCGTAATGGACAGACACGGGCTTGCGGGGGCCAGCTCTGGACCGTTGAGCAGGAAGAGTCTGGAACTGTCTCGGATCTGGCTGCCGATTACTGGAAGTGGAGTCAAGGAAAGGATCTGAAGGCATCGCTCGGAGCGCAGGATGGTCGGTACGCAGGTTTGGTTGACTGGTTCCCATTGTGCCATGACCACGAGGCACAGGTTTGGGAATCAGTCCTGGAAGTGCACGACTGAAGCCAGCAGCTGCGGGTTCAGGAGGATCGATGGGGCTCACGTCCTGAGTATAGGAGCTTATGCGCAGCGGCGGAGGGTAAAGGCTCCATGTCGGTTTGTCCGGCAACAGTCGAGAAGTTGTTTCGTAGCTTGCAGCGCTCATGGGAGTAAGAGGAGGGTGATCATGCGTCGTCTGTGGTAGCGGATTCTGCGCAACAGCGACCCCGATTTCTTCTGGCTTGACGTTTTTGCGCCAAAAGCTCCATCGATTGGATTGAGGTCTTGCAATCGCTGCTTGTGTCTGTATAGGTTGACCAGCCCCGACTTCTCGAAGCCCATACTCCACGTCTTCAAAAGCCGGGACCGATGGCGGAGGTGGAGACGGTGTTCGAGGTGGATCAATGACGATCTTGTCGTTGCCGAAAGATGCATCGCTCCCTCTTCTTCGCTTCTTGCGATCGCGAAGACAGAAGACCAGAGCGAGTAGGCCAAAAACGAGCCCTGCAGCAGCGATGCTCCCCACGGTGACTCCCGCGATCTGAGGTTTAGTAAGAGCTTGCTGAGCTGGTGCCACTGCAGCCGCTGTCGCCGTCGATGTTGCCAAGCTTTGCGATGTTGTCGTAGGGATTATGGAGGAGGTGATAGTGGAGGGAGTCGTAAAGCTGGCTTCTGTTGTTGTCGATGGTTCATCAAAAGTTGTAATCGATGCAGTGGAAGGTATGCTGGTATCGGTGATTATACCGGTAGGATAAGGGGAATCGGTGATTGCTGATGTAGAAATTGGAGGTGGTCTATTGATACTTGAAGGAAATACCGGCAGGTCGGTTTCCTCGTCGGCCATTGTGCTTGTATGAGCCTGGGGACTGTGGATTGTCTTGACAGTAACATGAGTAGCAGTGAGAGTCTGATGGGTCATCTGCTTTGCATTCGGGAATTGTGAACAAGCTTCATAGACGAGGACGGCTTTGCTGATGGCGGTGGAGTTCTTGCTACATGCAGAGGCCAAGCAACGTAAAGCACCTTCGCCCAAGGTGAGACCAGTCTTGCTATCGCGGGTGCAGACACATTCGAGGTCGAATGGATGTCGACATGTCGACGAAGGAAAACTGTCGGCGACGAAGGACCGAAGGCAGCCATGAGCGCATGCCGGAACGAGTGCGGTGAGGAAAGGAGACAAAGAAGACACCGTAGAGAGTGGGCCAGCACTCGATGAAAGCGGAAAGAGTAAACACAGGAGAGGCCATATGTGAAGGGCCATAGGGATGCTGTGAAAGAACTGCATTCATCGTTAGCCTCAGGCTTCGAGTAAGTTCTGAACAATGATAAGATCGGCGGGATTGTTGCCATTCAAGTATGCAGCAAGTGGTCGCCCCGGTTGCCTTTTTTCCAGTATGTACTGTTCTGCCGCAATGCAGCAAGTTGAGGCAGTGCCGCGAATTTTCTTTGTTTGAGGAATCGGCCGGATTGCTCACCTGCAGGAAACCAAGACATCCAAACGCACTCTGTTCTACAAATACAAGACTGTAAAGAGATGGAAAAGGAAAAACTCCATGATGCACAGCGTCACAGCATTAGGAAAGGAAAAGGACAATCAGACACGATGAAACGTCTTCGGCGGAGCAGAGTGTTCACGCTGGTGTATATCATCTCCTCGACCGCGACGCGAGCGCTGACTTCGACTGATGACATTCTGTGCTCGACTGGTAGCCATTGATAGAATCATGTAGTCAGCGCTTGGAAAGTAAATTATTTTTGGCCAACGAGATGCTGAGGCTCAGTGAACAGACTGCCTTCTGCTCCGTGGAGGCGCCTACTTGACGCTCCCACAGGTTGAAGGCCCCCCACGGACGAACCACCATATTCATTGTTACTAGCAGCTTTTGAAACACTTGCCCACCCAAGCAAGTAGGGTCCTGAAAATCAGCGAATCAGAGCTCCATTTGGCGTGCAAACGATATAAGAGTTCACTGACTGAGATCATACTATGGATACACCGCGACTCTGTACTCAATACGCAGATTAACCTGGAGTTGTTGTTGGAGTGCTAACACAATGAATCTGGTGGACTGCCACAAGATTTCGCTTGCTAGGCACGTGCGGGGGATCCAAGAATAGTAGCACACCAGGCGGAGCCGGCTGACTAGCCCTTTTCCGGAGCTTGGCATTCCCTGAGAGTCTTTAACGCCGTGGTCATTGTAACCTGCCCGGAGTGTGATCCATGAAGTCGCCATACATGAGATGACGTTGTGTAAGTCGGTGGGGGCTTTGCAAGTCACGCTGTTCAAAAAGTCACGAAGATCGAGGAAGCGGATCACCGTTTGAGGCTCCTTCTTAAAGGAACGGGCTGGTGACGGTAGCAACCGAAGCTATCCGTCCCTCCACAACGCATGGCGTACACACAGCCTTAAGCCGCATCTACATCCTTTAAGGCTTGCGACTGTCTGACAGGCATGACTTTTTCTGACGGAAGCCCGCTCACGGAAATTTGGGAACCGAAGTTTAGTACCACGTTTTTCAGCACGTCCATAACAGTCTCGTCTGAGATGAAGTACGTTGAGCGCGTGTCTTGGCAAGTGGCCGAGTTTGTCCCTTTGTGTAACCGCCGCGAAGGCGCCCGTTCAACTGCACCTCGTCATTGATATCACACTTTTCCGCGCTTCGCATCTAGTTTCCGCCTCGCAGTCACTCGCAGTCACTCAGAACCAGTCGAAAAGGGATGCGCTCCCAGCGCATGGAGTGCAAAATGATTGATTGGTGCTTAGGGTATCAAGTTCGCGATTAAAGCTAAAATGTCATCGCTCTGATGCTGCTAGCCAAAGGAATATGTGCGTCGCAAGAGTATGGCAGATGCAAGATCCAAGCCCGCTGCCACAACGATACGTTTGTACAAAGCTCTTCCTTCATCCAACCTGCTGACTCATGCTCGTCGGGTCTGTGGTGGAAAACCAAAGGGCCAGCAGGTGTGAAAGGTACCGTCGCAAGTGCGTCATGGGGAGGGAACGCATCGAAGGAGCGCCGGGAGGTTCGCGCTAGAATTTCAGGATGATGTACCTGCGTACGGTCAGTACACGGCTCCAAAGCGGAAAATGTCAACCTTGACGGCTGCGCCAGCCGGAGGTTGGCTGCGGGACCAACTCACAAGGCATGGACGATCCCAGGTAGATAGCCCAGCAGTGTAAGTAGGCAATTGATCCAGAAATCGGCCTTACAACCGCGTTCAAGGAAGACTTGCAGTATGGTCAGCGGTACGCCGGTACTCTTCGGATTGATTCATGTACCTCCGACGGGTGGAATGAAGATGGCGAAAATGATTTTGCAAATGTCGCTACCGTGAAGAGATGGTCAGCATAAGACTGGCTAGGACCGTGGTTAAGGAAGCCGTTGAAGCGGCGCAAAGAGTGGTACGCTCCGCATGTGTAACGTGAGGCAGCTATCGAGATCCATTCACTCACCTGGCAGTGAAAGGCATTTTGGCGGTGAGATTTGAATTTTCTCGTACAAGAGACAAAACGTCGCGAGTGTTTGAGGATTGGACTGATCTGAATTGAGGTGAAAGGATTATGAATCTTGACGAAACATGTGAGTTGGGTGTCAGCAGATCAGTCTTTTTAATCCGATCAACACCGGGGCCAGGGAAGCTTGGGGCGATGGCGTCACTAGCCTGCTTGCCTCCCATTTCTGTTCCGTGACCCGCATCCCGAACCTATCAAGTAACATGGGCAAGCGTGACCCGGGCAATCATTGCCCTTGGCGAAAAAGATACTCGTAATGCAAGACGTATGTTGTACCCAAGTTTACGGTTTGGACGGCCTGCTATTCTATGCCTGATTTGCCACGTACATGATTTGTTGCCTTCCCGAAGTTTGCTCCCTCCTCTATCCAAATCATTCGTGGCTCACGTACGAATCCTCATTACGCTCAGAGCTCCGCCTCCTTTTGAAGTAACCCACAACTCGCCATGCCATAATCGCAACGCGATACCTGTGATCTACATCAGGCCGCGTCTGCTCTTCCCAAAATAGCAGAGTGCTGTCATTTCTCTCGAACGGGTCTTCTGGCAAATCGGTAAACACATTGAGTGTGAATGGCCGATATTGGCCATTGGCATACTTGAAAATCAGATAGATCAGCAATGAGACGTAAGCTGATGAAAGGCCAACGTCCACACCCAAGATAATCGCCGATGTTTTCATCCAGGGCTCCTTATGCGAGGCGTACAACCGCGCGAAAACCAAGGCAGCTGCAAGGAGGAGCACCTTGGCTATGGCCACAGGGTATTGAGCGAGATCTTTCATTCGTCTGGCGGGAGACTTTGTAAATGTCCCGTAGAGCTGATCGCTCCAGCGTACTGCGCGGCGGTGATCCCAAACAAACAGGATCGCTCCTTCCCAGAATGACTCTATTACGATGCCTAGCCATCGTGAGAGAAGCAGCCAAGACAGTTTCCGAGCCGTAGGATCATGTCGACGAACGTGGAAAACCGCGAAAGCTATCAGATATGGGCCCTGGGAGATGGCATTGTACGACAATTGACACCATACCGAAGCGTTACGAATGACGACTCGTTTTGATGCTTGTCTTTTTGATACATGCGCTGAGGGGGAGGGCCATGCAGTAAGGTCTGATACTCGGTCAAAACACACTCAGCTGGGGATGAGCGATAGACGTTGGCACTTACCACTTTGGATGAGCATGGAGTATTTCTGCCAGTCAACGAATGTACCAGATATAGTTTTTGATTCCACCTGGATATCATCATCCACAGAAATCCGATTCCCTGATCTGGAGAGCCGGGACCCGGATATCCTGACCGGACACATGTAAGAGACGTAATAGACAGAGTCTTTCTGGGAATGGACGATGAGGCAAGCACCTGGGGCAAACGTGCCGCGTCCGTCAGCGATAGCCAAAGTGTCATCAAATACACAGCACAATAGGCGACCAGCAGCGTCTGAAACAGGAGATGTGCTGCTGCGCAGAAGTTCGATCGTCCGTATAGCTTGCTCTCCCCCTACCTCAACGTTGAAGAAGCGCCCAGACGTTGGAGCAGAGGCAACAAGGATAGCCTGTGGTTTCCTAAGATTGCTCCATTGACCTGGCGCGAGGAGCAGCCCCTGCTGACCAAAGGTAACATAACCCGACTGTAGGTCGAGGCGGTCTCCTTTGATAGCGGATGGAACCCACGTATCAAATCCCCTGTTATCCAGGTCCTTTGGTCCAGTTTGATACAGAAGTGGTAGCGGCAACGTGGATTGTGAGCGGAGGATGGCTTTGAATCTGTCTGCGGCGGAGAGCTTCAATATCTCCCCGGCGCTCAGATCGACCACCACTGCGAGAATACCGTACAGATCGTCAGGCTTGGTAGTGGACCGGCTCCGTAGTCCATTCCATGCCAAGGCGAAGTTCTTCCAATCTTCTAATTTACTCATAAGCTCTCGAGGGTCTCGGTTGCGAATTTTGACCAGTACAGGCATCTCTCGAAACCAGGAAGTAACGTCGTGCATGAGATGTGTTCGAGGTTCCGACATGGTTGTTTTCTGAGGAAGAGTATTTGAGGAGGGAGACCCGGACTCGCTGTCGCCGCTTTTCTGAATAAGCTTCTCGGATGCTTTTTGGAAGTCAAAATACTGCTTATCCACAGTAAAATAGCCATCGGCAAACTGGACGAACCATATGCGGGCCATACAAGCTTCCTATTTGTCCTTGGCGTTAGCTTTTTTCCGCATGACGATTGAGAAATCATTCTGAGGACGGCGAAGGGTTGAGACATCAACCACTTTTTGAGGCTTGACCCTAGAGAATTGGGAGAGACATGTTTGGGTTAAATAATTACCTCGAACCATCGCGATCAATCAGCTTGTCCATCAAGGTCCTGGTTGAGACACTGGCCAAAACAATTTGGCGCTTCACAAAAGATGATACAGCAAAGCAATGGATGATCTGGAGACTTGGACCTACTCCCCTACTGGAGGAGCGCATGGCTCGCGCCGGTTGGTGTCGTTCTCAGATCGCTAAGATATGGTACCAACATCTCCCCTCAACCGTGTACTACTTATCTTCACTGCCCTACCGGAAGACGTTTGGTGGCTCTCCACATCCACTGTGCACGGCGGATCACTGCACCTCGAGTGGTGTGGATCCATCGACATACGAGCCGCAGCATAGAAGGAGCTGTGTCATTCAACCGGCCGACTGTAGCCGTTGCTCCATGGTCGGCGTCGATACAAGCCGCGTCGCGGATATAATACTCCAGGGCAGTATTCCCTTGATCGAGATTCAACCCCAACCAGACGGAAGCATCGCACTGGAGGTCGTTCCACACAAGTCGAGTCTGCGATACGTCGCGGTATCGCATGTTTGGTCAGGGGGTCTTGGAAATGTCAAGGCCAACGCGATGCTTCCATGTCAGTTGAGATATCTCCACGCTATCCTTCTCCGACTCCGTGAAAACGGCGACGACGACCTTGACCGGAGACAGGGATCCAGAAAACTTCAGGATGCCGTTGACGAAGCCCGGTTCAAATGGGGCTTTGGGAGAAAAAGAATGCCGCTTTACCTATGGATCGACACTCTTTGCATCCCTGTTGGCGTGCCCTACAAAGCCGCATATCTTAAGACCCTGTACCAGATGGCTCAAATATACATTGAGGCGCAATGTGTTATAGTGTTGGATCCCGAGCTCCAAAATATGAACCACCGTTTGATGCAGAAGGAACAGACGTTTGCCCACATATCATGCTCGGCTTGGATGTCTCGGAGCTGGACGTTCCAGG
>QQTW01003158.1_pt1 | contig 12113 bp, 14 predicted proteins | sample 1904831 | NCBI WGS metagenome assembly QQTW01 (sample SAMN09435610, study PRJNA476489) | Subsurface metagenome, whole genome shotgun sequencing project. | reverse complement strand
CTTGATGCAACCAACATGCGTCCCAAACTATCAATGTCCTCTTCCCGGACTTTAACTAAATGACTAAACTTCGCCTGGTTTTGATAATCTTCCATTTGTAATCGCTTACACTTACCACCGATAAGTTTAACTTATTCCGGACGGTTTTTCATAACAAAGGTTGAATGATTTTATTCGGCTGAAAAAAAGCGCTAAGTAAAACTAATCCTCAATCCGAAAAGTAAGCGAAAAATTTAGGGGTTTGAATAGCGGGCGCTGTTGTGGCCATACCTAAACTCTGGAAGAGAGAAAATAAAACCGGTAAACTAAACGGAAAATACTGTTTAAGGCTGTTAATCTATTAAATTATGAACCAAGGCGTATTTTACCAGGGCAGCGGTGTTTTTACACTGGGTTTTTAAGAGTAAGTTTTGCCGGTGCGATTCAATAGTACGCTTGCTGTTAAACAATTTGTCGGCTATTTCGGCATTGGTATACCCTTCGGCAATGAGGCGTAAAACGTTCATCTCGCACTTACTTAAGGCTTCCAGTTCTTTCGCCGAATGCTCCTTAACGATTGGGTTTTGGGGAGTTTCCAGAAATTTGTAAGCTAGTTCGGAACAAAGAAATTTATTGCCGGCCGCTACATTTTTAATAGCAAAAATTAATTCTTCGCGGCTACAATTTTTAATAACACAACCCAATGCCCCAGCCGCTAAAATTTGCCGCACATAGCATTCCTGATCCAGCATCGATAAAGCTAATACCCGGGTTTGCGGAAAGTATTCTTGCACGTAGGCGGTAGCTTTATAACCGTCCATTACGGGCATATTCATATCCATTATTACTACATCGGCCGGGTGCGTAGCTAAAAGCTGCACTAACTCCTGACCATTGGCAGCTTCGGCTATTACCTCGAGGTCGTTTTCTTTCTCCAAGATGGATTTAATGCCGTCCCGAACTATTTTATGGTCATCGGTTATAATTATTTTTATCATAGTAAGTTTGTTAGTGTCTGAAATATAGAATGATAATTCTGGTTAACTTATAAATATACAGCAATTAAGCACAGTACTTAATGAAGAAGTTGTCGCTGTTAAATAATTTTAATCCGTTTATACAAGCCTCAATCCAAGAGCTGTAATCACCGACAAGCTCTTCATCTTTAATAAGCAGATAACGTCCGGAGTAATGGTGTTTTAACTCTTCTTTATGAGAGTGATAAAAAGAAATATTACGATACATGGTCTTTTCTAGCAGCATAGCAGAACATCAATATAGATATTATACCGCTTTACAAGAGCGACAAACAGATAGTTCAGTATATTGGATGATTGCCGTACTTTATGGTATACTTTCCGTATTTCTAGCACATAAACACCACTATTTATGGAGAGATACGTATTTTACCAAAGTGGCGTTTTAATATGATGTTAGCCAGAGTTTGAGCTTAAAGCTAGGGTAGTAAAACGAAGTAATAGTGCCCATGTACCTATTTGTTATCATTCGTTAAATGCGATTTTAATATTTGTTGCGCCGTTTCCAATCCGCTTGCGAGAGCGGCTTCTACGGTTCCCATAGCCGGGCCTTCATACAGCGCCTCGCCGGCAAAATATAAAATATCGGCTTCGGGTGTGGTCAGTACTTGCCGGGCAGCAGTTCCATTAACGGTAGCATAGGCGTAAGCGCCCCGGGCAAACGGGTCGGAGGGCCAGTTATAAACTTGCCGGGCAACCAACTGCGCCTGCAAAAATTCGATGGTGGTATTAAACAGAAAGGCCAGGGTAGTTAAGGCTTCGTTAATTAAATCCTCGTCACTAGTCTGGCAACGTTTTTCGGCTTCCGTGCCCGCTATCCAACCGGTCAGCAAAGGAGTTTTATCGGGCAGTTGCGTCCACCAGGCCGAAATATGAGAAGCGTCGGTAAACAAAAAGGCCAATTGGGGCATTTTTTGCGGAATGGCCGCTACATTTGGTTCTTCTTCCCAGAAGGCAGTTTTAAACTCCAGGAGTATTTTAATAACTCCGCCAAATCCCAACGTAGCTAAGGCCGCCCGGCGGTCAGGTAAGTCCGGCGAAAAGGTAATATAATTTTCTGTGCCAGGTTTGGCTTGCAGCACCCCTAAAGGCACGGTGAGTAAGACTTTACTGGCTTCGTACGTTACCCCGGAGGCGCAAATTACGTGTGTCTGGCCCGGTAGCCAGCTTATTTCTTTTACCCATGCCGAGGTTATCAGCTTACCTCCGCTGGCTTGTATTTCCGAAGCTAACCATTCCATGATCTGGCCGTAACCTCCGGCCGGATGGTAAGAATTAGCCGCCCCATCAGTTTGCCATTCGGTCCGAAGCGCAATAGAACTGGCCCGGCGAATGTCGGCGGCGTCGTAGCCTTCGGCAAAACGAATAATGGCTAGGCGCAAGTCCGCAAATTGGTCTTCGCTCAGGTAGCAGTCTAAAAACTCAGCGAAAGGTATATCCTCTTCTAATTTGTTTAACCGGGCGAGTAGCTCCTCAAAATCGTCAATAAAGTTTTCCGATTCTTTAAGTATGCCGTTTACCACCTGGTAATTTTTGCCTTCGAGCAGGTGCAATGGAACGGCTGCTTGCTGCAATAAGGCTTGGGTGAGTGGCAAATCACCGTGAACAAATTCGGCCCCGGCATCTACAGGAAGCGAGAAGTCAGTTGCTTTTAGCGTACATATCCGGCCACCTATGCGGGTGCGGGCTTCCAGAATAATTACGCTTTTACCGGCTTTCGTTAATTCGCGGGCGGCCATTAATCCGGCCGCCCCGGCACCAATTATTAAAATATCTATCATGCAGGTGGGCTGTTTTTGCCCTTAAGCCCTATGTACTCCTAACGGGGAGAGAAGTTCTTGAAAATTACGACTAGATGGAAGATTTTAGTTCGGTTAAAGTTTTAGTGGCAGGGCTTTGCCGGTGAGCGGGCAATTACTGGAAACTACAATCTTGCTCACTGCCGTAGTTTTAGAAGTTAAGTCATGATAAAAAAAACTGCCTGTCGTAAAGATTTTGTTAACTATAGCAGCTTTTCTATTTGTTTTCGGGTGAGACCAGTATAGCTAACAATTTTTTCCATCGGCTCACCGGCTAGTATCATGGCTTTTGCTATTTCTATTCCTCTTTGTTCTCTGCCCTGCTCTCTTCCTTCCTCCTTGGCGGTATCTAACGAGTTCTTCAGGTCGCGGTAATATTTTAAGCTATCTTCATAAGAACGCATCTGGTCAGGCGTGAACCGAGCGATCTCGGCTGTTTCAAATAGCTTTTCAAACCCGCGTTCGCGTAATTTTTCCGGCACTTTGTCCAGCCGGTTGAGGTTACGAATGACGTACAGCCATTTATCAAACCTGGTCTCCAGTTCCTCCACGGTTTTGTTGAACTTGGGCATTTCCAGGTAAATAAACGTAAGCTTGTCGTAAAATACCTCTTTTGATTCAATATCCGTAAGTTTGATGTCATACCGAAATTTAGCCGGGTCATGCTTATCCTCGTCAAATACAAAGTCCAGGATGGCAATCGTGTAAACGGCTTTCAACTCATAATTCCAGTCAGCTCTTTTGGCTTGTTCCCGGATGGGGAAGGTGGAATAGTAAACGGTTCGGTCTTTAAAGAAGTTCTGTTTCGTCTTTTGCAGTTCTACGATGAACTTTTCGCCTTTTTCATTTTCGCAATACAGGTCAAAGATAGCTTTGCGGTCCAATTCACCCGTGCCTAAATGTTCACTTTTCAGGTAGGTTAAACCCGTAATCACGCCTTGTTCTTCTTGCAGAAGCACATTTAAGAAGTCGAGCAGCAAGTCTTGGTTGGGTTCTTCGCCGAACAGTTTTTTAAAACCGTAATCGGTAAAGGGATGGATGTATTTTTCTGCGAATTCCGCCATAGTCCATATCTTATAGCCAAAGATACTAAACTTTCAAGCATCCTGTTTCGCGGTATTAATAGTGCGGGAACTTCTGACGGAATGACCGGGAACTTTCTTTGCAATAGTTTAAAAGTAACCGGCTAGCAGAAAAATTATTCTTTCTGCCAATATAAAGCCGTTTGCTCGTAGTGCTTCATTTCCTGAATGTTGCTATAAAAAGGTTTGACCAAAATAAAAAACTGGCCAAAGGCGCTGCTCTTCCGGAAGCCGTTTAAGTGATCCGCAATGGAAGACCAGTAAATGGTAAGAATATAGTTATTTAATTCATCGACGCCTTTCATTAATTCGTAACCTACACAGTAAGGGGAAGCCTGCAGTAAATTACCCGCTTCGGCATAAGCATTTTCAAAATCAGCCTGCTGCGCGGGCGGAATGGCGTACCGGATAATTTCAACGGAACAATCTTTGTTTGGTGCTAACATAATAAAGGGGTTTTAAGAGAAAATAAAGTTTTCTTTGATATAATTATTTGATAAGCAATGATTCATAAACGTACAACCTTTAACTTAAAGCGTACTGCCTACATACCTAACCTTACTCCAGCACAATTTTAAAATTGAAGTTAGGCGTTCCCAGCCCAGCATAAAGCCGCACCCATAGCGGTAATAGTTGCTCGGTGCCGCGGGCAGTAGTAATATCACCTAAATCAATAATATTTTGCCAACCAAATTCTTGCAGTAAAGCGCGGGCCTGATCTTTTCCGGCAGCCGCGTTGCCGCTCATGAATACATGAGTGGCTTCGGGTAACAGGTCGGGCGCTACCATCAGGTGCGCGGTTAAGGTGTTCAGGGTTTTAACCACGTATGCCTCGGGTATTGCTCTTTGTACTTCTTCGGCCAAGGAATTCGTATTAGCAATGGAAAGGGTAGGCGGGAACCCGTGGGAAAAGTCGAGGGGGTTAGAAATATCAATCACCGTTTTCCCACGGAAATTTTCGGGTCCGGCCAGTTGCAAAATATCCAGCGTCACATCGCCTTTAGTGGCTAGAAAAATAACTTCGCCAAAAGCCGCGGCTTCGGCAAAGGTGCCGGGCGAGGCTTGTTCCTCATTTTGCGCGGCCCAGCTTACTGCCTTTTCGTTCGTGGCTGACCGGGAGCCCATTTTAACCGTGTGACCTAAATCAATTAGTTTTCCGGCAATTGTTTGACCTACCACGCCGGTACCTAAAACAGCTATTTTCATAAGACTAAAGTTTTAATAATCAGTTTTTTAATTACATTTAAGCTATCTAAAATATAGTGCCCTAAAGGTATCCGGAAGAAAGTGCCGGCGCAAGAACTGTCAAGTTGGTGCATAGCTATCCTTTTTGACGGATTTATTGATAATCAAGCATTTAAAATTTTTAATTTTTTAGATATGTTGATAAATAATAAGCAAATGGTCTTTAAAATTGAAGGCCGTACGTTTCATTGCGCCTTAGATGTAACCATGAGCTATATTGGCGGCAAATGGAAAGCCGTGGTGTTGTGGTACCTTTTAGGCCACACGCGCCGCTTTTCCGAACTTAAAAAACTAATTCCCTCTATTACCGAGAAAATGCTGAGCCTGCAGTTGAAAGAGCTCGAAAAAGATGGCATTATTACCCGCACCGTTTATCCGCAAGTGCCCCCAAAAGTAGAATATTCGTTAACCGCTTTTGGTGAGGAATTAACTCCTATAATTGAAGCTATGGCAAAATGGGGAAGGAATACCGGTAAAAAACGGGGTGAGATGGTAGAGCAAACCAAGAGCAAAGCTGGGCAAAAAATGCAGCCGGCCAAAAAGCTGAGTTGAGATTGTTGTTTACCGAAGAAAATAGGGCAAAATGTTAGACTTTCGCTCCTGCTTGGTAATAAAAAGCTACCTGGATATAAGAATAAACGGGCGTAATTATCCTTAGCCTAGAAAATGCCTAAAAACTTTCTTCGGTAGAGATTCTCCAGATCCTTCTCGAATAAGGTGTAAGAATCGCGGTAAAATTTTAAAAAATTAGGTACGCTCACCTGGCCGGGGAAAGGAGCATAAAAATGGGTTGGACTACGGGTGTCGTTGCGCCATACCAGCACGTAGGCAAGTTGCAGCGGATGAGTTTTCATGGTTTTTAGCAGCGTATTCGTCCACCAAGTAGTATCCGGAATAGATTCCAGGCCCGTTTCGGTAAAAGCGGCTAGCTTACCGGCTTTAAGCGCGTAATCTGATACAATTTTCAATTTTAAGGCTGCTGTGTCGGGAGCATACCGGTTGCGGCCCATATCACCATAATTATCCACGCCTACCATATCTACCCATTCATTGCCGGGGTAACGCTCCAGGTATTGGGCTTCGGTGATAAATTTATTATCGGGCGAGAAAGCATAAATAAAATTATGCACGTTCAGGCTGTCTCTTAAATATGAAACGGTAAAACGCCACAAAGAAATAAACTCTTCGCGGGAAGTGTGCGGTTTGCCCCACCAGAACCAACCCCCGTCAAATTCGTGGTAAGGCCTAAAAATAATAGGAACTAGCTTGTCATCGGCTCCTTTTACGCTGTGCGCCCACTCGCCGATGCCACGAAGAATCTCTTTATATTGGGCGTGCGCCTCGCCGCCGGGAATAATATAACTTACCGCAGGCTTAGATACCGAGTCGATCCAGTTAAACCCACCTGGCGATACCGGATTCGAAAAATGCCAGGCGGCAGTAATCACGCCACCGCGGTTATAAGTATCTATTACCGTTTTTCTTACCCGTTCTTTGGCGGCCTGAATGGCAGCCGGCGGCCGGCCCGAAAACCCGCTAAAATCTATCCCAATCACGGCCGGATGCGAGCCGGTAACCGATTTTACGTCGGAGCGGTCGGGTTCGCCGGTCCAGCCATGGCCGTACTCGGTAGCGTGCTGATGACCAAACAGCGTGTGCTTTTTGGCGAGTTTGTGCAGATTTTTATATAAAGCTTTGGTTTGGCGGGTAGCAGCGGGATCAATAGGTTTCTTCTTTTGCGCCTGAACGGGCTGAAACATTGTTGAAAGAGATAACAGGAGCAATAGATAATAATGGAGCATGGCGGGGTCTTTAACCTTCATCCTATTTTTTCTAACAAGATATTATCTCTACTACCTTTTCGCAAACCAATAAATTAATTATCCGGAAATTTTTATAAAATAGCGTTAAAAGCTACTTAAACAGCGGCCAGATAGCTGAGAATAACCCGATCTTTTAATTGGGCTCCCAGTTCTAGTTAGCAAAATTAATTGTAAACAATATTGCCAGCCAAAAACTTTATCGGAATCGTTGAAGCTTAGTCAGGGATAAATTGCTTCTTCTGTTACTTGTTGATGAAAATGTAAAAATAGTAGCTTCATTTTCTATCCTTTCTTCACTTTTAAGATTTAAAATAGTAAAACGAAATCGGCTAGATATGAAAATGGCCGATCACTTTGGTTATCGGCCGTTCAAGTAATAAAGATTTTAGTAACTATAAATCGCCATTGGCAAATTTTTAGCCGCAGTTTTTCGTAAATAATTAAACCGTGACCAGTACCTGTTCGCCGTGTTGCGTTAAATCCAGGCCAGCTATTTCTTCTTCGCGGGTTACGCCTAGCGGCGAAATTAAATCGGTAATCTTCAGGAGAATTAACGAGCCAAAAAAGGAAAAACCGATAACTATACCTAAACCCGCCAAATGCATTAAAAATAATTTGCTTTCGCCGTATAGTAAGCCGTTGCCGGTAGTATTGGCCGGGTTAATGGCCTGGTGCGCAAATACACCGGTTAAAAGCGTACCAACCATAGCCCCAACCCCGTGGCAAGGAAATACATCCAGGGTATCGTCGATAGAAGATTTAGCTCGCCAGGCTACTACCGTGTTACTGATAATGCTGGCTACCGTGCCGATAAAAATACTGTTCGGAATAGTTACGTAACCGGCTGCCGGGGTAATAGCTACCAGACCTACCACCGAACCAATGCAAAAACCTAAAGCCGAAGGTTTCTTACCTTTTACCGCATCAAACAATATCCAGGCGAAGCCGGCTGAGGCGGCGGCGGTGTTAGTCGTGGCTAAAGCAATAGCTGCCAGAATATTAGCGCCTACCGCCGAGCCGGTGTTAAAACCAAACCAACCAAACCATAATAAACCGGTGCCGATTAATACATAAGGAATATTAGCTGGTGTGGTATGCAATTCGCCGGTTTTACGCTGGCCCAGGTATAGGGCAGCAGCCAACGCCGCACAGCCCGCCGAAATATGAACCACGGTACCACCGGCAAAATCGAGCACGCCCATTTTAAACAGAATGCCGTCGGGGTGCCAGGTCCAGTGCGCAATGGGCGCGTAAATAAACATACTGAATAAGCAAACGAATAAAATATAGGAAGTAAAGCGAATCCGTTCCGAGAAAGAGCCGGTAATAAGCGCTGGGGCTATAACTGCAAACTTTAACTGGAAAAAAGCAAACAACACCAACGGAATAGTACTGGCCAAAGTCCAGGGTTTACTCTCTAAAATGCCGCGGAACATAAAATACGTTCGGGGATCACCAATAAGGCCACCAATGGAATCGCCGAAAGCCAAGCTAAAACCTACCACTACCCACAAAATGCTGATAATACCCATGCAAATAAAACTCTGCAGCATGGTAGAGATCATGTTTTTGGCACTCACCATGCCACCGTAAAATAAAGCCAGTCCAGGGGTCATGAGTAAAACTAAACCGGCCGCACCAAGCATCCAGGCTACATCTCCGGCTATAATTCCATCGGTAGACATGGGTTTAGCAGGTATTTCGGAAAATACTACCCCTAAAATGCTTATCGTAATTAAAATTAAGAAGGGAATGATAGATAAACGTTCTTTCACGAGGATTAAATTTAAATAAGTTTAAAGAGTTTGGCTATATCAGAGTGTTTACGCAAATATTTTAGAAATATCCGTAAAATAAAAGGCTTTTGTAAATAATTTATGAATAAATTTTAATTATAGCTTAAAAAAATAGGTGGCAATAGCTAAAATGTGGTACTTATGAGTAAGGTATCGCTTTTATGTAAGAAGATAGATGCCCGTTTTGCTAGGCTTTTTTAGTTTAGCGGGCTTTAGCAAAGTTGTTAAATAGCGCTCTTGTTTTTACCAATACTGGTTTGGCTTTATAAAGCTATTTTAATGGGATAGCTTTCTTCATTTTTAATAACTTCTAGTACTAGCACCTTGGAAAGAGCGTGATGTAGGGATAAGATAAATTAAAAAGAATTGGAGTGGTATTTACGCGGGCAAGAACCTTAATATGGCAAAAGGTTATAAAGAAACCCGATAGGCTTTCTACGCTTGTTATAAAGTAGATCGGTTAATGGTTGGCGGGAGAAATCATTGGCTTGCAAGAGCGGCAAAGCAGGCAGTAATAGCACCAGCCAGATGCTGGTTTAGGAAGGAGCTGAGTATGATGCCTGCAACTTTGGTAAACTCAGCCGCCGTTAAATCAGCCGGCTGCAACATTACCTGTCGCGGCAAATTAGCCGAAGAGCAAAGCTATTTTGGGGCTGAATTTGGGCTGAATTTATTCACTTACTTTGTTACCTGTAAACGAAATTACTCTTCCTCTACTGTAACGGTCATAAAAACGTCTTGTACCGGAACATCGCTTATATCAACCGGCACTTTAGCAATTTTATCGATTACTTCCAGACCTTCTGTTACTTCGCCAAAAACCGTGTATTTTGTATCTAGCGAGGGAACGCCGCCAATAGTAGTGTAAGCTTTTATTTGCTCCGGCGAAAAGGTGAGTTTATTATCATGAGCAATATCGTCCAGACTTTCCTGGTTGTGTACTACTCCTTGAATCAAGTAGAAATTATGCGACGAGGATAGCCGCTTAGGGTTAAATTCATCGTCGTAGCGGGCCATAGCCAGCGCGCCACGTTTATGAAAATACTGTGGTTTTACTTCGCTCGGCACGCCGTATTTATCAGTTTTTATCTTGCGTTCTCTTGTATCGCCGCCCTGGATCATAAAATCGCGCAGAACGCGGTAAAATATAGTATTATCGTAAAAGCCCATTTTGGCCAGCCGCACAAAGTTAGCCCGGTGCAAGGGCGTATCTTTATATAGCCGTACTTTAATTACGCCCAGACTGGTACTGATAGTAACCAGCGTTTCGGGATTTTCCTGTCCGAATTTCGTGAGTAATTCCGTGGCGTTGGCATCCGTGAGGGTCTCGTACGTACCTAAATCAGCCTGGCCGGATTTGCCGGAGCAGGCCGCCAAAAACAGCCCACTCAAAATGCTTAGCCCAGAAAAAACAAAATGTATTGCTTTCATATATTAAATAAAGTATAGTTTAAACGTGTACAGGGTAAAATAAATCTAGTCCTGCCGTAAAAAAATATTCTTTTTAATGTCCGTTTAAACGGCTATTCCTGCTTTTCGGGTGGCGTATCATCCAGGAGTAAAACTTTTAATTTCTGGTAGAGGAATGATACTACCAGCAACAAAATTCCTAACGAAAGAAACGCGGCGATGCGGCCGCCAGCCGATATATTCTGAATATCGAACAAGAAAAGCTTAACCAGGGTAATAAAAAATAAGGTGAGCGAAACCAAGCGTAAAGCTTTAAGTTTATGGCGCATGCCCAGCAGCATAAAACTAAAAGACGCGAGTCCCCACAAAATGGGAAAACCAATTTTATGCTCTTGTTGGAGCAACGCCGCCAGGCTCTGACCCGGCGTATATTGCCAGAGAATTACCAGGTGGTCTAATTCAGTACTGGCTAAATACACCAGCGCGCCGCAGCCAAACCAAATAAGAACATTCATTTGTTTCGACCGCAAGCCGAACATTCGTAGGTAGTAGGTATAGGCGTTATACAGTAGTAACAGTAACAAACCAACGGCTAAATAATGCAGCGCGAACGGTAAAATACTACCCGTCGGCTGCAGTAAATACGTGTCGCGGGTGGCTCGCACTATTGGATGCACCAGCAGTACATACGATCCAAAACTTAATCCCACCAAAGTTTCTGGTAAGGGCCAACGGACCGGAACGTTAACAGGTAAAAACCGGATTATAAGGGCCACAAACAAATAATGGTAACCGGCAATTACCAGGTATTTGATAGCCTGCAATTCGGTGCTGGTACCTCCCAGACGATAGGTAAGTTCAAACAGAATTGCCAGGTACAAGAGCATGAGCCCAACTCCCCCGAGCAGGTAATGGAGTTTTCGATCGGTGCCTGCTTGCTGATGTAGTTGCCAGGCTACCGCGCCGTTAAAAAAGGCCAACACTCCTGAAAAAAGGCCCAGGTAGGTGCCGGGAGCCAACTGGTGAAGCAAATACAGGCCACATAGGTAAAAGAACAAAGTATTACTCAGTAAAATACTGATTTCGAGCCGGCTAAACGGTTGCTGTTGTTTTAAATTATAAACTACCGTCATGGCGAAAAACACGGCGTAAAACAAAACGGCAAAAATAAATCCGCCCAGGTAAGGCGCCTGCAGTTCCCCGATTACTTTAGCTCCCAGCCAACCGGCAAATAGAGTAACCGTAGCTACGTACGAGATAATGGTGATAACCGGCCACTTTTTAAAGTAAGCCAGAATCAGCATGCCAATATTGAGAATAAGAATATAGCTGAATAAAATCAGGTAATTACCGCCGCCCGCACTGGGCAGCAAACAATTGCTCCGGCGCCCATCACTCAGCCGGTTACTGTTGCTGATAAACCGGGGGCTTTCGTTACTACTCCTTTAAATCCGTTAAATACTCCCCCTAAATCAGAAGTTTCATTCCCTACAGAGGCAAGAAGTAAAGTTAAAGTACCATTTGCCGGGCGCCCCAACTTCTTCGAGCGCAACCCCGACCTGGAAAAGTTTATTGGTGAAAACCTGATTAATAAGTTAGGCATTGCGGTACTGGTACTGGGCATTGGTTATTTCGTCAAATTCGCTATCGACCAGGATTGGATCAACGTGTGGGGCCGGGTGCTGATTGGCTTTGGCTGCGGCTTAGGCTTATCAGGCCTGGCGCACCGCTTACGCCGGCAATACGCTGCCTTTAGTTCGATTTTAGTGGGCGGAGGTTTAGCGGTGCTGTATTTCACGATAGCGCTGGCTTTTCACGAATACCATTTATTCCCGCAAACACTGGCTTTTATTTTAATGGTGGCCGTTACTGGTTTTTCGGTATTTATGGCTATCGTGTAATACAGCACCGCTAAACCTCCGCCCACTAAAATCGAACTAAA
>QQTW01003157.1_pt1 | contig 12113 bp, 11 predicted proteins | sample 1904831 | NCBI WGS metagenome assembly QQTW01 (sample SAMN09435610, study PRJNA476489) | Subsurface metagenome, whole genome shotgun sequencing project. | reverse complement strand
CCGCACACTGGAGCGGACCTCGGCCAAGCGGGAGCCTTCTCGTGGCATGACAGTGTCCCCGAAGATCTCAAGGAGTCATTTGCAAGAGCATTGAGATATGGTGAATATGACAGCAAAGGCGGCGGCCACTACTACTGGGATTCCGAAGAGGATCGCTTCTGGACGTGGGATACGCCAGAAGCAATTGCAAGAAAGATTCCCGAGATTTTAGAGAAGAAACGGCTGGGGGGCGCGTTTGCCTGGGCGTTGGGAGAGGATGCCGACGGGTTTAGACACCTGAAGGCGTTGAGCGCGGCGCTGAAGCGTAAGGGAAGTAGAATTGTAAGAGAAGAACTGTGAAGTATGCGCACTGGTGTCAAGCAGAGTTCCGAGCTGGATACTCACTATCTGGATTGACTCTTTCAAGAGCTATGGAAGCCCCCGATTTTGACCCCCTGCAAACCCTCGCATCCCCACCGTCCCGATCATGCTGATCTCCATCGCCGCCGGCGGGCTCGGCCAAACCTCAACAGCGCGTCGCGCGCGTACGTCGTGGAGCCGCAGTTTAACCCGGGGGCCGGGGCGCAGGCGGTCGACCGCCTGCATCATAAAGAGCATCCATGTATCTTACACACACTTTCCACAATGACCGACATGTTTTGCACTGTTTTATCCCAACGCCGACGCTGTGTTTTAAAATGTTGTATTCGCAAGGCGCTAAACAGTCAGCATTCCTCTCTGTCCGAGATATTTGATGACATTGAGCAGGAAGACGTCTTCCTCTTTCTGCTCTTGTTGAAGAAACTGTCTTCCGTGTTAGCAGTCCCAGCATAAGCTCGTGCAACGGAACACGTAAGGAGGCATACCTGCTGGTGCAATGTAAGCCTTGGGGCCGGCGCATTCGCTTTCTTCTGCTTTTCCCTTTCCTCCCTCGCTGCAGTGATGGCCTCCCAGGCATGGCTGAACCTACATTTCGCACCCACTTGGCACTTTCCGCTACGTACCAACGCTTGACACACGCGCCGCTGTGGCAGCTTGCGAGGCTGTGCCTCCTCCGGAGCCGTCGCCTGTGAGGGCTGCTTCGCTTGGGAGGAACGTTTGGGGCCCCTTCTGCGCGATGTCGACGTACTGCCGCTTGAGCACGAGGACGTGTCGGACGAGGAAACGGAGACGGAAGAGTCGGACTCTGAGTCTGCGCCTGCCCCTTCGCTGGAGTAGTCGAGGTTGAGATCGGCCATTGTACGCTGCTTGGCGGGCTTCCCGGAGGCGATTTCTGCAATCATCTCGTCCAGCGTCTGCGGAGCATGATGCTCATCTTCATCGGGGGTCGTGTTCTCTTTGTCATTGTGTGGGCCACAATTCGGCACATCCTCCTGTAGTGGGTCCACTTCCGCGGCTCTAGCAGCAGCTTTGCCCGCCTTCTCCGCATTTCTTTTGATCCTGTCGCGCACTCTTTCCGCCTTTTCGAGATGGTCCGCAATGATGGCTCTTCGCCGCGCGTCCACTTCGTGTCCAAACAGCAGTCTGCCGTCTTTACTCGCCTCCTTGTGGAGCTTCCGGCGGGCCTCCTCTTTCTTAGTGCTTTGCTTTGCTTGCTCGGCCTTCTTTGCCGCAACGCGGGCTAGAGTTGGATAGCGCTTTTTGCGTTCCTCAATCCATGCGGCAATCTCTCTTGAGGAGCCCAACGTTTGTGTTAGGCCTTGGTATTCGACTTGCAACCTGCAAGCATATTGCGGTTAGAAACATGAGACCTCTCAGGAACGGGGCGGCACTCACACTCCGCCATTGCTAGCGGCAAGGGCTTCTTCATCCACATCCTCTTCGCTGTCCTCGTGCTCTTCCTGCCGAGGTGTGAGACCAAGCTGATTGAATTCCCGTTGCTTCTTTTTCTTCTTCTTCTTGGATTTGCTGTCCTCTACGGCAGCGGGAGGTTTAGCAGGCAAACTAGGAAAGGAGAAACCAAAATTGGGCACTGCTGGCGCCACCTGGACCTTGGGTTTCTGCCCGGAAGGCCGGCCATGCGAGGTACTGTGCGAGCCTTGTAGAGACTCGCGTTTCCGCTTTGTGCCATGAAACCCGTCTGCGCGGCCCTGTCCCGTGTGTCCATGACGGCCCCGCCCTTGCGTGTGCGGCCCGTTGGCACCATGAAATGGCGCCGGCCCTACCGTTTGCGTCGCAGCTTGAGGCTGCATTGCCGACGACGCCCATGCCTGAGCATAGTACGCAGCCGCGTACGGGTCCATCTGCTGACCGTACTGGTTCGCGGCTGCCTGGGGGTATGCAGCGTACGCTTGGCTCTGATAGGCTGCGCTGGCTGCCGCGTACTGGGCGTACTGGGCGTACTGTGCTGCGGCGGCAGCTTGATACCACTGAGCGGCATCCTGAGCTTGTTGGGCCTGTTGGGCCTGTGCATACTGCGCGGCTGGATATCCATACGGGTATGCCTGGGTCGGCGGTGGTCCGACAGCCGGCAGTTGCGCATTGGGGGCGGCAGCAGCGGTGTCTGCACTGGGAGTGGAGCTCGCAGCTTTATATGTGCTCTTCAATTGCGGTATGCCATCGTTGCTCGCCGTGCTCGGCTCATCGGTCCCGCGACGGTCGTTCTTGTTGCCCCGTCCTCCCCGTCCTCCGCGAGCTCCGCGGCCTCCACGACCCCCGCGACCATTTTGTTGCCGGTTTCCTCTGCTCTGAGATGAAGATGGAGCGCCTGCGCCTGCGCTTATCTGTGCAGGTGCGGCTTTGGGAGGAGGGGGAGGCGGCGGAGGAAACGCGAAAGAAGCACTCATTGCAAAACTTGTGACGCGAGCGCGTGGTGCGAACTCGGAAGCTAGCGTGATCTATTGACTGGAGTTGCAGTGATGCGTCATCTCGCAAGTTTCAGCTCGAACAGAGATTGCCTTCAGTTGAAAGTGTCGAGTGCATCCATGGATGTCAGTCATAGACTTCCACGTTGGTCGTGAGTCGTAGATTGAAAATCGCGCGACGATGTATGGAGTTCCTCGGCGGTGAGAGCCTGCCTTGTTTCTGCCGGCAGAAAAACTTCGTGCCAAGACTTACGACAAACAACCAGCATAAGGGATTGGATCAGTTCTTAACTTTCTGGACTCCCCAACTGAAGGAAGCCGCTCTTTTCTATTTCCTTTGTTACTGATGCCGGGCGTCGACATCTTGTCTAGACGGTGAGGCTGCTGACGGCACGGCGTAAGCCACAATGTTCATTCTCGTATGTATATATGCTTGGACGATAAAGGGAATCCTGTGCTAAAGTAGTACCTCCAAGACGAAACTCTCTGATCTCATACAACTCTCCCCGCAGGACTTTGAGAAGCCAAGCGGGCAGGCTTTAGAGGACAACATCAATGCCAAGTATGCGGACATGGTAAGTGGGTAACGGCCTTTTGGTGGGTTCGTCTAAGTGTTTCGATGTCAAAAGGTTATCCAGAAGATTGGTCTCTGCATCTGCCTATTCGATATCCTCTCCACGTCTGAGGGTCTGATAGGACACGGCACTGGATTGGTGAATGTCAATGGTAGGAACTTCAAATGCCTCACCGATGCTCGTTTCTGTGTCAGCATGTGTCCCTGATCAGCTGTCTCTTCATAGTCGAATTCCGACTTATAGTATTCCGGCCTTTCAAGGGAGAGATTGTTGAGGGACAAATCACTAGTTCCTCGATCGAGGGTATTCAAAGTGAGTCTCCTATCATTCTCCTACCTCTACATCCGTCAAATTTTACATGCCTCACTGCAGTAAGCCTCGGCTTCTTCGACGACATCTTCATCCCGGGCCCCGTCAATCTCTTTGACAACACAAAATAGTATGCTCCTTCTTCTATGATCCGATAATCCACCATTCCCTACGAGTCTCCACTGACAGCTTGTCGATTAGCAACAACGCCGAGCAAGTCTGGGTCTGGACGACCGAGGATGGAAACGAGATGTTCTTCGACAAGCACGAAATCGTCCGGTTCCGCGTCGAGGCCGAGACGTGGACCGACCAGTCGCCGGAGGCGCCAGTGCTGCCGGGCCGGGAGGCCTCTGAGCGGACTGCTAGAACTGTGCCATATGGGATTGTGGTGAGTGTTCCCTGTCGGTCTCTTTCGTGTCGTTTCGGGAGATGGTTGGCCGGAAAAAGCGTGCATCAGGACTACAGGATCCCACGATACCCTTAAGAAGGCTGATGGTAGGACCGTTGCTGATGATACATGTTGTGCAGGGTTCAATGCAGCAAGCTGGGTTGGGTGTGACGACATGGTGGTGACTCGTCAAGGGCGGGAGATGTGAAAAGTGCAGCGCTGCTTATGACAGATGCACGGAGAGCTGCAAGAGCTGGCGTCCGAAAGCGGGTTCGGTGCATCATGAAGAGCGGTGAAGCAAAGAGGTGTCAATTTCGAGTTGATCTCACTATTAACGAACACAGTTGCTGTTCACAAGTGCCTTCGATTGAGGCACAGCACGCTCTACAACGAACTACCATGGGCCAGGAAAAGGGATGTACGAACGAACTCATGCTTACTGCCAAGGTTCCATACTGGCTAGCCACATATGCCTCGGAGTGAAGCAAAGCACATGGGCATCTTCCACAACCCTGTACCACATGCCGGATGGAGCCGGCTCGGAATCATGCGCAGATGGGTACTGCAACGCTCCGACTGCAAGCCGAGGGCGGTTGCAGTAGCTATCTGAACAGCTCTCAATTCAGAATTCAGGAGAGAGTCAAGGAACCTTCTAGACTAAAGATGATAAGAAGGACCGGTCCAAGAACAACCTCGACTTTGGGATATCCCGTAAGCTTACAAGCCTTGGAACATTCCCAGGGCGTCAGCGCTTCAGAAATCTCAACATGCTGTGCTACCTGACCCGGCAGGAAATGTGTGAGACAGAATGCTCGAGCTGCACGCGACTTACATGTGGGAGCGAACAAACAATTGAGACGGGAGGGTGCAGTAGAAATGGGTGTTGCGATTTCGTACACAGATAGGACTGAGCTCGGGAGTTGGGATGAGAACAGATTCGGCGCGTAGAGTAGCTCGAGTTCCTTTCGGACCAGGATCATATTCCCGAAGTCGAATGCAGCGCTTAAACCTCGAATAATGCCTGCCAATTCCTCCTGCTCTGCCAACTACTATGCTAAACCGCAGCGTCGACGAGACGTGCATGAATAACGATACCCAACGCGTTGACTGACGCATTACAGCGCGAATGGACTTTTACAAGCACCACGAGGCCGGTTGTGCCGCTCCTCTCACCACAGCACGCCGTCCGCACCTCCGGAAGCAGAAGAACATGCAGGCAGAGCAGCTGGATTGGGAAGCGTGCGTCGAACGAACTGTAGGATGACCGTCACTGTCCAATGAGCGCCATTGTCTACGAAACGGAGTACTCTCCGCATGTCGGTCGGCTTTATATCTTGTCGACCGGAGTATCCGCATCCTGGCCCTCGCACCGTCGCAAGCTTTGTATAGCTGTGAAATAGCAAGCTCAGTCAACCTGACAGATCGATGGCGCCCTCCGGACAGGCTCGATCAAATACGAACTGAAGATACGCACATGGTCTTTACGCTCTGTCTCCAGCATACTCATCATAAGATCTGCGAGAACGAAGCCGTCGCCAGGCGCGCAGGCTCAAGATGCGCCTTGGCAATCGCTTCGTTCTTCGGGTTGTACGATGAGTGTGCTGGAGGTAGACTGCAAAGATTTGGTGCTTATTGTACTGTGCTTGGATAACGCTTCTTTCTTGGAGGGCGCCTTCGAGCAGTCAGGTTGGGTCAGGTGGCTCATTCGAAGCTATTCGGAGTTTGTGAGGTGTCATGGTCACAACTTGGGTATTTCGATCCAGGACTACCTTGAAATTTCGACCGACACCGGGTGACGACATCGCAGGAAACTGACGAAGGTCAGTCCGAGGGTGCACTGATCACTGTGGTTGGCAGCGGATCGACCCTATGCTGCAAATGCTGAAAGGATATCATCTTTGGCAGGAGTCAACAAATACGGACTCGCTCAGAAGGACTGCAGTCGACGAGCGACACAAGCACACTCGACAGGCCCGGAGATTCATCAACTCGAGAATGCCCGGCAGAACTGCCAGCCTGGAAGCCAAAATCACAAAGATCCAAGCTTGACTTGTTGTGCGGATGCCCTGCCATACATGCTCTAGGAGGCGAAAATTGCTTACAATTCGAACACGCAGTCAATGTCCTCGAGAACGGTGACGAGTCAGGACATGCTCGGATGAGGTCTTTCAGGCTTACAAGAGTTGTGGCTATGAGAAGTCAAGGCCGGCATGCTCATCAAGATCTCGGTCTATGTATGATCGATAGCGCTCACGGAAGGTCCTCGCCCTGCGGTCGCGAACCATCGTTGAGAAGGGATTCCCAGGCACACACACTTCAAGTGGAAAGCAATGGAAGTGCATTACTGGGAAGCACGAGTACCCACGCGGACGTCAATCCCAGACACAGAAGCTCCGTGAAGTTGTATCGACGAGATGGAAATTTGGCGACTTCACAGGCGGTCACGCACAATCTTAACCTGCCCTGGGTTGCAGCCGGGCGACATGATCGTTCCTGGAAGCGGATCACCTCATCACGTCTGATCTGCGTGTAGCTGGAGCTGGAACTGGAGCTGTGACGTCGAAGCGGCTCTGCAAGATTAAAGCGCTTGTCTCGCCGTGCTCGGCGCCGGAGGGAGAACCTCCGAGCGGAAACGGAAAAACTATGGCAGATGAGCGCGCGTTACGTGATGTCAGGATATCGGCAGGTCAATGAGGTCGGCGATACGTGACGAGGAAAGGATGGCAGGGTGGAGAGCAAGCGCTCATCGACCCCCACGGTGCACATTATGATCGGCATTGAATCACATTCTTTGAGATGAAGTACGGAGTACCCGCACCTGCGAACGATACTGCTTGGGCGCGTAATCCTGCAAGTTCGACGTGCATTGAATATGCTGTACGGCATCATGGAGCGATCAGTGAGGCAAGCCCACTACATGCCAATCGTTGAGAGAAGAAGCAGGCATCACAGCAACGAATTCTCAATCGTGATGAACTGATTGATAGACAATACGGAGTACTCCGAAGTATGGAAGCTCTGAGCAATTTCAAGAATTCCATACAGGTATGTAACCATCACATCACGTCACTCCCGCCGTCGCTCTCCAGGGCTTATCACGGGCGGGGCGGGGCGGCGCTTCGGCTTCACCGCCAGAATAGAATTTACAGAACAGCGATGAATTACAGTATCGAATTCAGGTCGATCTCTTTCCTCTTCTCTTCCTCTTCTTCTCTTCATCATCTCACCTCCACCATCCGCCTCCAACCTACACGGTCCAGTGCATTGCATCAGCGCCTCTGCTGCGCCGCTCGACTGCTTGGGATCGCATACATACCCGATAAGAGCTCACAGTCGTAGAGACACCGTTTGAAGGGCAGGTTGAGCCGGATTGGCAATTGGCCTCCCTAACGCGCGGCTACCCATACAATCAGAGCCAGAAACACTTTCATCGTTCAGCCCTGCACAGAAGAAACATGCAGCGCTCCCTTGCCGCCGCGCGATAGCTTCACGACTCGTCCAATCAATCTTTTCTCTGGCAGCGAGAACCAGACAGTCGCCGATCTGTGCGGTGGAAAAAGCAAGTGTCGCTCCCGAACCGGGACTTTGGGGACCGCACACCGGAACGAGACTGGGAAACCGGAAACCTTGGAAGCCCGCGCAAGCCAACCACACACCCCTTTTTTTCTTCTTCCCCTTTTACCCGACACCAATCACCCTTCGCCCTCGCCCTCCCGTCCTCGCTTTTCATTCGACAGCTCGTTCCTGCGAATCACAAGTGCCCACTTCACAGAGGGGTTTCATCAGCCTCGTCTTCTCCCTCTTGTCAGTGAGTTCGTCGCCTGTCTGTGTGCAGTGTGGAGCCGGCGCTCGCTCTGCAATTACGTGCAGCGACGCCCTGCTGTTTTCTGTTCCTCGTTCCTTTTGCGCTGCTGCCGCATTCCCCGTCCGCCATCCCGCAAGCCTTTCGCGTTTCCCGGCTGGCAGCGGTACTCTATTCCGCGAAGACAGGGCTCTCCAGGATCTTCGTCAAGGCTTAGCAAAAGGAGAAGCCTGAACACTTCTATCCGTATATCGAAACAGCAGGCCGAATTGCGATTGCTGCGAGTCTCCAGCCAGTCAGCTTCAACCAACCTCTGCCTTCCGCGACATCTCGTGACCGGCATCGTCTGCGGCCGTCACGCCCTGTCGGAAAGAAGATCACTCCAACACGCTGTCAACTGACAACCGGTGTCGGTTGGCTGGTAACGGAGCTCGCCCTCGCACCCGGGCACCTGTCAAATCTCCCCTTCAAGACGTTGCGCTCCCGATCCTTGCGTGCTGTTACCACCTGCCACCGCATCGCAAGTTCCTGTAGCTCACAGTACATGAAGCATTCCCCGACAGCATCTCGGATAAACTTGACGGCGTAGCACCACCGGATCCAATATCTTCTGTCGACTAAGAACTGCTGACCCGCTCACTCCGCTCTCCGCCGTTACATCCGAGGAGCCAATTTTCGGGTGCAGTACCCGCCCACGTTTACCTCACGCACACTTGCAAGTCGGCAGGCGAAGAAAAACTTTTCCACGCGCCTCCCGCTCTGTCTGCTGTCACCGCCCGACCGCGCCCGTACCCAAGTACAGTAATAGCCGCTTCCGAGGTCTTTCGTCCCATCACTCTCCGCTCTTTCACCACAACATCTAACCGCACAACACCCCAAGCTGCTCTCCACCTGTGGCCGACTTCACAGGTAATTCGACAAGGTCCCTATATCGTGCGCGGAAACACCGACACGTTGGGCATTCAGAGCAGAGCAGACCTCAAGAGGCCAGAACAGACCGGCAGCGTGCAGACGTCACTGCCCGCACCCGCAGCCGCGCACTACCAGCCTCGCGCGCGACGTGGTTGTTGCGCTGACCTGATCGGCGCCCAAACAGAGGTGAGCTACAAGTATCCGCAGCAGGAACCTGCATTGCCAACGCATCACCTCCAATAGACCGCCTTGGACAGCACATGTCCGCATCTTTCTCTCTCCCTCACTGCCGTGTACATCCACCGACCCCGGCCTCATCGCTGACCCATCTGTTCACTGATTGATTTTCTCTTCCACTCAGGTCGCGAGAATAATTCGCTTCACACCCCCCTTCGCCCTCCCGGAGCTTTACCTCAGCCCGGCGCGCGCCTCGCATCGCATCGCCCCGCATCGCATCGCGGCAAAGCAGAGCTTCCCAAACCCTCATCGTCACCAACACCACCGGACCAGCACGTCTGCAACGGCACCGCCTCATCCGTCCGGGGGAGCCCAGCTAAGGCGAGCGGTGACCGGAGCGCCGCCCCAACGATTTCCCGGCGCACTCCGCAACCGTTGAGGCTGCCATTCCCATCGGGCTGCATCGCGCAACTCTGCACCCTCTGTCGGCGTGGCCATTCAATTGACAACGCATACCTGTGCCGACTGACGTCGACCCTGCTCATGTGCGGTTCTGGACTGCGTGTCGAACGATCCCGGACGAGCACCGAGAGTCAATTGAGATATTGAAGAGCATCGCCCGTTTGACGGTTGACGGTTGACGGTCTGAAGCTCGACATTCAGCTTGTTTTGGCGACGGATCCCTTACCCGCATCGTCTACCCTGTCTGTCCGCATTCTCTCGCCGCAGGTGCCGTGACTGCTGTCATCCTATCGGAGCGCCTGATCACCATATCATAGCGAGTGGACCTCCCCACCCATTGGTCGTTCCGATCCTGCTCGTTTCGCGAATCCACACATTCTTCCTAGGAATATCGGATAAACACGACAACCGAAAGCTCTAGCAGCATTCGGTGGCGAAGCCGATCCGCTCTGACTTTCCGGCGCTCTACAATTCGTTGACCGAGCTCGCAATCTGCGAAGCTCACGGTCAGTGGCGACCAGTGCCACAAGAGTATTCCTCTTCTCCCGCTGAGCGATTCTGCGGGTCAACAGCAGCTCTACAGTGGTTCCATCGTCGCACAACCGTCGGCAGCTACCATGGAATACGCACAATACCAGCAACCTCACCCTCACAACCCGCACGCTCATCCTCAGACCCATCTTCAGGGCGCATACGCGACCTCGCAAAATGCCGGCCCCGGCGCGTCTTCCATCACCTCTCCGACGCAGCAATCTCAGATGCACTCACAGCACCCCCAGACTTCTCCCATACTGCAGTCTCAGGCCCACGCATACTCCCAGGCGGCACCGCCGAACCCGGTCGCACAACCGATACACTCTCAGATGAGCTATCAACCGCCGCCGGGCTACGGTGTCCCGCCCGGAATGCACCCGCAGTACGGCATCTCCGCGACGCAGGCCGCGGCCATGGCGACTGCCGCCGCGTCCGGTCAGGCCTACTATCCCATGCCCGACCAGGGCCTTCAGGGTTCGCTCGGCCAGGATCCCAGGGCATCCCCTCGCGTTGCAGGGGCTCAGCCTAGGGACAACTCACGGGCGCCTCCGCGATCCCCTACCCAGACATCCGGACCGATGGGTGTGCCTCAGCAACCTCTTCCGTTGCAGGTGCCGCTGCCCCAAACTCAACAGATGCCTCAGCAGCAACAACAGCAGCAGCAGCAGCGACGGATGAGCGCCCAGATCAGCAGCCCGGCCATGCAGCCTCCGCAGCCCGTCATGAACCACGCAGGTCCGCGTCCGGCCGTGCCGCCGCAGATTCCCCAGCAGGCCTCGCCGGTGCAGCATCACCACCAGCAGTCGCCCGAGGCCGTCGCCGCCACCGCGGAGGAGTCGCCTCTCTACGTGAATGCGAAGCAGTTCCATCGCATCCTGAAGCGCCGCATGGCCCGGCAGAAGCTCGAGGAGGCGTTGCGGCTGACGTCCAAGGGCCGCAAGCCGTATCTGCACGAGTCGCGGCATAACCACGCGATGCGGCGTCCCCGCGGTCCCGGAGGGCGCTTCCTGACCGCGGACGAGGTTCAGGCCATGGAGCGGAACCAGGCGGGTCACGAAGGGGGACAGGGAGATGACGGCAACGACAAGGAGAACGCGAACATGCACTCCATGACGCCTGGCGGCAAGCCGGGGCTTCCGTCGGCCGGGCATACCGCCAGCGGGCAGAAGAGGAAGTCCGGCATCATGAGCGGAGCGAACAACGGCCAGCACAGAGGGACGCCCTCGGCGAAGAAGGCGAAGCTGGCCGGGAATGCGTCAGGCTCGGTGCAGAGACGGAGCACCAGCGCCGAGGATAGCGAAGAAGAAGATGACGAGGATGACGAGGACGAGGATGATGGGACTTGAATAAGTCTCTATTGAACTCGGAAATTCTTTCCTGGTTCTGACCGGGAAGAAGAGATACGAGGCCATTGATATCGATCCGGAATTCACACCACGTACTCATCGTGGTCTCCGAGGATGCATGGCTTCGTTCTACCGTACTACTGCTACAGCTTCACGACCGTTACGACTTGCAAGCGTTGCTCTGGGCTCTCCTCACTTTCGGATCTGGATTTGCTTTTCTGCTCCAATTCTGCCGCGTTCTTTTAGCGTTGAGTTTATCAGACTGTCTCAGAGGTTCACACGCGGTGAAGCCTATTTGCTACAATAATCTTTGTTCTGCGCCTACACTGACGAGTCTCCTTGCATTCAATCCTTTCGCCGCCGCGTGGCAGCTTTCTGTCTTCGATGTTGTTCGGCTCTGGATCACTCAATCCGAGACGTCAGCATGGTTCAAGGGAGCTTTTTCTGCGCCGCTAGGTCGGCCTCTCGTCGTCTGCCTCTATCAGGATTTTCTATATACCAGTCTGTCGCGTCTAGAAAGGATACACAAATTCCGTCACCGGAAGCCACCAAAAAAAGTAAGAGAAGAGAAGGAAATTGTTTGTGTTTCTCAAAACCGAGCCGGGCTCGAAGGGAAAGAGCATTCCTCTTTTTGTCACTCGGTATCACTCGCTCGTTCTGCTGTCCGGTTTCATGTCTTCGGTCCTTTACTGCATTGCGTGGATCGATGGGTCGGGGTAGATTGGGCCGGCACCTGGCTCGCATGGGGTGAATATTCAGATTGGGTTGGTGGGAGGGTCGGGGATTGCATGGAAGCGGGTGCCTTGTGGTTCGACCTTCTCGCTT